>QQTW01004398.1_pt1 | contig 10577 bp, 5 predicted proteins | sample 1904831 | NCBI WGS metagenome assembly QQTW01 (sample SAMN09435610, study PRJNA476489) | Subsurface metagenome, whole genome shotgun sequencing project.
AGTTCCGTCTGCATTCATTAAAAACATTTGCCAGTCAGCACTATTTGAAATTCTCCTTGAAATAAAAAGAATTTCACCTTTTGCGTCAATTGGTGCCATGTCAATGACAGCTTCCCTATTGCAAGAGGATAAAATAATAAATGCAACAAGATATTTTTTCATAAAGGCAACTTTAAAAGATGACAACTATTATAACTTATACATAATTGACATAGATGGGCAAAACCGCAATTTTTTATCCAAAGGGAAACAGTTTTGCGGCAATCCTGTTTGGTCGCCCGATGACAGCAGCATTGCTTTTGTAAAAAATGACCATAATAATGTTGGAGGTTCTTATGATATTTACTCGGTTAAGGTAGACGGCAGCAATGAAATCAGGTTGACCAATCAAGGCGATAATTTCTCGCCACAATATTTCTCTGGCAACAATTTTATAATTTTCTCTTCTTCAAATAATAATCGGGCAGGTATTTATAAAATGAATATTGACGGAAGTAACAAGCAACTATTAACTCCTCAAAATAAATCCTTTGTGGACCCTAAGGTTTCACCCAATGGAAAAATGGTTGCAATTACTTCAAATGATTGGAAGGGTTCACAGATTTTTGTGATGAATTTAGATGGCGGCAATCTGAAACAAATAACTTTTACCGTATCTCCAAAATCCTACCCTGGTTGGCCAAAAGATGGAAATTGCAATCCTGTTTGGTCGCCAAACAGCTCTAAATTAGCTTATGTTTCTTACGAGAATGGGAGCCCCGATATTTTCATAATTAATTCAAACGGTGCTGGAAATAAAAGGTTAACAGACACGCCACTGCGAGATGAAAGCCCTGGCTGGACAAAAGATGGTAATTATATTCTTTTTTCATCAAACAGAAACATGAATGTATCGTCTGAAATATATGTTATGAGAACCGAGGGACAGTTACAAACTCCTTTAACAAATTATATTGCTGATGATATTTATCCAGCTTTCATTGACAAATAGAGCCTGCAACAAATGTATTGCTGCAAGGAGGGCAGGACGGTGGATGGTTTATAACGCCTCGCATTCAACAAAGAAGTCCGACGGCCTGAAGACTATTGGGAAGGATAGAATTACTCTTTAATCAAGTATCTTTGACCCAACATGAAGGCAGGATTCGTAAGCATATTCGGCAGGCCAAACGCAGGCAAGAGCACCCTGCTGAACGCGTTCATGGGCGAAAAGCTGGCCATTGTTTCCCCCAAAGTTCAGACCACCAGGCACCGCATTAAAGCCATCATCACCGAAAAAGACTACCAGCTCATTTTCTCCGACACACCCGGCATTATTGAGCCAAAGTACAAGCTGCATGAAAAAATGATGCAGGCCGTGAAGGCTGCGGTTGAAGACGCCGACGTAGCCCTGCTGCTGTTCGACATTAACGACAATCCCGAGGAAGCCGATGCCATTTTTGCTTCCCTTGGCCTTAGAGTGCCCGCAATTGTGGTGATCAACAAAACCGACAAGGCCAATGATGAAAAGCTCAGGAAGGTGCGGGAGTTTTTCCAGGATAAGAAATATGCCAAAGAAATAATAACCATTTCAGCCTTGCATGCATCCGGAACTGTTGACCTTCTTCAGCGCATCGTGCATTATATCCCTGAAGGGGAGCCCTTTTTTGAAGGAGATGAAGTTTCAGACCTTCCCACCAAGTTTTTCGTGGGAGAACTCATTCGTGAGAAGATCTTTCACCTGTTCAAAGATGAGATCCCTTACCACACCACCGTTATCGTCAATGAATTCAAGCAGAAGTCAACGCTCATTAAGATAGTCGCCGACATCGTTGTGCAACGCGAAACGCAGAAGGGCATTATACTGGGTGAAGGAGGCAAGATGATCCGGCAGTTGGGCACCGATGCCCGTAAAGATATTGAACAGTTCCTCGACCAGAAGGTATTTCTCGAGCTGTTCGTGAAAGTGCGTCCTAAATGGCGCGACAATGACCTGATGCTTAAAGAGTACGGTTATCATTAACCTCCTTTAAAATTTTATCCCTTCCTTTGCGGGTTAGAAATCAAACTATGGCCGGATTTACTGTAGCGATTGTGGGAAGACCGAATGTGGGGAAAAGTACTTTTTTTAACCGGCTGCTGGGGGAGCGCAAAGCCATCGTTGACGACATCAGCGGTGTTACCCGCGACCGCCAGTATGGGGTCACTGACTGGAACGGCAAATCGTTTAATTTGATCGATACCGGCGGATTCGTTCCGCAAAGTGAAGACGTGTTTGAAAAAGAGATCAGGAAGCAGGTGCTGATTGCCGTTGAGGAAGCGCACGCAATCGTATTCATCGTTGATGCGGCCACAGGCATCACCGACCTCGACACGGCTATGGCCAGCGTGCTCAGGAAGTCGTCAAAGCCTGTCTTTCTTACAGTTAATAAGGTAGACAACCACAACCGGTTGCTGGAAGCAACAGAATTCTATGGTTTAGGGTTCGACAACATCTTTTTCATCTCTGCCATCACTGGCAGCGGGAGCGGCGACCTGATGGATGCGATCACAGCACTCATCCCCGAATCCGACGCTGAGGAGGCCAACGCCGAGGCGGCCCTTCCGAAGATCGCCATCATGGGGCAGCCAAATGTAGGGAAATCGTCGTTGCTCAATGCACTGGTAGGGCAGGAGCGCACCATCGTCAGCGACATTGCAGGCACTACCCGCGACACTATCCACACACGGTATAACCTGTTCAACAAGGACTTCATATTAATTGACACGGCAGGCATACGCAGAAAGACCAAGGTACACGAGGATCTTGAATTCTATTCTGTGATCCGTGCCATAAAGGCCATGGACGAGGCGGATATCTGCCTGCTCATGCTGGATGCCGAAAAGGGTATCACCGCCCAGGACCTGAACATCTTTGCCATGGCTGTTAAAAAAGGAAAGGGCATTGTAGTGCTGGTAAACAAATGGGACCTGGTGGCCAAGGAAACCAACACAGCAAAAGAGTTCGAAAACCGGCTTAAGGAAAGATTCGCGCCATTTACCGACATTCCCATTCTTTTTATCTCGGCAAAAGAGAAGACCCGGATATTCCGGGTCATAGAAGTAGCGCTTGAAGTGTATGAGAACAGGAAACGGGTAGTGCCTACTTCCCAGCTGAATGAAGTAATGCTTAAAGCAATTGAAGGCTTTCACCCACCTGTGGTCAGGGGCAACTCTGTCAAAATAAAATACGTCACTCAACTGCCTACGCATGTGCCTTCCTTTGCTTTTTTCAGCAATCACCCCGATGACATCAAAGATCCCTACAAACATTACCTGGAAAACCAGCTCAGGTCCAGGTTCAAATTCACCGGCGTTCCCATCAGGATCTTTTTCAGGAAAAAGTAAACTCCTATCATTCACTATGACCGAATAGGGTGTAATAAAAATTAAATCCTGCCTGGGTACTTGCATTCCAGATTATTGTATTGTACTTTGGCCATCTCTCCACTTCTTTCCTTTCAGGCAAAACCTACCATCCTTTCTTCCTGTGCATTTATCGTTTAAACTGTACAAGTATGAAAAAGATCTACGTATTTATCGTAGTATGCCTTTGCCTGGCCTCAGATGGTTTTGCACAAACATATTACTGGATAGGACCGCTGAACGGAAACTGGGGCACATCCTCTAACTGGTCAAACAGCCCCGGCGGACCTGCTGCCAGTGATTACCCCCATCTCTCCACAGACCATGTGATATTTAACACAGACGTGAGCATTCAACTGAATGGAGTGCTCAGCCTGAACAGTTTAACAGTTACAGGATCTTACAAAACAATAAAAATAAAGGGGAGTGGCAGCATTACACTGTACGGTAGTAATCCCGGAAGTCCTGCATTGCGCATTGCCCCAAATTGTACTCTCGAAAACAGTGCATTCGACAACACTACCTTTACGTTCATTTTTGCTGCAGATGCACTCGGAGTGATCGATGGGGACTGGTATTTTAAAGGCAACGCCGCCGGTGATGCACTCGCCTCCTTTTATTTGGGAGATCCGGACTTTGAAACGCGACTTACGGTGAACAGCGGCGGTTCAATATCGATTGGTGCCGATGCTTACCTCGAAGCCAATGAATATACCGGTGATGAATACCTGCTGTTTAAAAATGGCGCAAGGCTCAACCTCCAGTCTAATAACCCGATTATACCAAAGGCAGATTACCAGGCGGGGTCTACAATTCATATAACCGGGGTGACGAATTCAAGTATACTGATCGAAGAAACGGGATCAATCGGTAACCTGATCTACGACTGTCCTTCGCAGTCTAATGGAACGAATCACCTGTACCTGTCGCTGTTCGGCATTGTTGTAAAAGGTGACCTGAGTATATTGAACACCAACAACCAGGAACTCGCGTTACTAAGCTTCGACTGGCAGAATTTACCTTCAAAAAGCGCAATAATCGAAGGCGATCTGATCATTCAGGGCAATTCCAGAGTGGCCGTTGCACACAATGATGGAAGCGAAATGCCCAATCACCTCTATGTGGAGGGGGACCTTGTCGTTAACGGCACCAGCTTCAGCCTGCATACCAGTGAATTCATCACCGTATCTCCCACGATATTGTATGTAAAGGGAAACATCCTGCACACTGCAGGAACACTAACTGCATTGTCTTCTGTTGTCAACCAAACGGCTCACCTGTTTGTGATTGAAATGAATGGTACAACACCACAAACGATCAGTTCACACACCGGCACGTTCGACAATGCGAACAACCAGGTAACGTTGCGCATCAATAATGCAGCAGGCGTGTCACTGCTAAGTCCTCTGCAGGTAGGCAGGCTCAGTTTCAATACAGTAAATAAAGGGATACTCAGCACTAACACCAATTATATTACGGTGAACAACACCACCCCCGCTTCTATGTCGGGAATAGTTATGGATATGCCTGCCGGAAATGCATCAGGGTTTGTGAATGGCACAATAAGAAGGAGAGCGGCTTCCGATGAACCGCTGTTGATGCCTTGCGGCAGTGCAAACTATTACCGCGGAGTAACGGTGATCCCTTCCAGTGCTTTGCTGAGTACGTTTGAAGCAAGGTTTATCAGCAGTGCGCATGCCGGAAACATTGTAGAGCCATTGAGTGGTATTGCAGATTATTATTGGAACATCTCCCGGATAGGAGCAGGGGCAGGCGCAGCTGTGCAATTCAGCTTGCCGGGTGCGGTGCCGGGTGCGGATGCAGACGATGCGCTGATAGTGGCCAGGTACAACGGCAGCGATTGGGTGAGCGGCAGAGGAAGCACAGGAACCACAATAATTCCCGGGAATTCTTCTTCAGGAGTATTAAAGTCCGGAGTACAAACCAGCTTCGGCGCTTTCACGGCGGGGTATGGATTGCAAAGCGTGCTGCCTACTGACCTCGTTTCTTTTAAAGCTGAAAAAACAACGAAAGCAACTGCGCTGCTCCGATGGAGGATCACTGAAAACAGCACTCCTTCTTCATTCGAAGTGCTCAGGTCTGCAGACGGTGTTAACTTTTCACCTTCAGGAAATATACGGGGGAAAGAAGGGCAGTTCAATTATGAATTTACAGATCACCATATCCTGAAAGGGAATAATTTCTACAGGCTCAGGATGCTGGACAAAGACGGCAGCAAAACCTACAGTGCCATCATCCTGCTTTCAAATGAGGACAAGGGTATTTTTATTCATTCGATGATGCCGACCATTGTGAACGAAACGGCCATGTTAAAAATAAGTTCTTCCATAAGTGGAAATATGCAATTAGTGATCACGAACATCAGCGGCCATGCTGTACAAAGCAAGTACATACAACTTGAAACAGGCCAACATGCGATCATGTTGAACGCCTCCGCATTATCTGCGGGTACTTACCAATTAACAGCATATCTGCACGGAAGAAAAACCAGCACGATCAGGTTTATAAAACTGTAATATTTTGATTTTTTCCACTTGCTGACGGTAAGGGTACAGGGATATATTGCATCCCTATGCTACACATTGCCTGTTTACTGATGCCTGCTCTGCTGCTTGTTGCAATGCCTGGTTTTTCACAAAAAAAATGGGATGGCGGAGGCGGCAACAGTAACTGGACCAACGGCCTGAACTGGAGAGGCGACGCGGCGCCTTTGCCCACTGAAGATGTGGTGCTCGACAACTCTATCGTCACAACCAATTACACAGTGCTCTTCCCTGCGGCAGCAGCCATAACAGTGAGGTCTATAGTTATGTCACCCGCAGCTTCAAGGGCTATTGAATTGGTTTTACCGGTGCAGAATACGCTTGTGCCGGGATTAACTGTTACAGGCCCTGGCTATGGGCTTACTATAAACAGTGGAGCTGTATTCAAAAATGCTTCGGGTGCTACTTCAGGGAATGCCGTGCGCATTGCAGATTCCATCCGGATCAATAACGATGGAAGGTATATCCACAACACTTTCAGCGGTCATTCAGCAAATGTACATGTACTTTCTGCTGCGCCCGGAACGGAAAAAGGCATCCTGGAGCTGGATATCCCCAGTGCATCTTCAACGATATCGCTTAGCGGAAAAATTTTCGGAAGGCTGGTGTTACGATCAACTGCCGCAGGTGGCACCTGCAATTACACGGCAGCAGGCACAGGCAGGGTGATGATCAGGAATAACCTGGAAATTAATCCAGGGGTAAACCTCAGTCTTAATTGTTCGGATACAATTTTCATTTCAGGCAATTTATCCCAGGAATCCGGGACCCTCAATCTTGGAAATTCACTCCGGTCAGTGGTGATGCACATTAGTCAGAACTTCGTTCAGGAGGCAGGTGCCGTGATCACGGAAACCGGAACAGGGATTCAAACGATTGTTCTGGGAGGAAACAATCTTCAACTGGTGAATGCCCGCAGCATCCTGAACCAGGTGGCGTTAGTGAAAACCGGGGCAGGTACGGCATTATTTAAATCGCCCGTTTCCCTGCCGTATAAATTGTCTCTGAAAGGAGGGCGTGTAGGCACCAGCCAGTTGGCGCTAATCACCCTGCTGTCCGCATGCACCATTGAAGCGGATACTTTAGCCGGGACGAGCTTTGTGGACGGTCCATTAAAAAAAGAAGGACTGAACAATACGGGATTTTTGTTTCCTGTAGGAACCGCGGGCCGTATGAGATGGGTAAGACTGGAACAGGCTACCGGAAATTTTACAGTCCAGTATTTCAGGAACGATCCTCATTCGATCAGTTCAGTTATCGGCAGTGGCCTGCATCATCTTTCCACTTTAGAATACTGGGATGTCCTTGCTGCTGCGCCAGGCTCCGGTGCAGTCGTTAAACTATCCTTTAATGATCCGCATAGCGGTGGCGTTACCAATCTTTCCAGCCTTAGGGTAGCAAACCTGGCGAACGGCACCTGGCAGAATGCGGGGAATACAAATTATTCAGGTAACCCGGGCGCCAATGGTTGGGTTAGCAGCATTGCTGCAAGCGGGTTTTCAGCGAACAGTAAATCTTTCGCACTGGCCAGCGCCATGGGCCAGGAAAATCCGCTTCCTCTTTTTGATGTTTCATTTAGTGCATTGCGCCGGCAGCAGACCATCCTGTTTGAATGGAAACTAAAGCAGGCGGATGCGCAATCCGGACATTTTGAAATTCAGCAGTCCGAAGATGGAAAAATATTTTCAACGTTTCAGTCAATACAAGCCGACAGGTCACGAACAAGTTATAGCTACCGGCATCTTGCGCCATATATTTACAAGTACTACCGCATCCGCATGCAGAAGGATCATGGTGCGGCATGGTATGAAAGCAAGCCTGTGTTATTATCATCGGTATTTCAGGAAGGATATAGGATCGAAGGGTCGAACCTGGTTACCTCATCCGTTCATTTATCGGTCCACATGGAGACCGATGCGGCGCTGCGGTTCATCATCTGTAATTCAGCAGGTGTGCTTTTGAAACAGGTATGGGTACGGGTTAAGAAAGGAAGCTCTTTGGTCACGATAGATCTTTCTGACCTTAAAAGCGGATGGTACATAGTAAAGGAAGCCTCCGGATCCATTAAGCAGGAAGCGATCAGGTGTATAAAACGGTAAACAGAAGATTTGTGGAAGTAAATAATTAAACCTGTCCGGCTAACGTAGATGGGCAACCGACTACCGGTTTAAAGACGAAACTTTTTGATAATGCCTGCCACATTTTTTTTGTATATGGCCAGTGCTTCCTTTTCCTGTTCAATGAAGGGATTGCTTTCAAGGCTGCCGACCACCTTATTCATTTCTTCCTCATTTCTATAGGCCATCAACCTGAAGGGATTGTTGTAGTCTTTTCTTCTTGAGTCATAGATCCTGTCAACCATCCATTTTTTCATCACAACGCTTTCCTCCAATAACAACCGCAGCCTTTCAGGGCTCTTTCTGTTTAATGAGAAAGCTGATGTTTTGCGGACGGCAGCAATCGCATGCAATAATTTTTCCATTTCATAATTGGCTGCCTGCCTGGAATAGAATGAATGAATATCCTCCCAGTTCTTAATTTTTCCTGCCTTCAATTGTTTCAGCACTTTATCCAGTTCTTCCGAACGGATTAGTTGACCCCCGATATTTTTCCAGTCGCCCAGAACAAAACGCGAGGGGAGTGCAGCCGCCAGCTGGTCGAATGAAGTGATCTTATGCCTGGTGATGAAATCGGTAAGCAGCCTGCCCGCATGATAATTAACAAGGTTCCTGAATAATTGGTAAGCTGCAGGCACTTTGATCAGTTTCACGGTCCTTGAAGTGTTTTCAAATCCCTGAACGGTGATGTCAAGCATTTTCAATGAAGGATCGTTGTTCTCCAGCAGTTCTTTTCCCTTGGTTTGAGCATCTGTACCCTTGTGGTCAGGATGTTGATTCAGCCATGCCTCGCCTGTCACTCTTTCAAATAAGCTGAGCGCATCGAGGATCTCATTGATCGTATCTGGTGCAAGAAAATCATATTCGATCAGCTGTTTCTTTTCTGTTCTTTTGTCACGGTCAGTATATTTCCATGCATTACGGGCCAGCGCATACATATTGTACAGGAACCAGTAGCCTGGCATCACTATGAGTGTGTCGTTCGCGACGTCGTTGCTCACCAGGGAAAAAGGAATAGGGATGTTCAGTTCCGCAGGGAAATCGCCTTTTGCAATGATGGTGTAGGAAGCAAATTTGGAATTATGCTTCAGGCTGACGCAAAGCCCCGGCCAGAATCCCCGTCCGGCGATCATCTCCCCATCCGGACTTCTGGAATTGTGATTCGAACCAATGGTAGCCCCGGCTGCAATATTGGTTTGTCCGTTCAGCAGGGCTGCACAGAGGAAGGAATTGTTATGGTGCTGCTCATGAAACGGAAAGATGAGTGAATTCAATACCTCGCAGCACGAAATGGTTGAATTGTTTCCCAGGTAAGAGTTGATAAGCCTTGCCCCATACTTCAGTTGTGAATGTGAAGCCATAAAAAAGCGGACGGCTTTCACTCCGTAAAATATCCTGCAGCCGTAGTCAATGATACCATTAACCAGTTCGCAGCCTTCACCGATCTGCGAGTTTGCTTCTGCAGAGGAATTGATCAGGAGGTTTTTTAATTTGTTCGCACCCTTGAGATAAGCATCGCTTCCTATGTTCACATCCTTGATGATCTTGCAATTCTTCACCACGGTTCTGTCGCCGATCACGCCATAAAAGCCTCTGCTGGTGTCGAATCTTTTCACGGTCAGTTCCCTGAACCGCAACTGCATTTGTTCATCATCCCTGAACTGCGTCCACAGGTAAGCATCCCCGGGAAGCATGCCATCAAAAGGGATTACTTTTCTTCCACCGTTCTCATTGCATACTTCCAGCCATATCCGCAACGATTCGGGTTCTCCATCTTTCAGTGCGCCGTTTCCGAATTTAGCATAATCGGTGGTGGCCAGTTCATTCACGTTCACAACGATCACTTCATTACCGATGATGTAATGTGAAATATAATTGACATTGTCGATCACAACGTTGTCGCCGAAGTCGCAGCTGATTATGGTACTGTTGAACAACCCGACAGGTCTGCGGAGGTTCTTGAATTCGAGGTAGAAAGGTTCAAGCTTACCAATGCGCACAAGTCCGTAGAACTTGCAATTGTGCACCTGTTCAGGATTGAAGGAATTAGAAACAAGGATGTTGTTCCAGTTGTCCGAAGTGTTCCTGTTGCGCACCAGCACTTCGATTTCAAATGCAGTAAGTCCGCGGTAACTGATGCCATTATTGTTCTGCCGGTTACGGAGAAAATATTCATCACGGCCCTTAGGCAATTTATCCTGGGGAACAAAATGATACCCTAAGGAAGTAACCGGATTTTTTTTGATATGATTCATTGGACTTAAACATGAAACGTGAAACACTTCGTTCAGTATTCACCAGTCACTATTGACTATTGCTTATTCATTATTCACTATTGGCCATTCACCGTTCACTATTCGCTATTGACTATTGCCTACTCCACTGTCACACTTTTCGCTAAATTCCTGGGCTTGTCAACGTCGGAACCTTTAGCCACACCAATATGATAAGCGAACAATTGCAGGGGAATGGTGCTGAGCATCGGGGCCACCAGTTCATCTGCTTCCGGTAT
>QQTW01004399.1_pt1 | contig 10576 bp, 17 predicted proteins | sample 1904831 | NCBI WGS metagenome assembly QQTW01 (sample SAMN09435610, study PRJNA476489) | Subsurface metagenome, whole genome shotgun sequencing project.
CGTTTTCGTTCCCATGCTTGAGTACACATTCGCTGTTGTCGATGGTCTTTGCCATAACATCTCCTGCTTTGTCCTGCATACTGATACAGATGGAAGCCGACAAAGACGATGACCTCCATACAGAGAAGCTTGTATCAAAGCCATTTCTACAATCTTACATTCTGAGAAATTGCCAATCCCCCTCTGGTCACTCGTCACTCAACGAGAGTGTTTGAAGATGCTACATCTTCTGAAAGATGAAGAATCTCTCTTCTACTTTGTTATATCTCTTGCATAGAGTTTCTTTCTTTCTCCGTTCGGGTCCACACGTTATTTGATTCCGCATCTTACTGATAAGACTGCCTTCATTTATTGGTATACCGCCACGGGGAGGGATTTCCGGATTAGGTAGGTTGCGTAGAGAAAGTAGTGAGAGTGGTTATCGTACCGAGTACCTTACCGAGTATCGTAGCGAGTGTCGTAACTGATTATAGGTAGATGTTCTAAAGCCGCGAAATGTTTCTGATCGTAGCTACTGGAATCTGCAGCATTCCTTTGAGGCCATCATGATACATTACCTTGAGTCGATAGATATAACGTATCGGAACAACTATCGTGAACCAAAAACCACTAGTGCAAATAGAGCAAATGCCAAGCCATTTGTTGACGATGACGTCGTGCTGGTAGCTCTCCGTGAGTTTCTTGCTTTTCGCACAATGGTCGCAATGCCAATTAATCTATGGTGAAAGAACCATCCCTCATAATGCTCTGACCTCTTCCATGTTCAAAGCCATCCTTTTTCGTCGGAGCGGTCAGACATTCCTGTGCTTAGATTAGGCATCTTGACTTGAGAGATGGCCTCACCCTCAGCCAGCGCGGATTCCAATTTGGACACCGATTATGTGCTCGTATATCGCTTCTCCTCAGAGGGTGAATCTGGATTTCTGCTATTCATGAGCTTGCATGAGGCTAACTAAATGTCACCAGATAAGAAAAACGCAGTATCGAAATTCCAGAATCTCATCAGAGCATTAGCCGATGTTGGCCTCGAGACGGAGGTACGAAATGGGGAAGATTCCACTCTGCTAGTTTTTGTGAAAGCCGCCGATGAGAATGTATTCAGCGACGTAGTGTATAGATCAAGGTAGTGCTTTTCTATATCCCTATGCCACCAGCTGACGTACTTCTGCAACAGGGTTCGAGACTGGCTACATGGGGCTCGTCAAGCCCAACCAGATAAAGGAACTGAGAATGTGCTTACCAAAGAGCCCTTGGTACCTGCCGAGCGCTTTAGAATAGTCTACGACATGATAACCTCAGAACCCAGTGAAGGTGGAGCTGGCATTACACCGAAGCATGGAGAATGGAAAAATGTGGAATCAATATTCCCACTACACGATGTGCGATTGAACAAGGAATGGATGACAGAATGGGCTCGCAAGACATTTCTATCACCTCAAGACATCGATTCTGTTAGGGACAATCTTGGTGAAAAGGTCAGTTTGATACAGATCATTAACAGACCAGCATTGCTGACAAGCATCAGATTGCTTACTATTTTGCTTTCTTGCAAACTTATTTCTCCTTCCTGATATTTCTCGCCGCATTTGGCTTCTCGTGTTGGGTTCTTCTGGGCTATTTCTCCACGATATATGCGGTTGTCAACTGCTTATGGTGTGTGGTATTTGTGGAATGGTGGAAACGACAAGAAGCAGATCTTGCTATTCGTTGGGGAGTCAGAAACGTATCCGCCATTCAGAAGGGACGACGCGAGTTCCAGTACGAGAAGGAGACCAAGGATCCTATCACTGGTGAGACTGTAAAGTGGTTTCCAGCAACCAAGCGCCTACAACGGCAGCTCCTACAGATTCCATTTGCCATGCTTGCAGCAGTTGCTCTCGGCACCTTGATATGCACATGCTTCGGCATCGAAATCTTCATCTCCGAAGTATATAATGGTCCACTCAAATCTGTCCTCGTTTTCATACCCACAGTCCTTCTTACGACTCTCCTTCCAACCATATCCACGTTCTTGACCGGCTTTGCGACACGACTCACGGAGTTCGAGAATTACGAAACAGAGGACGCTTACGAGAAAGCGATGACTTCTAAGGTCTTCGTTCTGAACTTTATCACTTCCTATCTCGGCATTTTTCTGACTGCCTTTGTCTACGTCCCCTTTGCTTCCGTTCTCGTACCGTACCTTGACATCTTCAGTCTCACCGTTCAGCCCTTCGCCGAGCACGAGAAACAGATGCAGACACCTCCAGCTTACAACTTCACCATCAACCCTGACCGTCTCCGGAAGCAAGTGATCTACTTCACTGTCACCGCACAAATTGTCTCTTTTGCTCTCGAGACTGTCGTCCCACTCATCACTCGCAAAGGCACTACGAAGTTCAAAGAGATCCAATCCTCCCGAGCCGAAGCAAAGGGAGGCGCCGCTCCACCTCTGTCAGCAAACGACCCGCCAGAAGAGAAAGCGTTTCTGGCTCGAGTCCGCCACGAAGCCACTCTTGGTGACTATGACGTCACCAGCGACCTCCGCGAGATGTGCATCCAGTTTGGCTATCTCTCCCTCTTCTCCGTAGTCTGGCCTTTAGTCCCTTGCTCCTTCTTGATCAACAACTGGATCGAGCTCCGCGGCGACACTTTCAAAATCACATCAGAATGCAAACGCCCGATCCCACAACGAGCCGACAGCATTGGACCATGGCTCGATGCCCTCGGCTTCCTCACCTGGCTGGGCAGCATCACCACCGCCGCAGTGGTATACATGTTCAGCAACGACGGTATCGGACCAAGCGGTCGACCCAGTGACATCAAGCTCTGGGCTCTCCTCCTCAGTGTCTTTGCCTCCGAACACATCTACCTCCTCGTCCGGCTCGCCGTGCGCACAGCCATCTCCCAGCTCGACAGCGAAAACATGCGCAAAGAGCGTGCCGAACGCTACATGGTTCGCAAGCGCTATCTTGAGGAGACGGGATTGAGCGTTGATGAGAAGAAGAAGAGCAGGCAGAGCTTGAGGACGAGCAGCGCGTCCAGCGGTGGTGGTGGACTGACCAAGAACATCACGCGCAAGAGTTTGGAGGATGAAGCGCGAGAGACGACACTGAGGGAGAATACGCCAGTCACGAGGTTCTGGGGCAGGCAGAAGGGATGGGAGGAGGTGGAGCAGGTCGGGGTGAGCTTGATTGAGACGAGACTGGAGGGTGGTGCGGAGACGAAGAAGGGAAGGTAGGTTGGGTGGGTGATAGTAGAGAGATGAGGATGAGGACAGGAAGGATACTGCTCAAGAGTTGGTGAGGCTGCCCTGATCGGACCCCAAATAATCAAGTGTGGTCAATCAAATGCAAGTGAAGCGATCACGCCTGATGAGCTACAGGAGCAGGGTGGATGCCAGAGCGCCATATTTCCATAGCCAATAATGAATTGCATTATTTTTGGAAAGCACATGACCATGCCTGAAATAGATCTGATGGCCTCCTAGCTTCTAAACAATACCTAAAGCTAAGCCACCCACATTCAAGGGGGCTATCAACACGACGGCGCCTATCATACCTCACCGCTCTCCCCCTCTCCCCTCCTATACCCTAGCCTCCAGAACCTCGCTCATTCTCCTCTCTCTCACCCATTTCCACTGTCCTGTTCTCGTTCTCGTTCTCGTTCTCGCTCCCGCCGGCCCCCTTCTCCCCCTCCCCACAACGACCTCCAGAGCGCGAATTTCCTCACCGAAGCGGCCAGCCTCTGCCGATCGGGACAGCGCGCCACCTCGCGAAACAGATCGTCCGCCGCCCACTCGAGGATGCGCCTCGTCCTGAACCACTCCCGCTCCTGTCGGCAGCGCTCCAGTACCGTCCGTGTGTAGCCGATACGAGCGTAGGATTCATTTCTCTGGGTCGCGAACGCGAGGGGGTGGGTGCGGCTTCCGTCTTGGATACTGCCCTGGATCTTTTGCTTGTGGGGCGTGGAGTCGTGGAGCCAGGTGTGGCGGAGGTGGTGGAGCTGGGGGAAGTTGAGCGAGTAGTGGTGCCAGGCGGTGGCGAGGGTGTGGAGTTTTAGGGCGGTGCAGGTGTGGGTTGTCCAGGTGGGGTCGTGCGGTTGGAGGAGGGTGCCGAGGTTGCGGGTGATGTTGAGGCGGATGGTTAGGTGGGTTGCGTGGTTGCGTTTGGGGGGGACGGTGGTGGCTTGTAGGTGGAAGGCTGTTTTGATGCTGGAGGACGGGGTGTGGAAGCATGGTAAACAGTGGGAGGCGTGGGGGCAGGGGGAGGGATGTTTGGTTGTTCGGGATTGGGACAGACAGCTGCATTGGTCGGTGTAGTTGTGTGGTTCTCCGATGGGCACCCGCTGTAGATCTAGCTGGGAGAGGAGGAAGGTGCTGGAGAGGTCTAGGTGGGTGCATATGGGGAGGTGGAGGCCGTTGAGGACCGTTGCGATTCGGTCGAGAGAGCAGTAGTAGTGGCAGGCTTTGGTGGGGCTGGGGAGGTTGGGGATATTGAATAGGTTGATGGATGTGATGAGCTGTAGTATTTGTCGATTTGAGGAACGCTGGTTCTTTGTCATGAAGATCTGGGTGAATATGTCTTTGCACGTTGGTCTGCCACAGGTCTTGGTAGAGCCCTGGGTTTGTAGCAGGTGTTGTGCTTCTTCGAACTCCAAGCTCTCATGAGGGCATATCCAGAGCTTCCTCTGCTCTGGCTTCTGATCCCTCTTGAGGATAGGGAGTCCTTCTTGCCGGCTGCTGTAATAGCTGTTATGCAGGATAGTAATCCGAGGGTTCTTTTAAGAAGGCGACTGTAGGTTTGTCGGACTGATCTTGATGAGCTGAAGCACCCTCAGACGGCAAGAATGGATGAGGTGTTTAACAAATCGGAGAGCATGAGAAATGAGAAGCTGCGTGAGTACCTTACCTAGGCCTGGGACTGCTATGATCCAGGTTGATCCATCATGTCCTCGAGCTTATAATTCTAGAGCTTATTAGTATTCTTGCACTGACTTGAAGGAGGCATTTCCGGCTTCAGATAGATATTCTTAATTGTACGGAGCCTGCTCTGAAATCGGTCTTCTGACTTGAGCGTCTCGACGGCAACACATCACACCACAGACATAGACTGCTGCAGAAGAGATGTCTATCAGAGCTCATTGACGAGTCCTCGCTCGGAGGCTGGAGAAATAGCTGCGGCGTACGGGGATCAAGGATCGCCCATGTTCGAAGGTCCTCTACCGACTTGGGAGTACCCTCGGGAAATCCAGGCACAGTGGTGTGAGCCATATTGTCGAGGACTTTCTACAAAGGAGACTTCTTCAGCACTTTTTTGTTATGTTATAATCGTTCAGATGCGAGGAATCTGGTTTTGGTTGGCAAGATGCTGAAAGGATACCGGGTGAAATTGTGGCGATTTGCATCGCTCATCTAAGCAGCTCATGAATGTGATTGCCTCCTTGCACCGATGATACCGTAATTTCATTCGAGTCTCGCCCTCTTAAACTACTTTTGACCTACGATTCACCATGGTCTGAATGTGTGAGCGAGGTGGTTTTAGGAACTGCTGGCAGAGTGTGATAGGGAATTTGGAACATGACACAAGAGAAAAGGGATGCCAAGTCATTTTGACTCACGGTACTAGCACGTTCAGTTTGACAGAATCTATTTTGTAATATTCACCATTCTTCAGTATCCTGATGCCAGTCTGACTGTTCTGGAAGTAATAGCAGAACCTCGAATTCACTCTGCAAATTTTAGTCCGAGCTCACCCTTCTGCCCCTAGCCTTCAAGCCCTCGATCTCCCTCAGCCGCCTCCAATTCCCATCCAACGATGTCCGACACGAATATGATTGTCCAGGGCCTGTCTCGTTAGACCAAATGGTTCCTCCAAGCTACCATCCTGGTCTGGTACCATGGGAGCCTTGCTCTGTAGCATTTCCGCCATGTTGTTTGCCCAGACCAGCTGCAAGCTCGCCCACTTCATAATCCGAGCTGAAAACAGACCAGGAATTCGAGTGTCAGACGCTGGCCTCTTCGCTTCGGGAAATGACGCTATTTTGTGCTTACAAACAGCTTCCAAGCATGCGTCAATAGCCCTCAACGCCTTCAATCCCTGATCGTACCATCTAACAGCCTGAAATGATAGGTAGATCGGTGCAATGTGCTCGACCATTTTGACACAGATTTCCACGATCCAGCTCATGAGGTTCATCACAACGGTAGCTATCATGAAGCGGACACGCTGTGTATCCTCTTCGCCAACATATTCTGCAAGAGCCAAGTCTTGAACCTGGGGTAGGAAGAGCGCAGCAAATTCGACAAAGCTATTGAGAGAAGCCGATACGTTAACTCCATGCTTCAGATTCTCCACTTCCCAGTTTAGATGCAGCTTGATGACATTGGCCAAAACCTCAGCACGCTCCACGGCAGAATTTGGCATCTTCAGGCCATCTGAGACAATTACCTGGTGTAGACGGCGCTGTTCCGGATAAAGGTCCTCTGGCTGAATCGCAGTACGCATGTCTGTTCCAGATTGTCAGCGCGAAACAAATTCTGAAAATCTGGAAGCCCACTCACATCCACGACGAAGCGCAGAAGCCTTCATTGTGATGTCTGACATCAGGCGATAGTATTTGTTCGCTGACATCAGATCCTCGTTGGCAGCTCTAAGCTGATCTATCGTCTCTTGTGCATTGTCCATGGTAATGGTTGAGCTTGAATCCATCTCCTCGTTCTTGTTCATTAGATTTGGGTACAAAGCAAGGATGCCATACAAGTTGTTGCCCAACACACTACCTTGCAGAGCATGAAGGCTAATTTTGTTATTGTGGTATTCTGTGCGAAAAGCGGGTTCTGCTGGCATTTGTACTGGCATGACAGGCTCAAACACTGGGACAGTGTCCCAATATTGTTGCTACGACGATTTCATTGACGTTTGTTTGGGCAACTCGTCAAGGGAAGACAACTCCTGGTGACCCGGAGCAGTGTTGATGGTCTGCGGTTGTGGTACTTTACCATCTTGGTGTAATTCGCAGTCATTTTCTGTGGCAGATGTACTGGTGCAGCTCTCACAAGTGGTAACAGTGGGTCATCTCTGAGAGAACTTATCTTCACAAGTTGTCACTACGTCCAGATCTGGACGAAACGGCTACTTGCTTGAAACAGATAATTTGCTGTCTGAGCCCTTCACATCAACCGCCCCAGAATGCTTCTCATCTCCTTTTGGACCTGTAAGTATGAGGCCTAGACTATGGCCTTCCTTGAACGGCTCTTACTGAACAGCTCGCAACTTATTCTCTTTAGTGAATGATGTCTTCTGGCATGATTCTTGGTAGCTCGTAGATAGAGCTGGCCCCAAACCTGCAAAGCGATGACGAGTCCTGACACCTTAATTCGGATCCACGCCTTCCCAAATTTTGAGGGTTCAGCATTCTTTCGGGCTGCAAATCGTCAAAGGCATGGTTCTCAGCCTCTACTAAACATCAGAAAGGTTGCAGATTTCCGCACCGACCAACACATACCTTTTCTTGAGGGAGAGTCATGAGCAAGAATGAATAGGTTGAAGAAGTATGGCAAGAGTCTGCTAAAGGCACTCCTACTGATGCCGCTGGAAGGTGATGTTGTATTGAAGTGGCAAGCTCATACCCGCGGGAGATCGGTTACTGAGTGACAGAGTGTGGAAGTATAGATCATGAATAAAACCGCTGTGAGCATGCGGCTTGACTTTAACAATGGAGATACAAGTGCCAACAAAACACGATTTGTTCCACATTCACAAATGCTGCAGATGCAATTGACACAGTAAGGTCACACTGTACGTTATGACAAGACTGGTGTAAGGGGGATACGTGTTTGTAACTCTATGTTCTGCGGTGCTATTCATGGGTGCGCCAATGCCCAGTATTCTTGTCTGATGAGGAAGCGCCACCCTTAACGGGTATGAAATGGAACATAGTTCATTTTGATTCGACAGAACCAGGTCACGTCAAGTCCTAAAGCAGAAAACTCAAGCATTGTTTGGAAGCCCACTGAAAAACAGAAGTGAGAGATGATGGAACTGGAACTCCTGGCCTGGGTCATTCTCGTAACTCCCAGAGTATTCCTCGGCTAGGCGTGTGACTTTCGAAAAGGATGTAGGGGTTTTCTAGAAGCAAGACGAAAGAATGCAAGAAGGTTTATCGTAGGATGTTATGACATCAGCTATGGTTCCAGACGCAAGGACACCTACCTTCATCAAATTTCTGCCACAGTATGGGGCGGAAATTGAATGATGATGCCTAATATCCTATCGGATTGCTTGAATGATTACAAGCCCGGAAGGTAGGATCCAGCAAAGGAGACACTCTGACCTTGGTAAAGTGAGGACTTGTCATCCAGATTTTCGTGGCCCTCAAGATGTCCCAGCTGGAGATACCACCAAGGAAGTAGTGCTAGTGTCTGCTAAAGAGCCACGTTTGGGTCATAAAGGTATCCTGTCGGAACTTGGCTGTGTTGACCATGACGCGATCCACTACCGATGTGGGAGCGATGTGAAGAGAAGTCTTTCATGACGGTCCCGGCAGGGCCTTTGACAGTCTTTCTATCATCAGAATCTTACTGCCATATATTGTCATACAAATAGGCTGATTAGTGGCCAATTGCGGCCGCGGTCCTTTTGGTTCAACATATATTTTTGGTCGCTGCACGCTATCCGCACATGTTTGGTGTACTCTGCATGGTAACGATTGAATGAGGCTTCTCAAGAAGGAAAAGCTGACTGTAGATTCTGCGTTCAACATGTGCAGCAAACCAATCGAGGTTATAGCACTATCAAACGAGGCAAAGTGTGCAGTCAATTTGAAGGAGACATGTGGATCGTTTAGCACAGAATATAAAATGGTGTTCAAGGGATCAAGTGATAGTAGGAGAACACAAGATAGGTGTCACCAGCAAAGGTGATGCAGGCAAGGGTTTCCGAAAGCCGCTATGCCGCTATAGGCTAAATCACAACAGTAGAGCGAGCCCGCAGCGAACACTTCAGAAATGCCAACACATGGCCATTGAGTATGTGCCTCTGGTGATCCTGAGCAAATGAATCCGCGTGGTCATGAAAGTCCAATGGACTTCGAATGGCAGACTCATGCACCTGCAGACGTGACATCGCCCTTCCATAAGCTCGCCATGGCACACAGTCAGAATCAGAAAAAGAGTATAGCTATTCAAAAATCCATAGGGATTATTCACTAACGTGGACGCTGCTTAGGAACTCATAGCGTCCTCGAATCTCCACAGAAAAACATTGCGCCTGCACTTCGTGAACCAAATTCGCAACCTTTCCTCTTCTCACAGATCCCTCCGTTGTCAAAGCCTCCTCCATCACCCTATCGCGCTCCATCCTTTACCACTCCTCGCAAACCAGTGGAGGTCGACTTCTCCTCGGGCCCTGAGAATCTCTCATCTCCCGAACAAGCCGATAACGAAGACACGCCCGAAGCGCCAAAGACAGCACCCATCACATTCACTGCTAACAAAGATAAGCCAAAAGAGAAGCGCAACTCTCTATTTGGCCTTTACGGGAGATTCGCGCCGAGCTCTGGGCGCGCAGATATCGGAAAGCCCGGTCATAGCAATGTCCTTATACGGCGCGTGCAGAAACGGCGTCGGCGAGAGCAGAATCTAGGGCGTCAACTGGTGCGTGCTCGAAGGCCAAGTGAGGACACAAGCGAGGACGAGTCACCTATTAAGGAGAGGGAGAACCCAATACCTCCTATCCATGAGGTTGGTTATATGGCAGGTCTATTTACATTTATCGAAAGCTTTCCAAACGCACCTTCGCTGCTGGCCAAATACTTGCAATTATTCTTCAACTCTGCAATAATTCTTGGATGTCTCTATGCCATCTACTCTTTTTGGACAACCATACAGGCAGACGTCAATCGTGCGAGTGAAGATGCTGCAGCGGAAACATTGGCTGAAATGGCTGCGTGCGCTAAGAGCTTCGTTGAGAATCGTTGCGCTGGCGGAAGCAGACTACCAGCACTTGAGACTGTCTGCAACAACTGGGAATTGTGCATGAATCGAGATCCGAACAGTGTCAAAAGAGCAAAGTTAAGTGCTCACACCTTTGCAGAGATCTTAAATAGCTTTGTTGAGCCGATAAGTTTGAAAACAATGGTAAGCTAATTTCCATATCCTTGTCTATCCTACAAGTGAAATTGGCTGGCCTTCTTGGAAAACTCGAACATGAAAGCTCAAAGCCAACCAACAACCGGTGTTCGCTAGTGATCAAGCACTCATCTACTAACAAGCCGGCACATGGCTTGAGTACGGCTGAGCGAACGGGACGCCCTGTATTCCATGTCATATGGTCGATTGCGAAAACATCTGCAAATTTCTAGCTACGTTCCAGATTGTGTCCCAATATCTCTTGATCCAAACAGAAAACCCTTCTCCTAGAACCCACTATATTTGGCACAATTCATGTGCTGACTAGATGAATGTTGATACACATACTAACGTGTATCCAGCTATTCGGAATTCTAATCGTCGTTCTCAGCCTGGGCATCTCAAACGCAACCTTCAGCTTCCTCCAAAATCCTCTACCATGCAATTTCCCAGATAATTACTCGGTCG
>QQTW01004400.1_pt1 | contig 10572 bp, 13 predicted proteins | sample 1904831 | NCBI WGS metagenome assembly QQTW01 (sample SAMN09435610, study PRJNA476489) | Subsurface metagenome, whole genome shotgun sequencing project.
CCAAAATATCACGCCATTACATCTCACCCCCAGCCTCCAGAAGTTCTGCGGCACCAAACGCCCAATGCCGATGCTGCAAGGGTCGAAGCAAGTCCCTTTTCCTATCCCGTCAGTAGACACAAAGGTACGTTGTACATCCACAAATCAAAGGTCTTTCATAGCTCACACCGTTTTATAGGCAACAAGCAGCTCGGAAGACGAATTCCCAGATCTCGACAGAGTAATCCGGGAATCTCAACGCAAGCGCCCATCATCATCGAAAAGCGTCGGTGTAAGATTGAATGGAGACCTGCCTCCTTCACCACCCGCCACCCCGTCCAGGTTTCGGCAATCCCAATCAATTAACTCATCTCCAAGCCCTCAAACTCCATCCCGTGGCATGCGCCCCACCCGCGGCATCCTCCCAACACCATTAGCGACTCCTAACCGCAGCCACAAGCGCGTTCGATTTCATGAAGTCGACCTGAACGACCCACCAACTCCAGTCAAACGTCGCTGTCCTAACATTCCGACTGCCTCCGCTTCCCGAACGAAGTCCAATATCCCGTCGTCAAACCGTGTCACTGTTTCAGCGTTCGAAGCAGATAGGGTCGGTGCCTCGATCATGAAGCAAATCGATTGGAATACGGTCGCAAGGCGCGTGGCATGCAACCGTCCACCTCGTATCTATAGGAGAGCCGTTCAGAGTGTTTTGGTGGACTGGCAGAAAGCCTTGGCTGCTGTGGAGCATAGTGATGAGTGAAGAAAGCTGGTTACTACGAGTTAATGTATCGAGCTATAGAGAGTTTGGCTGTAGAGCCGAATGCCTAGGCAGGAAAACACAGTGATACTGTACCACAGGCAGCAAGAAGGTACGGCAAGGGGAATTGAGTGTATAATGATAAGCAAACCTTCGTAGTCGAAGTGGGCTGTCAGTGGACTTATGAACATGGGTCTGCACAACGACAAGTTCCAGGCCCTTCAAAAGCATCGGATGTCGAGGATCCTCGTTAGAGATGCAGCGCTCGCTATAGCCCTTGACTTTTGACAATCCTATCAAACAAGCCCCACATAATTGTCTAAGTCACAGAACCGCCACCCCTCCTGCCAGAGCCTTGGAATTCTCCCCATCCCATAATCTCAAAACGTACTCGTCGCCAATCGACTCGCCGCATTCTTCGCATCCACCCTGTCCTCATCATCCTCCTCCCTTACCCCCTTCAAACTCCCCTTGCTAACCGGCCTCCTTTGTCCCACGTCCCCATTCGTCGCTTCCGCCTCCTCTTGCACAGGAGGGAAATTCCCACTGATACTACGGTCCAGTGCATCCGGCCGTCTAGGCACCCCACTCCATGCATCACCTCTTGGACCTTGGCTGGACGCCATAGTCGATCTGCGGATTGGCGGGTGAGATTCCCTTCCTAATCTGCTCAGCCCGCCTGAGGCGTCGATGTTGCGGACGTCGGGACGGACACTTTCGAGGGTGGAGAGGGTGCGGCGTTCGGCTTCGATTTCGCGGAGGACGTATTCGCGGATACTCGTTCTCAGATCGGCCGATGTACGTGCGAACCATCTGCGCTTCTCATGAAGGAGATTTGCTGTTACGCGCTGTGTCTTCTGGCCGAGGTAAGTTTCATGGCTGCGTGCTTCATCCAGGGCACTGATAGCCTCGTCGACTTTTTCGCGGCGGACCGAGCTGCTAGCTTTGAGTCTGTCTGCTGCGGAAAGTTTGCTGCGGGTGGCTTGTTGGGCGGAGAGAAGGTCGCGAAGGAGGATGTGGCGGTTTGTCAGAGTTTCTTTGACGATGAAAGCGTCGGAGGAGTGATAGTTCAGGGGGTCTCCTAGGGTGGTGGCTTCGGCTGTGCCCTGGGCGGCGTGAAAGTCGCCTGTTGTTTGTATGATTTTCCCAAGCTTGCGATAGGCGCTGGCTAGGCCGGGATGCGGTTCTTGTACGTGCATCTGGCCAATTTTGACGCCCAGATCGGACTCTGCCAGTCCTAGAGCTATTTTCGGTCAGTAAGTCTGGAGCATTCGGATTGACGGTTCTTAAATTGGGGGACCCTACCTCGTCTGCACTTTACAACCCGATCAACCTTTTGTCCTGAGTCCATGGTCCCGAGATAGAATTGCTTGACAATGGGTCTGGCATCGTGAAGCTCTGGCGTATCATCCGGCGGGGGCGCGAATTGCTTGATGACTTTCCTCCTGACGCCAGTAGCAGGCTGTTTCATCCGTATGACCGGGCTGTAGCCAGCATCGCTTTCGATGAACAATACCATCTCTTCATCGCGCATAAGAACATCATTTCCACAAACATAATTCAGCCACCTTTGCATGGAAGCTTTGACCCGCGCTTCATCCTCAGCTGTGCCAACCCCTGCAGCAGTCAAAGGCGGAGGTACAGCGGGCACGAAAGCCTCTGGATTAGCAGAGATCAAGTGATCGGCAAGCTTTACAAACTCGGAATGTGTACGACCAACGTCTCGGAATTGGGTAGTTCGGAATTTTGGCAGATTCGTCTGAGTGACTGTCAATGGGCTTTTCAATTAGAAGGCGGTTCTTGACATACATGAACGTCGAAGCGTAAGACCGGGTCCTTCCTCCCTGTCCGCTCCAGAGTGGTGATTTTGGCCTGTAGCTTGTACTGTGGGAGGTTCTGGCGCTGATTTGTACGAGCGCCAGTATGGTACCGGCTGGGAACGGCAGACCTTGGCGGCTGCTGATACTGCTGCTGATATTGTGATGCTGATTGATGTCTGATCTGCTGTTGCTGCTGCATGTATTCTTGCTGTAGATGACGGAGATGTCCCGGAGACACGTCTTTGCCGTTCAATGGCGGTCCTTGCTGTCTCTCTGGTGTATTCTGAGGGCTGCCCTCCTGTGCCGACATAGAGTTGTCTTCCCTTTGCTCTCGCGGATGCAATCCATCATGAGGGCTCCCATCTTCGGATTGCTGCGGAGATGCTTCGGGGTACGGCGTTGAGTGCTTTGCTAGGGGAGATGAAGGTGCGCTTCCAGGCTCGGATGCTCCAAAGTTTGGGTGCGTAGAGGCTTGAGGTGAGGATTGCCAAGGGGAAGAACCGACGGGGTTGTCTGGATCGTTAGGAATCGAAGAATAGTCCATTGTGGAGGCGATATTAGACTTGGGACTTAGAGCTGTAGTCCTTTAGCAAAACCCAGGATCGTAGACGATTTGTCGTGAGCTGCGGGGATCTTAGCTGCTAGAGGAAACACAATCTCGCAGACTTGGGAAAGAACAAAGCAGTTGTCAGGCACAATCTATCAAATTATCGTGTTCTGTGCAGTGTCTGCCTTTGGTAGAACAGTTGCTTGTTGTTGGAAATTCCGCCAAACAGGCGTCGTCTTTCCGCCAAAGGTGTCAGCAATCAATCCTCGTCTATTCCTAAATCATTGATCGAGGGATCGACTGTCCGACGGCAACACAGCTTTCTCACACTTCTAAGGTCCTCATTGTCTATGAGCTTCAGCTGTCTGTGCATTATACGTAGTATACCAAAAAGTCTGACCCAGCGAACTGCTAATTCTCCCAAACATAAACGCCTTGGCTGCTGTACCTCTCGTCGAACACAGCACCATGACACAACCTCGATCGAGAGGACGAGGAATATCGGGATCATTGCCCATATTGATGCAGTACATTATCCCCTTTGCACCGGTACACGCCGCATGTTCATCTGCTCTTAGGGTAAAACGACCACCACAGAGCGAATGCTCTACTACAGTGGCCACACTCGTAGAATAGGAAGTATGCAAACTTCTCTTCTGTCTCTCGCTGTCCAATCTTCTCTTCTTGTCACTCGTTGTGCAATGCGGAACGACTATAGCCATGATGGAGAGAGCACAGTCAAGGAAGGCTAATCACTACCCCCAGATGTGGACGACGGCTCTACCGTCACGGATTTCCTGCCGGCAGAAAGATCAAGGGGCGTCACCATCCAATCTGCTGCAATTACTTTCCATTGGCCGCCATTGCCCGAGCAGGACCACCGGGAGGCCAAAACACAGAAGGGTGGGAAACCGTTACTGTCTCCTTCAACGGAAGAAAACCATATGATCAACCTGATAGATACTCCGGGCCACGCAGATTTTACATTTGAAGTCCTTCGTTCACTTCGTATCTTGGATGGTGCCGTTTGTATCCTTGATGGCGTTGCAGGGGTAGAAGCTCAGACCGAGAAAGTCTGGTACCAGGCTGCCAAATACAACATCCCTAAGATCATCTTCATCAACAAGCTTGACCGAGACGGAGCTGCATTTGGCAGGACCGTCCATGAGATCGCGGCTCGTTTATTGGTCTGGCCAGCCGTTTGCCAAGTTCCCTGGTTTGAAGGCGGCAAAGGCCGCTTTTGCGGTGTTGGCGATGTTGTCAATCTTCGAGCCTATCGCTGGCCCGAAGGTGGAGACGGCAAAATCGTAGAAACAATCGCGATTGACAAGCTCGGGAAAGCCGACTCGTTGTTTGCTGAAGAGATAATGAAGGCCCGGACTGCGTTGATCGAATTACTCAGCAACTACGACGAGGTTATGGTAGAGAAATTTTTGGAACTTAACGGAAAACACCATGATATTATTCCCGAGGACATTGTTGCGAGCCTAAGACGCTGTGTGCTTAATCAAGGCTCCAGGATCGTACCCGTTTACGGCGGAGCCAGCTTTCGGAATATTGGAGTTCAACCATTACTCGATGCCATTGTACAACTGGCGCCAAATCCCAACGAAGTCCCGGTCCCTGAGGTCAGCGTCGGCCGTGTTGATGGGAGCCTCGAGGCATTGTTGAAAGGTGACCTATTGTCAAGGAACGCCCAGTCCATACCAGCTACTAGCCAGGGTGGCAAAACATTGAGTACCAGGCAGCCAATGGCAGTAATCAGCAATCTAGAGGCTTGCGCACTAGCATTCAAGGTTGTCCATGATACACGTCGAGGAGCTTTGGTCTACGTTCGAGTCTACTCTGGCGTTATCCAGCGTGGAGCATCCTTATACAACACCAATCTTCAAGTCACGGAGCCAGCACAGCGATTGCTACGCATGTTCGCTTCGGACTCAGTTGATATACCATCGTTACCTGCGGGCCAGATCGGTGTAATTCCAGGCTTGAAGCATACAAGAACGGGTGACACTTTGATCTCCTACAATGGGGCGAGCCCGAAACTTGGGCCTCCTCCGCCGGTCAACAGTCTTCAGCTCCGACCAATCGAAGTTCCACCAGCGGTATTTTTCTCAAGTGTCGAGTCCAACAGCTTAGGCGAAGCGAAGGCCGTCAACAATGCATTGAGCCTACTGATCCGAGAAGACCCAAGTCTGCAGCTGTCAGTAGACGAAGACTCAGGCCAAACGCTTCTAAGCGGAATGGGTGAGTTCCATCTGGAAATTGCGGCTGATCGCCTGATCAAAGACCTCAAAGCCAAAGCGTCAATGGGTAAGATTGAAATCGCGTACAGAGAAGCCTTACTATTCCCATCGCAGCCGCATGAAGCCCTCGTCAACCGTGAGATTGCTGGGAAAAAAGCGAAGGCTCGCTGTACAGCCATAGTTAGGCCTCTGGCAGACGGTGATAATGGTCGGAACGTATTCGACGACTACAAGACCACGCTGCTTGAAAACGGAAACTTGGTCACCACAACGACTTCTATTCCAAACGACCCAACAGAAACAGCAGAACCTTGGCACGGCAGGCTACCGTCTCATTTATCTGCTGAATCATTACACAGATCCTTGAAAAACGGGGCTTTAGCAGCCCTTGGCCGTGGTATCCAATATCCCTTCCCCTTCTATAACGTCCACGTCTCCATAAACATTGATCCCAGGCACGAACCCTTCGGCAATGACACCAGCACCGCAGCTCTTTCCTCCGCTGCCCGCGAAGCCACTAACACGGCACTGAGGGACGCCGCACAAGGCGGTACCGCAATTATGGAACACGTCATGAAGGTCATCGTCAGCACCGACGAAGCCAGTCTTGGCGCTGTCGTTAAAGATCTCAACTCCGAACGTGGCGCAATGGGGATATCTTTAGATGACGCAGACGCCACTACATCCGGTGTACGAGACGAGCTCCCCAGCATCGATCTCCACAAGGTGTATGCGCCACGGGATCCTTTTGAGGGCGGAACGAGTTTTGCCGACCAGGAACAGGCGGAGATGAATAACAGCAGTCGGCAGAGGACTGTGACTGCGAGGGTGCCCTTGAGGGAGATGATGGGGTATTTGAAGCATTTGAGGAGTATTACTGGGGGAAGGGGCAGTTTTGTTATGAGTGCTGATCGCTTCGAAAAGGTTGTTGGGCAACGGGAGAAGATACTTCGAAAGGAGTTGAGAGGGTATTAAAGGTAGGAGTCGATTTCGGTTTGGTGGTGATGCCGGTTGCTCCATCGTTCGAAGATTTTGACGTTACGAACATTGAGCATTATGCGGTTGGCTAAAGGGAAAAGCTCTGCAAACGAACTTGGAGAATACTAACGCGTTAGACAGCATCTTTCGGTTCGGATGTAGATGCCAGTTGCTCTCATCCTAATAAAACATATACCCCAGAGGGTCTCCATATCCTGTCCCCGCTCAGCCTGACGATTACCGACATTGAATGTCCTACTGATGATACTACTAACGCCCATCAATTCCCATCCCTCAAAATTCCTCCCACTTATCCTCCTCCTTTTCCTTCGGCCCCTTCCTCATCGCGGCAGTACCAACAGCACTCAACCTCCCCACCGGCGCTGGACTCGCTCTCCCCCTCGTAACAGGACTATTTCTTCCACTGCCACCGCCTATTCCACCTCTCGCACCCGTCCCAGCTTTGGCACCACCACCTTCCTCCCCAACGGGCGACCCAAATGAATCCCAGAAATCCTTGTGCTCTGGCTGCGCTGGTTTCCCTGATCGTGTGGCGATATGAGAGGAATGGGTGTTGGAGCCAGTATCTTCGACAAACCGATTGAACTGCTCGGCTGCATTCTTAGACCCAGCTTGGATATTTTGCGCGACTTGAGCGGCGGTGAGGCGGGCTTGGGTCGCGAGATCGGCTTCTGCTAGCTGTTTGTGTATATTATCAGCGGTGCTTTGGGCAACACTCACACCATGGCTTCTTGAGAAGAGGGAAGAGCGGAGAAATCATTGGGAGGGCGTGGACGAGAAACCAACCTTTTGCACATTCGGCTGAATCCACCCATCATTCACACTCTTTGCTCCCTTCCCCACCGTCGTCGTAAACCACCCCAACCCCTTCGTCAACGCCGCCACCGGATCTTTCTGAAACTCATCGACACCAGGAATCCCCTCCTCCTTCCCACTCCCTTTCCGATCCCCACTGCCTCCCACAGCGGCGGTAGGATCACTTCCAAACCCAGCATACTTGCCCCCCTGACTAGGCGGCAAATCGGCTCTCCTCGACTCGTTCTCATTGCCCTTCCTCGCGAAGAAATCCTCATTCATCTCCTTCTGACTCTTCCCTTCCATACCCCCCGTCACCCCCATCTTCTTCTCCACCTTCTCTTCCTTCACCGGCAATCCCAAAAACTCCCTCCCCTCAACCAGACACCCCAATCTCTCCTTCCACTCCTCCCCCACTCTCCCGCCATACCTCTCCTCCCACCCCCTTGCCCCTCCTTCCGCATCCAGCCGCCCCCATCTCTCCCCCGTATTCTTTTCCCAAAACGCCTTCCACGCACTGTTGCCCCCTTTCTCCATCCTCAGGATCTCGTTCACCTTGAACGCATCCATGGATATGGAGCGCACAAATGAAATATGCACGCCCAAGCCGCGGTGGAGGCCCGCGCAGGCGAGGCAGATGAAGGTGCCGAATTTGGGGGAGGCCCATTGCGGGGACGGGGCGGAGCAGTCGCAGCAGGTGGTATTGCCCGGGGATTTCTGGAGGGCGAGGAGCTGGGAAGGTGGGTGAGATTGGTGGTGAATGGAGGACTAGCTTAGGGGGTGGGTCTATGGGGGTGTTTTACCCTGCTTTTGGTTTCTGGGTCAACTTCCCACATTGTGAAAAGTGGGCTTCTGTGATTTGTGTTATCGATGATATTCTCGCATCGCGATCGTGGGACTCATATGCTGTTGATAGTCAATGGCAACGAGGGCAGTTGTTGTGTTATTGTTGTAGAGCGCACTCCGGCGGGACTAGGGAAGGAACCTAGTGCGTGCCTCAAACCAAGTTGAAGGGCTGCGAATTTGGTCACTGGGAAAAGAACAAGTGGGTATATTGGGGGTTCAACAGATCAATGCCGAAAGTAAAATCCGCCGTCTAATATCTAGAATACAGGGTAATTCGCAGGCCAAATCTCAAGGGCAAGCCCCATTAGAATCCCATCAAGGTGGTAGTACATGCTGGCATAAAAAGCCTCTAGAATCCTTCGTCGTCAAAGGAGACCGGCCGCTCTAAAGCCCCCCTGAACTACCATGATGAGTACCAAGAATCCCTCGCCAATTTTGAGGTGACTGATCCCGGGCTGCTGTCCTGACAGACGCCCCCCCAGATAAACCACTTTTGGAATCCGGATGCCTAGGCTGTCGTGCTTGCGGGAGGATCATTGGCTTGCACGACGCCATTTTCGGTGAGTGGTTGAGTACCAGCAGCCTCCGGGTCGACGTCCTCCTTGCCTGGACTGTCGATGGCAACCTTAACCGCAATTTCCCGCCCATCAACCTCCTTACCGTTCATCTCGTTAACGGCTTGCTGTTGCAATTCTTCAGAGGCAAGTGAGACAAATCCGAAGCCACGGCCTTTGCGAGGCTCATTACGCGCTTGAAGTTTCTTGACCATGAAGCGTGGAATAGGGCGGAGAGCGATCTTGGCGGCAGATGGCTGGTATGCAGCGAAGAGTTCCTTGAGCTAGAGTGGCATTAGCCGCGGATCAGCTAATTGGATGGGAACGGACTGTAGACATACCTTCTCCTCGCTAAGATCATAGGGCAGATTGGCAACCATGACTTTGTTCTTTGATGGTATACCATCCTCAGGTGGACCACGCTGTCTTGGCTGTCTCGGTGTACGGGGCTTTGCCTCAGTACCAGCCTCAGCTGGCTGCTCGGTAGTAGTACCTTCGTTGGTCGTGTCGGTAAGCGGCAAGACCTGACCCGGCACATTGGTAGGAGCATCAGTAGTCTCCCCGTTAGTCTGCCGCTAGGGAAACGAACGGGTCAGCGAGCAATTCTTTCGAGCTTGATATATGAAAGTCTTACAGGGCGGCCCCCGCGGGCTCCACGTCCGCCACGACCACGACCACGGCCCCGTCCACGGGCCGAAGATCGCCGACGACCTTCGTTGCCACTCACACCCTCCCCACCACTTGCAGCAGCTTCGGCTTTTTCTGCGGCAGTCTCAGGCTTACGAGCGAGCTGAACAGAGACCTTTCGGTCCATGATTTCTTTGCCGGAGAGTTCTGTAATGGCTTTCTGGGCCTCGTCTGCAGTTGACAGATCGACGAAGGCATACCCGACTGGACGAGTGGTACGAGGATTGGTTGGGATGGATGTGGTTTCGCTGTCAGACATGGTCAACCTAACTTTCTCCAAGTAAAGTGGTGCGGCACTCGAGTACTTACATTGAATAGCCGGTGAAGAATTCCTTGAGAGCCCCCTCGGTGGTCGCGTATGCCAAATTGCCAATGTACAAGCGACGTCCCTCAGCAGCACTAGCTATGACTGCTTCATTTTCCGCAGCGTTGATGGGTTGACCACCAGTGACGTTGTTATCACCAGTAGGTGCCACAGGAGCTATGCTGGTGTTGGCCAGGGCCTCAGTAACGTTATCGACGGCAGACATGTTGAACGGTTGGTAGGTTGATGAACTCGGGTGAGCTCTGCCGATTATCTTGATGGAAGGCTTGAGGGATAGACTTGAACGAGGGGGGAATAAGGGTAGCTTAGTGCCCTAGATCGAGATTGGGAAAGACTTGAGAGATGAGGTTTTCAACAGTGAACTGTGTCTTTTGATGTTGAGTGAAAGAAATTCGATGGAAGGAGTGGTCTCAAACTTTTTTGACGCCAACGCGGTAGAGCTTGCTGTATTCGGTCTAGAGTAACATGAGCGTTGCGGCAATAAGGGGCAATTAAGCGAGCCGTGAAGCAGCGACGACCCTCTCAGTCTCAGCCTCTCTTGCCTCTATTATTCACATCACCGCTATCGTGAGCAATTGTGACTCAATATAAACCATGTGTGGACTGCTGTGATCCCATGACGTGAAGCACGTGCGGTTTGAGTACGACGAGCACTTTTGCCGTTGGCATATACTGAGGCCTAACACCGGAGGGTTATTCGACGACCATAGAGAGGCTCATGCATTGTGCCTTTATAGCTGCAAATTCAACGATGGCTTGTGCTTTGAAATTTGATTCAATAGCTATTGTATTATCTCTCTCCAGCTAGTCTGACTGTACAAAGACGCTTCCCCTTTAACCAGCAAATCTATAGTAATGTCATTTGATTTTCACAATTTACAACATGAGCCAGTCCATCTTAATGATGTACAATGAAGAATCAATGCACGTAGTATCGTACCCGAGATGGAAACAGCGGCCCAGCACCTTGTGTTTGTAGAAAGTGCACACGATGACATGGCAAATGATGACCTA
>QQTW01004401.1_pt1 | contig 10571 bp, 11 predicted proteins | sample 1904831 | NCBI WGS metagenome assembly QQTW01 (sample SAMN09435610, study PRJNA476489) | Subsurface metagenome, whole genome shotgun sequencing project.
TTACAGGGAAGTAATACCATTTAGCGTTGCAGCATGAGCATAGTTGATGTATCCTGGCGTGAACCAGTGAGGAACCAGGACCTTGCCATGAACCGAACCATGCCCACGATTACCGAGTCTGCTGACGAGCTCAAGCCCCTCTTTCTCAAAGAGCATGACCCACGCAAGCGTCAACGCCTCCATATGCTCTTTCTCATTGCGAGTGCCCAGGCCATCAATCGCACCCAGCTTTCCACCCTCCTTGGCGTCAGCCGGAATACCGTCGCCACCTGGCTTCGACACTACACCTCCGGTGGCATCCCTGCGTTGCTTGATATCTACGTTCCTACAGGCAGAGTTCCTGCCCTTACTCCCCACCAGCTTGAGCAGCTCCGTCTCCGTCTTGCACAGCCTGACGGCTTTGCCTCCTATGGCGAGGTTCAGCAGTGGATTGCCGATACCCTTGGCGTGCAGATGCTCTACCATGCCGTCCATACTTTGGTCTATGATAAACTGCACGCACGCCTCAAGGTTGCTCGACCGAGTCATGAAAAAAAACCCAAGACGAGATAGCCTGCTTCAAAGAGCAGTTTGCCAGCAAGATTGAAGAGGCGGTGCCAGCAGACCAGTCTCTTCCGGTTGCGGTTTGGGCAATGGATGAAAGCCGCCTTGGTCTGCACACGGTGCGTCGTCGGCGGCTGACGGCTCGTGGAACGAAACCTGTCGGCATCCACCAGCACCGCTTCAAGAACTTCTATGTGTATGGAGCGATTGCGCCCAAGAGCGGCAAGAATTTGTTCATGGTGGCACCGCTGATGAATACGCAGGTATTCCAACGCTTTCTGGATGAGTTTGCCAAGCAGCAGAAGGAAACGTTCAATGTCATGCTGCTTGACAACAGTCGGACGCATAGCGCGAAAGAGTTGGTGATTCCGGCGAATGTGGCGCTCCTCTTCCAGCCGCCGTATGCGCCGGAAGTAAATCCAGCAGAGCGGGTGTGGCAGGAGTTGAAGACGGCAATGGCATGGAGATGTTTTGAGACGTTGGAGGCATTACAAGACCGGGTGGTGGAACGACTCAAGGGATGGAAGAACGAAATGTTGCGTTCGCTGACGGCGTATCCCTACATCATGACCGCTCTCAATGCACTGTATCCATAGCTAAATGGTATTACTTCCCTGTAACGATATCGCGGCATGTATATTGAAAGAGATAGGTGAACAATGTGCTGGACAACATAACGTGTGGCATCCTGGTAAAATGCACGGATTACGACGGAATGTATTCGTTACAGGTACCGAGGCTCCGATCCAATGCCCACCTGTTCCCAGTACTGGTCGTGGTCCCTTCTCCACTCGGGTTGTATGAATATGAAGTTGACGACCTCAAGAATGAGGGGTAGTGCACGTTGGACGTGAGTACCGAGCATGACCTCGTGACGCTCGTGACACGGGCACAGTCCGGTGATGGTGCTGCGTTCGACACGCTCTTCGAGCACTTTGCCGACCCAATGTACCGCTATGTATACGCGCGCTGCCGTGACGCACACGTTGCTGAGGAATTGACTGGTGATCTCTGGGTGAAGGTGGTTGTGCATTTGCCAGCCTTTCGGTTTCCGCACACGCCATCTGATCTGGTCTTCCGGGCATGGCTCTACCGGATTGCGAGAAACTTGGTCCATGATTTCTACCGTCGCCCCAGTCGTGAGTCCGTGCCCCTGGCAGATACAATGTCGTCGTCGGACATATCACTGGATGACCATGTGATTCAAGACGAAGCACGGCAGCAGTTGGTTGAAGCAATCAAGCATTTGACGGCGAACCAGCACGAGGTCGTCCTCCTTCGCTTCCTCGAGGAGCGCAGCATCGCAGAGGTCGCGACACTGACTGGGCGTTCGGAAGGTGCCGTCAAGCTGCTCCAATTTCGGGCGCTGGATATACTCGCGCAGGTGCTTGGCGGACAGCGCAAGCGGAAACGATCATGAAGCGCCAGGAACCGGTCGAAGAGATTCTTCAGCAATGCCTCCAACGACTCGATGCTGGTGAGGATATCACGACCTGCTTGCGTGACTATCCCGACTATCGAGATGTGCTTGCCCCGGTCCTTGCGGTGGCCGCCGACGTCTGCCGTCTGTCTGCACCAACGCTTCCTGCGCATGTCCGCACGGCTGCTCGTCTCCGTGCCCATGAAGCGCTCGCCCGTCAGGCATCAGCAAGCAAGCACCAGAACATACCATATGGACTAACGATACTGCGTCGCCGGGCACTGAGTGCGGTCCTTGCAGTGGTCCTTGTGTTTGGGACATTTGGAGCAACCATCGCTCAGGCACAGCAGAGCCTACCGGGAGATGTGCTTTATGGGATGAAGCGAAGCAGCGAACAGGTGCGGGTGCAGTTGACACCGGGCATCGTTGGTCGTGCCGTGCTCTATCTCGGCCTGGCTGACCGCCGCGTCATCGAACCCTTAGCACTCCTGGCACAAGGCACGGTCCCATCAACGGAGACGATCGGGGAGATCCTGCCAGCCTATGACCGAGCGAAAGATGCCATTGCACAGACGCAACCTGCAGACCAGGTGGTGTTAGGGGAGCGCTACAACCAGTTGGTCGACCGGCATGCACGGGAGATCGAGACCGCCTTCGAGACGACGCTGCCGAACATGCGGGATGTGTTGCAAGAGATACAGCAGGCAACCATCAGTGCAGGTCACGTCGTCGTTCCAGACGTGCTCTCGCAAAACGCGCCGCCAGTATCGCCCACAGCAGAAGACACAATCCTGACAGATACAGCGTCACCCATTGTGCCCGAGACGGTTACAGCCGCACTGCCCACTCAGACGCAATCCACTGAGCGCACGACAACCACATCATTGTCTACACCAACACGATCCGGGGAGGTGGGCGTACCAACACGACTGACGCCGACACGCAATGACGATCGTCCAGGAACGGTACTGCCGCCAGTATCGACACCGGAAGGGAGGCCACCGGTAACCATGACTCTACCGGCAACACCATCCAGTGATCCCGCAGTCGCTACAACCACAGCACCAAATCCGACGCGTGATTCCGGTACAGCCGTCGTTCCTGGGACACCTCCACCACCTGACGAGCGAGGTCCGACGTCAACCGCAGGCGGCTCAACGCCAGTGCCGTCGGAAACGAGCACGCCGCGAACTGCTCCAACGTCAACATTGCCGCCATCTACTGAGCCGACGGGGCGTGTGACATTGACGCCTTCAGGTGAGCCGACCACCGGGGGACCCGTGCCAACCTTGTCTGCAGAACCAACTGTGACCCCTACCGTGACCGCTACCGTGACCCTGTCCCAAACGCCGTCGCCGGGACTGGTTCCAACGAGTACACCAACCGCGCTACCCTCTCCTAGCCCAGATGCGACAAGGACGACACCACCCTATCCGGGACCTGAGTCGACGAGGACCCTGCTCCCGTATCCCGGCCAAGATGCAACAGGGACAGCACTGCCTGATCCGGCACCTGAGCCGACACAAGTTCGGCTACCGTATCCTGGCCCTGATCCTGTGAGGACCACATCACCGTATCCTGGCCCTGAACAATGAAATGTTTCTATGGGAGCAGAACGACGCGTTCTTCTGGGAGGTGTGTTGGTGGTTCCGTCAGATCTCAGTTGCCGTGACAATGGTTCCATCTTCTCTGGTATCCTGTCGGCTCTGAATTGAGTCACGGAGAATGGAATGACTTGCCCTCACTGCGCATCCCCGACAACGACGGAGTTGACGAAACGAACCCAGTTGGGCTATCGGACCTTTCGGTGTTCCACCTGTCGGCATCAGTTTAACGAGCGCACGGGCTCGCCATTCAACTTTCTCGAGTTTCCGACCGATATCGTTCTCCTCATCGTGCTTTGGCGTGTTCGTTACAAGCTCAGCCTTCGTGACCTTGCTGAAATGTTCCTGGATCGCGGCTTCGAGTTCACGCACGAAACCGTTCGTGACTGGGAAGCCCGCTTTGCTCCCCTCATTGCGCACAAGCTTCGAGCGAAGCGCAAAGGACAGATAGGCCGCTCCTGGCATACCGACGAAACATATATTAAGGTTGGAGGAGTGTGGAAGTATCTGTACCGCGCTATCGATCGTGACGGCAATCTCATTGACTCAATGCTGAGTGAACACCGTGATATGGACGCAGCCAAACGGTTTTTCAAAGGGGCACTGGAGATGGCTGAGCAGGTGCCAGAAAAGGTAACGACGGATGGTCACGACTCGTATCCTCGGGCCATTCGTGAGACCCTCGGCGAAGACGTCACGCATCGCTGCAACCCGTATTTGAACAACCGAATTGAGCAGGATCATCGTGGAGTGAAACAAAGATACTACTCGATGCGCGGCTTTGGAAATTTCGATGCAGCCTCCCGATTCTGCCGCGCCTTTGATGAGCAACGTCAATACTTCCGTCTGCGGCCAGCGATGGGTCAGCCTCTGCCACCGTTACCCGAGCAACGACGGGAACATTGTGCCCGATGGAAGGCGCTCAAGGGCGAGTTAATAGCTGCCTGAGTGAGAGATTCCCACAGTCGAACACGCCCTGGCTCCTCGACATGCATCTTTGTGGACTGAATGCTGACATAACCCCCGTAGTGGGCATTAACAAGAATATTATTCGTCCAAATGATATTGACATAACTAGTACACTCGGGCGTAAGTGAGTCTATGGTATTCTCAAGCTCCCTAGCCAAGGCGTTGCTGCCGAGCGCCCACAATGAGGAGTTGTCCATGCGCGGTCCCAAACCTATCACCATCACCCTGACGAACGCTGAGCGCCAGGAATTGGAAGCGCTCACTCGCCGCCATTCCACTCCGCAGCAGCTGGCGATTCGTGCCCGCATCGTCCTGGCTGCTGCCGACGGCGCCAATAACGCCCAGATTGTGCGCCTCCTCAATGTCAGCCTCGATATGGCGCGCCGCTGGCGCAACCGCTGGCTCGTCTTGCAGCCCGTCTTACTCGAGGACCTACCCGTCGCTGAGCGCCTCACTGACGCCCCGCGTCCAGGCAAGCCCGTCCGCATTACTGCCGAGCAGGTTACCCAAATTGTCGCCTTGGCCTGCGACCCGCCCACCGACTCCGCTCGCCCCGTCAGCCAGTGGACCAGTCGCGAACTGGCCGATGAAATCCAGAAACGGGGCATTGTGCCCACCATTTCAGGCCGCCATGCTGCACGCCTCCTCAAAAGGGGGACCTCAAACCGCACCTGATTCGCTATTGGTTGACGCCGCCCAAGGATGACCTGTTTGATGCGAAGGTCACCGACATCTGTGGTGTCTACCGCAGCGCACCGGTCTTAGCCGAGCAAGGAGACCGCATCGTCACGACGGATGAACTGACTGGCATCCAGGCGCTGGAACGGAAGCATCCGGGCTTGCCACTGGCACCAGGCAAGGTGGAACGGCGGGAGTTCGAGTACATTCGGCACGGCACATGTACCGGCATCCTGAGCCGAGATGTCGTGACGGGGCAAATCATCGCTTCGACGTTGGGACCAACACGGACGGAAGCGGACTTTCTGGCACATATGCAGGGGGTGGTGGCGACGGACCCGCAGGCACGGCAGTGGCACTTCGTGATGGACAATCTGAATATCCATCAGTCGGAGTCGTTGGTGCGGTGGGCAGCTGCCGAGTCGGACTTGGAGATTGAGTTGGGGGAGAAGGGCAAATGGGGCGTCTTGCAGAGCAAGCAGAGCCGGGCGGCGTTTTTGAGCGATCCGACTCACCGAATTGTGATTCACTACACACCAAAGCATTGTTCATGGCTGAACCAGATGGAGATCTGGCTGAGTATTCTGGTGCGAAAGCTGATCAAGCGAGGGTCCTTCACGTCGGTCGATGACCTCACAACGAAAATCCTGAGGTTCATCGAGTATTACAACCGAACCATGGCCAAGCCGTTCAAGTGGACGTACCAGGGCAAGCCGTTAGTGGCATAACTGGTGTGACACTTACGCCCAGATGTACTAGTGTGTTGTTGAGAAGTGAGCCACCTCCGGTCGGTGTCCAACAACGGCGGATGAGATAGGTAGCCAGGACACGGAGCAAGGGCACGAGGCAGTCAGATCTTGACTCAACCCCGATCGCACCTTATTATTCACCATAACAGAGTTAGATCTCAGTTGTAGGCTTACCTGTTCACCATTGGGAGATAGATTCTTTCCATTTCTGCCTGCCGCACCATCACGGTGAAGGTGTTCGTGGCAGTGTTATGATCGGCATCGGTGGCTGTGCAGGTCACCCTGGTCGTACCGATGGTGAAGAAGGTGTGTGAGAGCGGTTGGCATAGTGGCGTGAGCGGTCCATCGACCAGATCACGTGCTACAACCGTGTAGGTAACTATGGCACCGGCTGGTGCAGTAGTTTCAACGGTGATGGGTCGAGGTAGCTCAAGGATTGGTGCATTGGCCAATGGTGCCTTCGCAGTAATACGTCCAGGCACCTCAGCATTGACTCTCGCAGCAGCACCTTGAATCATTTGAACGACGGTCGCTGCTTCAAGTCCGGGGTTGCTCGCTCGAAGCAGAGCTGTAATCCCTGAAACGAGTGGAGCGGCCATAGATGTACCACTCCACGATCCGTACCCACCGCCCGGGACACTACTGACTACATCGACACCGGGCGCAGCAACGTTGACCCATTTCCCGTATGAAGAGAAGTCAGCGAGGTCGCCAAGCGATGTACTTGCAGCCACCGACAGCTTATTTGGTACCTTCTCGGCTGCGGGATACTCAGGTTTAGACGTACCACTATTTCCCGCAGCCGCCACCACCACGACGTTCTTCGCTTCCGCTAACTTCAGAAACTTTTTAAGAATTGTCGTGTGGTGTACCATGCTGATGCTTATATTGATGACACTTGCGCCATCGGCAGTACGTGGGTCTTGGTCAGGATCGACGGCATACTTCATCGCCTGTGTCAGCCGCCAGACGGTCCCGACGCCATGTGCATCCAAGACACGTATCGGCATGATCTTCGCATCTTGTGCAACCAGTGCGACCAGTCCCGCAACATGAGTACCATGACCATAGGCACGGTCTTGACCATACACACCTTCTTCGCTCGGATCTGCGTCCAGGTCGACAAAATCGTAACCACTCACAAGTTGCTGTGCCAAGGCTGGATGACTCCGATCCACACCCGTATCAAGTACTGCCACCGTAACACCGGCCCCCTGGGAAGTCATGTGAGCGCTCGGTAGCTCGATCATGTCCGACGCCCATTGGGTCGTGTATTGCCCTGCCTCACCTCTCGCCCACGAACTGCGTTGCTGTCCTTCCGGTGGCTCGATGAAGTAATTGGGTTCAGCAACAACGACACGGTCCAACGGGTCCGCCATCAATTGAGCAACGCGGTCTCGTGGCGACACGCCATCCAGTATGCGCATACGGAAGAACCCTAATGTACCCGATTGACTTCCCGTAATGGAACGCAAATGGTATTGGTCGGCCACTGCGGTGAGATCAGCAGGCCGAACAAGCTGTATCAGGACTTCGTCGCGGGCATACTGATTCTCGTCGCGCGCCTGCAGAGGACTCAGACAAGCCAGTGTTCCCCCTACGATTCCTATGATAACAAGCCAGCTAGCTCCGCGTCGCCACGTTTTCCACATCGGGTTCTCCTCCATCACATCAATACTCCCAGGACAACTCAAACCCACACGAGATGTCGCCACATCTCCCACCATCCACTACCAGCGACCAAGGAGCACAAAAGGTGCCCAAAAAAAGGGATGTTCGAGTTCAGCGAGGAGCACGCGTTGGGCGTGACGGAGGGCGGCTGCAGGCGTGTCACCGGCAACAAGGCGGGTGTAAAACACGTTCATCACCTGTGCCGTTGCCGCATCATCAGCCGTCCATAGACTCACGAGTAGCGCGCGAGCACCGGCTGCAAAGAAGCCACGTGCAAGACCGATCAGTTCATCACCCGGTGCCACCGTATTCATTCCCGTCTCACATGCACTGAGTGCAACGATGTCGCAATGAAGGTCAAGTGTATAGGCGTCGTACACCGTGAACCAGCCATTTCCGAGGCGCAAGGCGGAGAAGAGCGGGTTGTCAGGCCGGAACTGACCATGACACGCGAGATGCAACACATCGGCGGTCGAGGCATGCTCACGTAGCGCCTCGACCGTCGCCTGATCATTCAACAAAACAATAGAGTTGGGGAAGAGCGGAGCGAGCGCTGCCACTTCCCTCTGCACCCCAGGCATCTGCTCATCAGCAATGCCCAGCAGGACCGCCTGTTGAAATACGCTGCGCGGAGCATTTAGGCAGTGGAGCAGCGTCCCGGCACTCGGCGCATAACAGAGTTCGTAGTGCTCGATTACATAGCTGCGACCATCGTGAAGGGCATGAAACGGCACGTAATGGAGCATTTGGTACGCCACGACCACCAGCCGTTGCGTGTTCACATGTGGAAGGACGGGCCTGAACAGAAGCTCGTAGAGGTCGGCCAGGGTCCTACGGGTTCGCTCTGTGAGTTGTGGAAGAAACGTCGACAGCGCACTGGTACCATATTGAAAGGCATCCAGCTGAAAACGTAATTGCTCCAGTGCTGCCGCGACCTGTGCCTCATCTGCCAGGTCACGAATCACCTCAACGCGCGTGTCTGTTACGACAAACGCCAACACTTCCCCGTCGAGGCTGAAGTACTCGACTAAAGTTGTGTCTGAGCCAAGTGCACGCTGCAGGTCTGCGATCGCCACGGGGTCTATCTGTACCTCCGAGCCACCTGCGGATTGGCGAAGCTGTCGCTCGAGTTCGAGCAGCGTCGCCTCATGTTCACGAACGGTTTTCTCGAGCGGAATGATAAACCCTCTGCCACGCGACGACTCACCCTCCCCGAAGCGATCGAGCTGATGGTAGAGCGCATTCAACTCCGCACGCTGATCGATGAGTCGCTGCACCAATTCTGCCTCGAAGGCATCACGCGGGTGACCGCGCATCGGCAACGCGTCGCTCAACATATCGACGAGCGCGCGTGACTTCGCTCGCTCCGCATAGTCGAACGCCTCGAGAATACTGTGAGCACTCCCCTCCTGGAGACACAATCGCACCAGTTCAGTATATGGCTTGAGCTTGTCGGCAAGGAACGCGGTGCGAAAGTCATCGCCAGGTAACGGGGCACGCATATCCTCGATAACTGCGACAGCTTGTCGAAAGGCTCGTGCAGCGTCAGATGTGTTCCCCTGAGCGAGTGCGAGCAGACCAAGCGATGTCTGGCAACGATAGGCCACCTGTGGTATGCGTTGCCGCTCAGCCTCCTGTGGCATTGTCGCCAACAGTGTCGCAGCTTGCTGCGCCTTCCCTTGCACACGCGCGGCCTCCGCGCGTAGCCAGCGTGCCATCATGACCCGACCGGTAGCACCCGCATCGGCGAGCGGGACTTCCGCCTGCATGGCAGCCGCTTCCGCTGCGGCGGCATCACCCTCGACCAGCAGAATCTGGGCCTCACTCAGGCGAACCATCGCCTCACCAATGGTGTTGCCCTCGGCAACGTACAGCGTCCGCGCCACATGGAGCAGCGTGCGTGCTTCGTTGTGCCGTCCCAGCATAAGGGAGGCACGCCCGTGATAGGCCAGCGCTCTTGCCTGTTCGGCACGCATGCCGAGCTCATCAAAGAGCGGTACAACCCGTGCATACATAGTCGCAGCTTCCTCCGCGAGGTTCATCTCGAGGTATGCATCAGCGAGCTCCTGCTCTGCGATCGCCGAGTCATGGGATGCGCCCAGCGTGAGGTAGCGTCGGCGGGATGACTCGAGGTACCGAAGTGCTCGGTCAAAACGTCCTTGAGAAAGCCAGAGACAGCCAAGGTTGCATTCAATCTCAGCCTGCGTGACCGTGAATCCCGCTGCCTCAGCACGTAATAGTGCCTGCTGTAAGAGCTCTGCGGCCTCAAGGAACCGGTGTTGCGCTGTAAGGGTTGTAGCAAGGCAGTTATCGATCTGCACCAACTGCTTTTGGTCCTGGACTGCCACAAAGCGCTCGCGGGCTGATGAGTAGAGCGCTGCGGCCTCGTGATACTGCTCACGTCGAAAATAGATGTTGCCGAGGTTCTGCTCGATCTTGCCACAGGCAAGCACGTCACCATTAGCAACAAACACTGTCCGAGCCTGCAACCCGGCCGTGAGCGCCTCATCATAGCGCCCAAGCACTGCAAGCGCATACAATTTACTCACCTGCGTTGCAGCTGCCATCGCTGGCTGGTCCTGATGAAGATAGCGCGTCTCGGCATCATTAAGGTGTGCGATCGCGAACTCCATCCGGCCCTCCATCATGGCAGCCATGCCAGCAGTCCAAACGGCTAGCGCATGCACCTCAGGATCATCGACGAGATTGACCATCGTCGCTAAAGCGGAAGCAGCCGCTGACGCACGCGCAGGATCACCACTTTCGGTCGAATCAAAGAGGGTTTTGAGCGCATATGCGAGTCTCCGGTCAACAAGCGACGCATGATGTGTGAGCAGTGCTACCTGCTCCTCGCGAGCCAATGCTGTCAACTGAGCCGCTAGCTCGATCCGATCCATATTATGTACCGACCTCGAGGGGTGGAAGCTCCACTATCAC
>QQTW01004402.1_pt1 | contig 10571 bp, 10 predicted proteins | sample 1904831 | NCBI WGS metagenome assembly QQTW01 (sample SAMN09435610, study PRJNA476489) | Subsurface metagenome, whole genome shotgun sequencing project.
TTGACACTGGCTGTTCCAGTCATAATCACATCTGCCATGGTTATGGCGATATCTGGACGTAGCGTGTGAACGGCATTATGGTACTCCTCGGCATTCAATTGACTGAATCCGACTGATGTGCATATAGATATTGCTGACCCGGTATTGTGGACGGGGCTTGGTACTGCTGGGACGCGTCTGGGTCCGAGAATGCAGAGGACATCATCTTGAGCTGCAATATAGGTGCGAAGTGGTGACTCGCTACCATTTGCTGGTGTTTTGAAAATAGGCGCACCTTGAATCTGCTTCTCTATAACTAAAAAGGAACTGTAAGCAGAGAGTCAGCACAAGCTGTCGCAGCGTAAAGAGATTCCTTACAGTCTTCAAGGGCTAGGTAGACGCTTGACACTGATGTATGCTTTTGCATTGTATCATGAGAGATATGAGGCACAACGCCACGAGATGTGGTAACTACATAATGGGGGGTTTTGATGGCCTTTCGACCAACACGAGTTAATTGACCAGCTCTTGGGCCTATCGTCGAAGGTTTTGCGTGGGCAAGAGAGAAGCTAAGCATGGCATCTTTTCCGTGCATGGCAGGATCTTGCTCCATGGAATGTAATTATTGAGTCTGGGATCAAGCTGTTTATTATTTCGGTCTTGGTACTTCGCCCACTTTTGTTAGCTGGTGACGAAGTGCGATCCATCACAGGCTTGCTCTCACAGTTCGCTGTTTGATAACGGATGACTATAATGGGTCCTCATGAAAACGGGAAGGCTCGAGGAGTTCTCATAGTTGTGGAAGGGCTCGACCGAGCGGGCAAGACCAGTCAATGTCAATTGCTGTTGGGATCTCTACAACAACGAGGATACCAAGTCAAATATATCAAGTTTCCAGGTGACACAACTATCAGCCTCTGTTCTGGTCGATGCTAAAACATGCTTGCTCAGATAGAAACACTCCTACTGGCAAAATGATTAACGATTATTTACAAGGTCAAGCGCAGCAAGATGATCATTCTATTCATCTTTTATTCTCAGCAAACCGCTGGGAGGCGGCTCAACGTATCACATCAGATTTGTCAGACGGCTTCACCATCATTGTCGACCGTTACTCCTATTCTGGAGCTGTCTATTCCGCCGCCAAAGAGAACCCAGACCTGTCCCTAGAATGGGCCTGGCAACCTGAAGTTGGGCTTCCAAGACCGGATTTGTTGCTGTTCCTCTCCATCTCATCTGATGAAGCAGCAAAGCGACAAGGATATGGAGAAGAGCGGTATGAGACCGATGCGATGCAGACTAAAGTAAGGCGTCTGTTCGAGAGCCTTCTCAGTATGAACCACGGTCATCACGTTCATGTTATAGACGCAGGATCTTCGATGGAGCATGTCGCGCAAAAGATGTTGGACCCTAGTCTTGGTCTTCTGTCCAAGGGTAAGCTGTTGGGGACACCAGTAAAGCTCCGTTCGTGGCAGGAGCTGCAGAAGCCACCTCACAACAATCCATGAACTTCAAGACCGGAAGCGCACAGCGCATTACCAATTAAGATAGGGTGCCCACGAGGCATCCGACCTGGCGATAATTGTCGAATTCGTCGAACAAGCAACGCGATGCCTTTCCGGGATCACCCAGCCACATGGATTTCCCAAAATGTGATCGAAGGTGTATTTTGATTGAGATCATTAACGCATCGGATAATCAATCGCTAAGAAGGTCAATCACATCAGCGTCACTGTCCTCAATCACCGTGGCTAGTGTTGTATTCGATCTAGCTTTCATGATCGCCCCCTTGATCGAAACGAGTGACCTCTCTGACTCTACACTGGTGACAGACGCATTGTCATCGCTGTCCTCGTTGTCCACTTCAGCTGCTGTCAGCCCATCTTCATCAAGCTCATCCACGTCGAGCTCGTCAGACCTTTCATCCTCTAGAGCATCTGCTTGCGGTACACCAGAATGCATCATCCGGTTCTTCTCGCTTAATATCCTATTCACTAAATTTCCCCCTCGTATTCGTAGAGTCGTTTCCTTCATCAGTTCCACCCATGACAGACGCGTTTTGCAGCTCGGGCAATCCCCACTGCCTGGAACCATGGAGGCAGTCCTTTCAGCCTTGAGAAATTGATCTGACAGGCAAGTCATGTGATATGTGCTCTGACAGTTAGCCTGGGAACAGATCGTGATCAGATCATGTTTCGGATCCAGGCTTTCCTTGCATAAACTGCAAACCAGGTCGTTTTCTTCTTCCAACAGTAATTGGGCTTTTTCCAGAACTGGCCGCAACGAGATATACGTTGAATCGACACCATCAACACCACCTCTGCCAATCGCATCCAGTTTCTGTCGCTTCGTCCTAGGTTCAACAGGGTTCTGAGCGACAAGGTCGTTGCCTTCCTTGGGCTTGTCGAGCCAGACCTTGATCCACGGCGGAATCTGGGCATCAATTCTCTGGCACCAACTCTGCCAAAATTGAAAGACATCCTCGGAAAAGAAACGAAGCTCGAGAGGCCATTTAGAAAAGTAAGGGACGCGTAATAACAAATGCAGATTCGACAACTTGTCGATCAGTGAGACCCTAGGCCTACCAGGTCTTCTTCTTGTTCTGCCCGTCTTAAACGAAGTTTTGGTAAGTGTTGTCGCAAAAGATATTCTCTCATTGTGGGGAATATGTCTGGTGAGATGAGCATTCTGCCAACCCCACTCAAATTGTAAAGCTGCAATATTGGAGGGAAAGCCGGCGACAACACAAGTCATTTCCCATGGTCTGAGACTGATCCGTGAGGTACGTACGGCGCCTCCCTTTACTTGACCGTTATGTTGAGCCAGTCTTCGGCAAGGATTCGGCGTGGATCCAACATAGAGACTGGTGTGTCTGACGGTAGAACGGAGAAGGTAACAACAATAAAAAGCTGGGATAGGCTTCACGTCCATAGGCTGGTAGCTGAGATATGTTCGAACAACTGACGTGTCTTTTCGAGCCGCACAATGCAAGGGCAAACACACACTTCGTCCTTGGAATGCCACAGCTGAGTACCTGTGCCGTGCAGCGATGCGTGCCGGTACTTTTGGTCTATGGCGAAGTCGGAATAAAACTGCTGGCAGAGGTGGTGAGGGGTTTGCGCCTGGCTGGCGATTGGCTGCCTCCAACCTTGATCGTCAAGCTGCTTGCTAGCCGCATCAGACTGGATCTACGTTGTTGTACCTTGTTACTTGTACGGAGTAATGCTTGTAGATTGCCCTGCCTCACAATTCGAGTTTCTACAGAATCAGAGAAGTGCGCCGTCATGCACAATAGACATGTATAGTCAACCAGCATATCGGCTGAGTTCTCATCAATTAGTAGCATGTGCGGGAGCACTCCGGCGATGGGAAAAAGGGACAGGGAAAAGGCTGGAATAGTGAAGCGTACTTGGGTAACTTAGGTTACACTGTGTAACTCCGTAAGTTAAGCTGTGATTCTTTAGTGCAAATGGCATCAGGCTGCTACTCGTAGTAAGTAGTAGTAGTAAAGTAGCAGTTAGACTACTTGTACTGCCAATAATACCGCTGTGCAATGCAAAATGACAGTACGTAGCAGTCCTACTAGTACTCTCCTACTCCATAATTATGATCCCAGTCTTCCACAAGGCTCATGCGCCATCCTGACTTTCGAACCACTTTTCCACCTTACCCTCCCCATCTCATTCTTTCTTTTCTCATGAATGTTGGACGGTCTTCTATTCGGGTGGCAGTCACTCCGATTCAGCTCTGTGCCCGGAACAGCAACTGCCTTCTTTCCGTGGCCTGCTCGGACTTGAACATTCACTACTCAAACCATCCGCATTGATTAGACGATCACTTGTCTCTGTCGCTTCGAGGTCCCTACTACAAACCATGTTATGAGAAAAAGAATCACAGCGGCATCATCTGAGCGTGCGACAGTATTGTGGAATAAGCCACGCCGCAGCAATCCCTTCTAACAATGGTGGTCCCTCCCTCGATCGGCGGTAGTCTTACCAGCAACCCGCCGCTCGCAAAAGCCGCTCCCCCCAACCGTCCAAATGGCACGCTCCCATCGGCGCAGCCTCCCACTATACCTTACAGCGCACGTCGCGCAGTACCTCTTGACATGAATACAGTCGAACGGCGGGGTACACTAGCTGTCAAAGATCCACCCAAACGCAACAGGCCCCATGGTCTGCAGGAGGCTCCAGTGTACAAACCTACTGAGGATGAGTTTCGAGATCCGATGGAATATATAAGAAAGATTGCTCCCGAGGCTAGTAGATATGGTATTTGCAAAATAGTACCACCTGAGAGCTGGAATCCAGATTTCGCCATTGATCTTGAGGTATGTAAACACCCTTTCGGCACACTCAATCAATCTGCTCCACATCTACAATCCCTCTACTGCTTACCGCTGACATGAATGCTAGCGATTTCATTTCCGTACTCGACGCCAAGAACTGAATTCCGTGGAAGGAGGTACGTCTGCGATTCAAGTAATGAGCATGCAAAGTATCCCGTCTAAGTCAAGAAGGTACCCGAACCAATCTGAACTATCTTGATCAGCTCGCCAAGTTTCATAAGCAATATGGCACGAATCTCAATCGTTTTCCAAGTGTTGACAAAAGACCATTGGACTTGTACAAACTAAAGAAGGCTGTAGAAATACGAGGCGGCTTCGAAAAGGTATGTAAAGATAAGAAATGGGCTGAAATTGGTCGCGATTTGGGATATAGTGGCAAGATAATGTCGTCCCTGTCAACATCCCTCAAAAATTCCTACCAGCGATGGCTTCATCCCTATGAAGAATATCTTCGCACAGTCAAGCCGGGTGTCCAACAACAGCTTGACTTCGAGTATGGAGGTCAATTCTCTCCTTCTCCAGCGATGTCTCCCATGAAAAAGGTCTATTCTCAAAGCCAGCCAGATGTGTTTACTTCCGAGCCACCTGCAGTCCAACCTTCTGCGGCATTTAACGCCTCGATAAGCAAAGGAGAACCCGCTGTCCAGCCTACGCCGCCTTCGGCTTTGCCAGTTGCGAATACTGAAGCGCCAAGACCAGTCTCATCCGGATTCATGGCCGTCAATTCCAGCGGGTTTTCAGCTGTCAATGCATCACCCTCGGGATTTGTCGCTGTCAATCATGCTCAGTCATTACAGAACAAACCCGAGAACGAAGTCTGTACAGGCATGCCCATCTCAAATGGTCTTGCGAAGACGCCGGTAAATGGCATTACTTCAAGCGTCATGCCCAGTCAAGAATCACATGCGTTGAACAGCAATGGTGACCTTAGCTCAAATCCTCTGAAGCGCACAATGAGCCATGAGAGTATGAATTGCGAATCTGGGTCTGATGGATTGAATGGTGATGGCGATGGACCAAATGGCCGAAGAAGCAAGAGATTGAAAAAGGGTCTGTCTTTCCTCTCCTTGAGCAACTAGTACAACCCGTGTCACGCTTCGTACAATGATGCTTGCATGTATACTGATCTCTGTCTATAGACAACGTACCAACCGTTGCTGGAAGTTACATGAGCCTTATGCGGCCATCCACTCCGCGAATCCGCTCACGGACAGGTGCGAGGAAATTGGGAGAGGTATGCAGAATACCACACTTACAGGAATAAAGACCAGGCAATAACGCTTTTGGCAGAAATGTGAACAATGCAATAAGATCGAAGACAAAGAGAACATCATTGTCTGTGATGCCTGCGAACTCGGATATCACAAATACTGTCTGGATCCTCCACTTTCAACTATTCCCGATTATGACTGGAACTGTGCTAGATGTCTTATAGGCACTGGCGAGTATGGCTTTGAAGAAGGCAGCATCTATTCATTGCGCCACTTCCAGGAGAAAGCCAATAATTTCAAAGAGCATTACTTTGCTCCTCGAATGCCTTTTGACCCTGTCCTCAACACAAGAAAGAAGGAGACCGAAGACGATGTGGAGCGGGAATTCTGGAGACTGGTCGAAAGTCTTACAGAAACAATTGAGGTCGAGTATGGAGCTGACATTCATTCAACAACGCATGGCAGTGGGTTTCCTACCGTCGAAAAGAATCCTCTTAATCCTTACTCCAAGGATCCTTGGAATCTCAACGTCCTTCCCTTTCATGAGGAATCATTGTTTCGGCACATCAAAACCGACATATCTGGCATGACAGTACCATGGCTTTACGTCGGAATGTGCTTCTCCACCTTCTGTTGGCACAATGAGGACCATTACACATACTCAGCTAATTACCAGCATTTTGGCGCAACGAAGACGTGGTATGGAATTCCAGGTACTGATGCTCACATCTTTGAGGAGGCCATGCGGAAAGCTGTCCCTGAGCTGTTCGAATCGCAACCAGACCTTCTGTTTCAACTAGTCACCCTTCTCCCGCCAGATCAGTTGCGAAAAGCTGGTGTGAATGTTTATGCTCTTGACCAGCGCGCAGGACAATTTGTCGTCACTTTTCCGCAGGCATACCATGCAGGATTTAATCACGGGTTCAATTTCAACGAAGCAGTCAATTTTGCGCCATGTGATTGGGAACCATTTGGGGAAGCCGGTGTGCAGCGACTTCAAGAGTTCCGCCGTCAGCCTTGCTTCTCCCACGATGAGCTTCTTCTCACGGCTGCGGCAATGGACACCTCTATCAAGACTGCCAAATGGCTAGCCCCAGCTCTGGAAAGAATGCGGACTCGAGAATTGGAACATCGGCATTCTTTCCGGACAAGACATAAAGAACTGGAGTCCCACAAATGCTCACTCGAAGGTTCTGGTGAGCACGAAAGTGGAGACCAATGCGACCTGAATCCCAAAATCGAAGACGAAGAGCTTCAGGAAGAGGAGTATCAGTGTCATTTCTGTAAAGCCTACACTTTTCTCTCACAGTTCTACTGTCATCATTCTGCAAAGGTTAGCTGTTTGCTGCATGCGGAGACAAGTGATTGTTGTGCAGAAACGCCTCAAGAGAAGCTTCATGGCCTACACCATACTTTGAAACTTCGCTACTCGGATGACAGGTTATCAGAAATTGTGCAAAGGGTGAGCGACAAAGCACGAGTACCGGAGGCGTGGCAGGAGAAGCTGGACAAGCTACTCGAAGACGGACCCAGACCGCTTCTAAAGTCGCTCCATTCTCTGCTTGCGGAAGGCAAGAAAATCCCTGCGGAGCTCCCAGGGCTCAAAGACCTAGCAGTCTTCGTGAAGCGTTGCGATCAGTGGGTAGAGGAAGCAGATCAGTATACCACACGCAAACAACAAAATCGACGGAAAAGCGAGAAGACGTGGAAAGCAAAGTCAAACAAAGGCACAAAGTCCGAGGAGAAAGAGTTGACTGTAGACGGTCTTCGCAAGCTGCTGAAGACTGCTGAAGACCTCTCATTCACGCATGAAAAGATTGAGCAGCTAGAGGAAAAATCTAAGGCCATTGACGATTGGCGAGCCGAGGCGAAGATTATGCTACGGAGCATTCATGCCCAGTCTGCTGCCGAAATCGAAGAGCTGCTTGAAACAGGCCGGAGCTTATTCGTGACAATGCAGGAAATTGATCTGCTTGACAAGCAACTAGTCAAAAGCCGGTGGACCGAGGAAGCTCAAGAAGCCAAGACTCATAAGGCCAACTATACACTAGCGCAATGTGAAGATCTTGTCAAGAGAGGCATTGAAAATAATATTCGTCAAGATAGTGGGGATCTAGCACATTTTCAAGATCTTGTGAGCAAGGGGAAGCTGTGGGAAGCTAAGACAAGGCAGGTCATGGCTCAAGAAAATGTCAATTATGGTCAGCTGGAAGCTCTGTGGGCCGAGTCTCAAAAGCAGGATTTCCCGGTCAATCCTAATACCCTGGCCGAATTGGACGCGGTGCTCATCAAGAACCGTGCAGCAAAGGAGCAAATCCAGAAATTGTACGATCGGACAAAGGCCGAAGACTTGAGGGATCGTCCCACTTATGATGAGGTCCGAAACGTCATGAAATCGTTGGAAGATTGGACAAGCAAGCCAAGTGGCACCGTCGATCTCGAGCGAGAGGTCAAACGCCATGAAGATTGGATGCGAAAAGGAAAGAAGCTCTTTGGAAAAGCCAATGCGCCACTGCACATCCTGAAAGCCCACATGGAGACCGTGGAAACGAAGAACAATTATTGTTTTGATCTGAACGATACATTCCGTGCACCGGTTGAACCTCAATCTCGAGAAGCTAGTCCAGTGGATGGTTTGGGAAGACATGGTCTTGGACAGGATGAAAAATCCGTCTTTTGCATTTGTCGTCAACCAGAAGGAGGCATGATGATCGAGTGCGAGGTGTGCCAGGACTGGTGCGTAATGCTGCAATGACTTGGGCAGACATCTGCTTACTTTCCTAGGTATCATGGCAAGTGCTTGAAGATTGCCCGAGGCAAAGTCAAAGGTAGTGAAACTTTTACATGTCCGATCTGTGACTGGCGTGTCAAGATTCCTCGCGACGCAGCTCGACCAAAGCTCGAAGATCTTCAACAGTGGGCGGAAGAACTGGCTGCGCTTCCATTTCAGCCTGATGAAGAAGATATCCTCGAACGGATCATCGACAAAGCGCAAACCTTCCGAGACTTCTTGCAGCAGTTCATCAATGGCAATCAGATTTTTCGAACATCTGAAGAAATGCCGACTATACTCTTCTATCTTCGGAAAATTGAAGGTGCAGAAGTTCTTCTTGCTTACGAAACCAATATCTTCAGGCAGGACGTTCACAAGTGGCAACCGATAGCGCCTCAAGCGCCTCCCATCCTTGAGCAAAGTCTCAGCACCAGAAAACCGCGACCGACCAAACAGCAGAAAATGATGAAGGAACTTGGTGTCCAGAAGATCGAGGATCTTCCACCACATATGCGTAAGCAATCAACGGTGAAGAGGAAAACCACCGAGCCGCAGGTTGGAAGATCCGCCCCTCCACCTCTTCAACCAGCACAGATGCAAGCCCAAGGATCTGGACCGAATTCTGCATTGATGAGATCTGACACCCCTCTTGGAATGCCTCGGCAAGGATCAACGGGAAACGCGCCCAACAATCCTGGGTTTGACGCCGGCATATCTTTTGGTCATGGTTTCGGAAGCAGTGCATCATCAAGTTATCAGAGTCCACATCACACGGCCAGTCCGGCGATGTTCAGTCCGACAACTAGTCTCCCCTCGAACAGTGGAATGAGAGAGTCTATCCTCGGGTCCGGTTTCCCTGGCGTTGTGATCGCTTCTGGACCCGGTGCTGACAGCAGTCCTGCCCTCTTTTCGCCTGGATACGGCATGGGTGGGGATGACGATATCCGGACCGGAATCATGGGTGCTACTTTGAATGGGGCCACGGCTCGTCACAATGGCAGCAACACCCCAAGAACAGAAGTGAATGGCACTGTTGAAAGTGCAGGAATGGGATCGAGTCCACACACAACAAACGTGGATGAGATGTTCATGGAGATGACAAATGAAGATCCAGATGGTAACGTCAGTGAGACTGGGGACCTTGTTGACGGAGCAGCGACCGAAGCTGGTATGCTTGGCGACGATGATGCCGATAGAGGGGTATCGGCATTCCCACCGTCGACACTAGAACACCACACGAGTCACGCGAGTGAGGCGTTGGAGATGATTGGGGGTGTAGTGGAGGGACAAGAAGGAACGAATGGTGTCAGTGTAGATGAGGACGAGGATGGGGATGATCACGATCAGGAGACATTTGATGAGTTCCTCAATGGTGGCGATGCGTGATCGAATTGAGTGGCGTTCTAGGTGCAACAGATCACGGAGCTCAGAAGGGAGTAGGTGATGTATCATCCCTCGGGAGAAAAAAGTGAAGAGTGCGCGGGTTTCGATGAATTTTTCTAAAGAGCTGAGCAGAGGAGAAGAGGCGCAAAAGGGGGGCAATTAGATGGAATGGGCATTGTCTGGCATGTACTAAGACAGAACGGCATCGGGCTCGTTATATTCCTATTCCTATCCTATCCAATCCAGCTGTATGTACATCAATCACCTCATAGTAAAGCGAAGCAGACTCCAGGGCAAGGCAGGACAGGGCATCCATTGTCAATGATGGACGACTTGAAAAAGAACTTAGACGAGCTTCTTGTAAATAATCTGGAAGTCCCTAACTAACTATTCAAGTTGTAATCATGAAAGCGGGTTCTAAATTACTAGTTACGTGAGACTGCTTGCCAGATCTGTAAGTACATCTCTGCCCAGGCATGCTATGCTAGCCTATAGACATGACTTTTCCGGCGTTCACTGGGTCTGCAGACTGACTCAAGTTGAGTGTGCATTGGGAGGGTTGATGGGGGGAAAAAGAGTCTGATTCTTTCACTTCTAACTAGTTATCTTGAATAGAGGATTTTCCTGCAAGCTTTGAAGGAAAGGAAGAATAAAGCTACGAGCGAGATGGAGGTGCATATGGGGAGGGTTGATCCGATCCTTGAACGAACGGATACAACAAAAGCAATCGGGCGTCCAAAAAACATTTTCTGATAAAACAGCGTCCCAGAATCCTTCAGTGAAGTTAGATAGTGAGTAAAGGAAAAGTTCAGCAAATGCCCATACACATTAGGTATAAAATACAAGCTTCATCCAAGCTCCACCCTTCCCTTATATT
>QQTW01004403.1_pt1 | contig 10569 bp, 14 predicted proteins | sample 1904831 | NCBI WGS metagenome assembly QQTW01 (sample SAMN09435610, study PRJNA476489) | Subsurface metagenome, whole genome shotgun sequencing project.
AGGTCATAGGCACCTTAGTTGGTCAATTTTGACGAAGATCTTTCTGGTGCAAAGTCTTCCGAGAGACTCCGAAATAGAGAGATCATTCCATGATCTTGAATTATCATCGTCATTAGTTTGCGATATTCGATACATGGACGTAGACCCTCGCCCTCTTCGGCAACGGATAATAAAATGGAAGAACGCATCATCAGTAGTAGCAGGATGGAAATGACTCGAGCGTCACTGCTCTAACGGTAGTTACAACAGTAGCTCTGTTCTTAAAGAATAGCACTGGCAGCAGAACATGGCGGTTTTATACATCCGTAACGCCAATTGATTCGTTGTCCTCCAGCTGGCTTTTCGTGATTGGTCGCCGTTTCGAGATCACGAAGTCACCTGACTATACACACGTGACTAAGCACCCTCTCCCACTCAACGTCACTCCTACGAGCTGTCATCCCAGCAGTGACCGCCTCTGGTAACCTCGAATCCACAATGCATCGAATCAGAACAGTTCGAGCCTCGCCCCTCATCAAAGGGAGACTCGCCCCTCGACGCTTCGAAAGCTCCCACTCAGGCACTGGTGCCGGGGCAGGTGCTCACCATGACCCTCATCACCACCACGCACCGGAACCAGTCAATGAGCACTTCGGGGTAATCTCTCCCTTTCCATCCTCCCAGCAGCAAATGCCCCGCCTGCAATCACCCCTACTCCTCCCGCAGTTCCAGTCCAATTGACTAACACGATGTAACAGAAAGGCTTCTTCATCACCCTAACCCTCATCCCTTTATCTCTGGCACTCTACAAATACAGCACGACGACTTCCTCCGCGGACGGTATCGTGGACGGAACGCAACCCCACGCCTCGTTCATCACGCGTTTAATCGATCGATACTCGAATTATCAGGATAAATGGGCGATGCGGAACGCATTGCATACTAAGATGGTTGAACAGGCCGCGAGGGATAGGAATCTGTTATTGAATTCTACGGGGTCGCATGCGGTGGAATTGAGATTTCCTGAGTGAGTCCTAAACATCCATATACAGCTCATCGAGCATGAATTCCTCAAAACGGCGTATCAAGTTGTTTTTCAACTCGTTCGTCATATCGACTGTTGCTCTATTTTGTCGATCAGTTCATTTTGTCTATTTTACGATGATGAAACTCTGATGAAGAATTCAGTGGCTGATCGAGTGTGATTTCATAGGGTATTAAACACTGGAAGTCCCTATAACGTCGTAGCAGGCTGGGGAAGCGGCAACATCGATGGTGTGATCGAGAAGTACGAACGAGAACGAAGAGAGCACGAGGAAAAGATATTGGAGAGGTTGGCGAAGCGAAGAGCGGAAGAAGAGGAGGAGAGAGCGAGAAGGAAGGCTTTGAAGGAGGCAGCGAAGAATCCATCTTAACCTTTCTAACTCGCATGTACGTTTATGGTTCAAGTATCGATGGCTTACTTTCCTGTATTCAATTCGCGTTATTTAATGGTTCATTTTGGGTGCTAATTCACTTTTGCTTTTACTTCCTCTTCCATGATACACACATCATGTAAAGCGATGGCATTAGTTCCACATCTGACGTACGGTAAGTTGGTTGATTCGCCGTACCAATCCCCTTGCGAATAGTGTATGTTTCACTCTGTTGAACCTAGTTGTCAATGAGCCTAGCAGCCGAGGTCTAGGCATCCGTATATAGACTGCTCTATAGCCGTACGAGCGAGCAAATACCCGCGCCGGACCGAGGCGGCTAGGTGAGCTCTGAGCTCGAGTCAGTGTCTATCGGAGCTCTCAATTCGCCAATAGAATAGCTAGAATCAATACAGCGAATTCTACCCTCCTCCTCGGTTTCTGCATGATTGTTCCAGCCCCCCAGGTGATGTGTAAACTCGTCAGTCCGGACAGCATGCAGACATTGAAGGATTTTTAGAAATATGAGGAAATTAGACCTAGAATACGTCTTTCGACCACACTCTTCGTACCGTTACTTCCACTTCTGTATCTCTTTGCTACCAAAGCCGTAGGGCATCCGGTTCCGTTGTAAACTTTTCAGGCTGAATATGACGGCTACTGGGGGGCCCTAAGCAACATATCCACTGTTGAGAAGTTAAGGTGTTGGTCAAAAAGTCGATGCCAGCTATAGCCGTCTGCTGGACGGAGCCAAATTAGACGAGTCGAAATCGACAGTAGGGATGACGATGTTTCGCTCGCTAGATGGACATAATAAATTCGAGCTAGGTAGGCAAGTCCACCAAAATTAATTCTACCACCACATACAGACCCCCAGACCACTCTGCGCCATAGATCCCTATAGTTATCACATCGATGATCAGCACCACACTAACCCTCAAACATCTTCTGAAACATCGAATGTCCCTCCCTCGTTGCATCATCCGTGAGGACCAACAAAGGATTGCCAAAAAAGAACACTCACATGAATAATATAAGGACTCTTCCTTTCCGTATCTAACAAGTCCGTCCCCGCCACGCCAGCAGCGATCCGTTCCGAGGGTGCGACAGGCGATTGATCATTCCATTCCTCAGACTCGACTCGGAAATAGACGGGTTCGTTTTTATCAAAATAGAGCTTCGAGCCTTCGCAGTCCCAAATCCAGACTTGTTCGATGTGATCACTTCATTTGAGCATCAGACTGGTCGACTTCGCAAAAAGGGGGAAGGGAGGAGGGGGTGTTTTGATTGAGAGACAGCTGAAGCATAGAGACGCAAGGTGAGTGGGGTTGGACAGGTAGAATACGCACAATTCACTTCCAGGGAAGAGGAGGTCGCCGGGGATGAAGATGTCGTTGAAAAAATCTAGACGCACTTTTCGTTGTATTAGTAGCAATGAAATAGAGAGAAGAGACGTGAGCTTTTTGAAATGAAAAAAGGGGGGTAGGTAAATTATATCAGACGCACATTTGATTCCATCGCTCGAAGAGCTGCTGATCTTCGCGAGCATGACTTCGCCCTTGAACGGTCGAAAGACGACCATTCGGAATTCCACTGGCCTACGTTAGACTCATAGTTTTAAAGGCGTTGAAAGGCCAGTATATCAGTACAGAAGGAAAAGGGAAAGAAGAATATACCATTGACGTTCACAAGGCCGGTGCCATGCCCTATTAGCCCCTCCGAGGCTTTGAGGAGGTCATACATGCATATGCACAGACCCACATTCTGGATGACCTGATTGACCTCAAATAAGTACAAAGGGTATGAAGGGTGATGGAATATAGGGAAAGATCGATGGAGATATACATACCTTATTGGCATATTTGGCATTGATGTTATCTTCGAGGGCTTGGGCGCTGGGTTTTTGAAAATCTACGGGGGATATTTGAATCAGGTCCGAGATAGTGGTCTATTGTATTTATTAATCGAGAGAAATCTTGAATGAGCGTGGTTGGACGGTGAATTACCAAGATGAACATGAGGGCTAGTTTGTATGAGAAATATGAGAAATATTTGATTGAAATTCATACAGCTTAGATGACTGTATCATCTGATGAATGTGATCTGAATATGAGAAACATCCTTATTCTATTGCGAATAAGGATAGAGTTGGCCCAGGTCAAAAAATTGTGTCAAATTTCGTGGCATGGCTCGTTCATAGGATCCCATCGATGTCACAGTATCCTCGGTGTTGTAACGTTGTTCACCCCCAAATGGGACACACCCTCCTATGGGACAAATCCCAGAATTTATGACAATGGGGATGACTAAGCGGGCTATCTCGTGTTATGCTCCGGTATTGAATCCAATTGAAATGAGAAAGGATATTTAGTATGTGGCTACATAAACTATCACAAGTCTTGAGAAAGATTACGTCACAGAAGAGCGCAGTTCATCTCGATAGTATGGAGCTTCGCTTATGTAGCATGAGGTACCTGTCCCATAGGAGGGTGTGTCCCATTTGGGGGTGAACAACGTTAGTTGTGTTTCTTGCGCGATTGGACCGATGAACTGGGATAAACAGCACAACGCTCCAAGCCACGCGCATACAATTCTGTCGCACTAACCCAATCCAGCAGTCTGATTACACTGTCGTAAAAGTTACCTCAACTGGACCCACTACCGGCTACTATTTCATTGGATGATATTGCAGGCAAATGACTAGGTCCATCACTCACGAGGACAACCAAGGACCAAGGCTCTAATGGACCCAACCTGAAAGAATCACTGTGGACTGTTGCCAGATCCGTTGCTCAAATTGCCCGCTTCGTTCATCCCACGCGGAAATCAGCTCTTCTTCGGCCAGCTCTTATAATACATCGTTTTGCTCCAAGAAAACCCGTCTGCAAGGATCTTCGATCAACTGGCCATAGTGCCTGGCTCTCCTTCATAATGTCCAACAACACTGGATTTATTTTTCCTCCCCCGCCGCCACCGCCCCCAAGAGCGTCGGGTCAAGCTCCAAATACTCAAAATACTGGATATCGAAACTTTCCCCCCCGCGGTCGTGGCCATCGAGGTGGCCATACTCCCGGTAATAACAGAGGAAGAGGCTGGCATCAAAATAACCGGTCCACCCGTGGAGCCCACTCTTCCACAAGGGGCAATGGCAGGGGCAATGGCGCTGCCTATCCCTCGACAAACAGTCAAAACCATGGTTCCTTTACTCCCAACGTGTACGGCCAGCCTCATACTACGGGCCAGCCAGCCACTGGCCCTAGCTCTACAGCAAATGGACTCCCCCAAATACCGCCTTCCCAACCCTGGACTGGAAACCTAATTCAATATGCGGGCATGATGCAGGCTATGCAAGCCATGGCTGATAACCTTCGCAACAACACGTCTTTTCAACCATCGTCAGGCTTCAATGCCAACCCCCAAGCCCTTTTGGGGATAGCAAATACTTTCGGTCCAAATAGCTTAGTATCACAGCAATTGCCTGCTATGAATGGAGCTGTTCAGCAGAACTGGGGAGACATGGCGGGACTGCAACAGACGTCTACAGCAACAACAACAAGTCCCCAGGAACAGCCCTACAATGGTCTACCACCACCAGATAATGCCAACCATCCGCTGAACAAGAACCAAAGAACCTTCCCTGGTCACGAAAATCCTCGGAACCACTCTAGAGGGTCTCCTCGCGGAGAGGCCACCGCTCGAAAGCAATACACAGCTGCCCCAGCGGTACCCAATTTCTCCGCCATCCCTCTCCCACCCAAACCCCCCGTCCAACCTGCCCCCAACTCCGGCCAAGACGACAATGACAGACTCAAAAAGAAGCCAAAAACCAATCTATTTGGACTCACCCCACGCACAGTCGAGCCCGAAGACAGCGACGATGAAGAAGAACAAGAACAAGAACTTGATGAAGAGCAATCGCTTGGACAACAAATCGCCTCAACAGGGAACCAGTACGTATCTTATTTCCCCCCACATCCAATCCATCCACAGGGCTGGGGACAGGTACTGAACACTAACACATATCAGACTCCGATTCGAATATAAAGGCCAAGTCTCAACGTTAACTACCCAAGCCGATATCGCTGCTTGGATCGCCGAGCGGAGGAGTAAATACCCAACGAAGCAACGAGTGAGAGAGAAGCAAGAGGAACGTGAGCGAAGAGTTGAGGAGGCGAAGAAGCGACGACAGAAAGAAGAACAGGAAAGACGGGAGAAGAGGGACCTCGAACTCGAACTCGAACTCGAACTCGCAAAGAAAATGCAAAGGGAAGGGGAAGGTGGAGAGGGAGGGGAAGGAGATCTGGAATTAGTGAGAAGAGAAGAAACGAAAGTTGTGAATGGCAATAAAAAGGCGGAGAAGGGGAAGACTACGAAGAAATTGAAAGGAAAACAGAACCCGAGGATGGCGAATGCGAATGAAGGGACCTCGAAGGGGCGAAGAAAGGGGTTGTATCAGCGGGTATGTCCATTACTTTATCTCCCTTGACTTATCATATCAAACATCCTTTCAATCATTCATTCCCGGGAGACTACCTGCTCTGAAATCTGCGGTGATTATGCGTGTTTGCGATACTGATCGAAATGGGAATATTGCAGATGCTGGAGAATGATCAACAAAAAGAACATGAGTTGGTTCTTGATGCTATTCAGTTTTTGGGTGATAGGGGGTTGTTCAAGAGGGATTAGGGGTAGTTTTTGTATTAAGATTTCGCTGGATTGGAGTAGATCAATGTGTAGGGAGAGATAGATACTGCCATGGCGAAAGTGAGATGGGGACTCTATTCTACATTGTCTGTGGGCTTGATGGTCTGGTTGGTAGGCAGAAGTATTGCACTCGACTTTCGTACGAGAGCTGATACGAATCATTTCTGCTGCTGCTGCTGTTGCCTGCTTGATCAGAACGTAGCTCTACGCTATATATCAAGTGGATCCGCGATACTGGCAAGATCTCTACCGGTTCTCATTTGCGATAATTCATGCTGCACGTATTGAGATCAACAACCGTTGGGAGAAACCCATCGGTTCATTTCACAGGACGAGTTACGGACGGACTGAAGATGATCGAGACCTGACAATCTGTATTTCCCTCAACTAATCTGGACATTGCAGCTAAGAGAAAACCCTATCTGCCTACCATCAACTAATCTCCCACATGCCAGCCACTGCTTTACTTCAAGGGAATGAATCGCGAAGAGTGTGTCGCGCCGATACCCGGACGACCATGCTTGACCGGCTTACTATGATGACACACCCATCAGCCCCGAAACTCGTACTCATCTGTACCGTTCTAGGTAACAGCATATCCGACTTACTAAGAGATGGAGAATTCTCCCAGATAATGCCCAACCATCTCCGGCTTGATTTCGACCTGATTGAACACCTTGCCAGAATAAATCCCGATGACGCTACCAATCATTTCGGGCACAACGATCATATCCCGTAGATGAGTCTTGACGAGATCGGGTTTCTCATTAGGCTTGGCCTCTTGTTTGGCTTTGCGCAACTTCTTGATCAGACCCATCGGCTTGCGCTTCAGACCGCGATCGAAACGACGACGAGCACGCGCGTGAACGAGCTTGCGGAGATCGGCGGAGGTGAGATCGAGGAGTCTGGGAGGTGTCAAATTTGGAAAAGGGGGAGGTAGGGGAATCGATCAGATGTGGGGAATGGTGAGGGACGTACTTCTCGAGATCAACGCCTCGGTAGGAGAATTTGCGGAAGGCTCTTCTCTTCTTGAGCTCTATATTTTGGAAATGTCAGTGGGGTCATTGCGATAGTTCCATGTCGCAGTTGTTGAGGGGTGTCGGGGTACTGAGTAGAGAGTGAGCATACCAGCGGCTTCCTCAGCGTTCTGTTGATATACTCGTTAGCATCATTACAATATTCGGCAGAGAATATGAAGAGATAATCATTGACTTACGTAGTCTTCGTCAGCCATGATGATAGTTTGCGGATGGAGTCAATGGGACTGATGATTGATTGATAGACTGGGTCAATGAGTTGTCGTCGTGGAGTGTCGTGATGAGGCTCGGCTGTTTCTTGCCGCGAGAGGTGGGGTTAGCCCTAATACAAAAGTTATGAGACACAGTCACAATGAACCGCGCACCTCCACACTGCAGAGATCGTCACCCACGAATCGACAGTAAACTAGATCCAGCATGCTACCCTCCGTCGGTTCAGCCTGTCATGTAAGGAAATTTATATTGGCTTGGACTTCAGGCGCTTTATTTTGCTATCCGAGGACTGAAGATTCATTGGGAACTTTGATCGACGAGCATTTCAATGAATCACGAGATATGGAGCAGACTACAAGTGAAAAGAGATATGAATCGCTGGTTGTTCTGCTCCTACATGAATCTTGATAGGATTGCGCAACGGCAGCAACTTTGCACAGCTTAATCGAACAGACCAAAGCCCATATCCTCGTCCGATTCCTGTATGGGCACATATATGAGTTCGCAGTAAACATTGCATATTGAACCAGAAAAGACGTACCTCTTTCTCTTCTTCCTTCTCGGCTGGCTTCTCTTCCGCAGCAGCGCCACCACCAGCGGCAGCAGCACCTCCGCTGGGAGCAGCACCACCACCTCCACCGCCAGAGGGCACCGATGCCAGTTTGCTCGAGCCCTCGGTGATCAGCTGCCCAACAATCAGTACTCTAGTAGAGTAGATCTATGTGTGTTAAGATATCTTACCTCTTGGAGATCCTTGCCCTCAAGTTCGGAGATGAGCTTCTCCAGCCGATCATCGTCTGCCTCAATGCCCACCGAGTCCAGAACGCCCTTGATGTCCTCGGCCGACGGAGAGGTGTTGCCGCCCAGGCCGAGCAGCAGATATGCCGCGAGATGCTTCATTGTGGAGAGTCTAAATGAAATCAATACATCGACATTGTAGAAGCGGAGCCTAGAAGCAAGATATACGCACAATAGATTTGAATAGAGAACAGGAGAATCAATCACTTTAACCGCAGATTGGGCGGAGACTGAGACTTCAAGTTCTGGATAGTTGAAAGACGTTTTCGAGATTTTACACGCGATGAGATTTTGTGGTGGTGGGGCAAGCTGACATAATCAATTAGGGCTTAAGGCCACGTCGCGAATCGCGGCTAATCCGCTTATTTACCCGCCTCGCAGACTACCAATTAATTTTCGACACCTTAGCAGTCACTGATGATGAAGAGGCTCTGGCAACCGCTAATATAAAATATCTCATAACACTATCGTAAGCCCGATGAAGGTATTGGGATGCCGTCATCATCAGTGTGATGAGGGTCAAGTAAGATCTTCACGATAAGGGTGATGCCGTTTCGATCGCGGCTAATGAGGCTCTGCATCTTCCAATCACACCGGCACTTCACATCCTTGGAAGTTACCCGGTGTTAAGATCTCACCTTAAGTTACCTCCGTCCTGTCCTCCTCTCCCTCTCTCCATCTCTTCCTCGACAACCACTTCTTCAACGCCATCTCCTCCCGCAGCGCCTCCTCGTCCTCCTCCCTCGCCTTCTTCAAACTCAAAAATTCTTCTTCTTCAAGCTCATGCGCGGCCGCCTCCATGGCCGAGGAGGCGTCCGAGTCTTCGTCCTCCTCCGAGGTGGCTGAATTGTCCGTGGACGGGTCCGACAGGGACTCCTCCACGCCGCGCTTGACTGCAGTGCGAAATGCGTTAGCGTCGCTTTATTTCCATCGTTGATCAAACAGCCTTACCGGGCGCCTTGCCCTTTCCCCCCTTGGTCTTCTTGGTCTTCTTGGCCGCCTTGGCCTCATTGGCCCCCTTTCGGGAGGCGCGACGAGTCTCTCCATAGTCGGACTCTGTCTCGTCTCCCTCCAGGAGGAAGCCGCCGGGCCCGAACGCAGAGACAAATCGGCCGCGGGCCGAGGACACCACCCGCTTCTGCTGCTGCTTCTTCTTTTCCGCCGCAGCCGCCCGCTCCGCCTTCTTCCGCTCCTCCTCCTCGGCCGCGAGCCGCTCCCGCCGCTTCATGGCCTCGTAGTCGCGTTTGGGGCCCTTGCGCTTGCCCCCCCGGGCCGCCTCCATCATCTCCAGTCTTTCGGCCCGGGACAAGGGCTTCTTGGCCGGGGCCCAGGGGCTTTGTCGGCCGGTCTTCTGCACGAGGGCCTGCAACTCGGCCGCCCGCGCCATGATATCCGCGAACGAGCCTTTGGGGGGCGGGCCTTTGGAGGGAATATTCTCACGAAGACCGACAGGAGATTTAGACGCATCGGCGGTGGTCTTGCTGGTGCTGGTAGAGGTCGTGGTGGTCTTGGTCACCTGACCAGCGGCGGACGAGGGGGCGTCAGACTTGGCGTTCGTCTTATTGACCTTGGTGGTGTTGGTCTTGAGATCTTCCTCCGACTTGCGCTTCTTGCTTGCAGCCGCCGTCGAAATCACACCCTCCTTCTCCACCTTGGCCGCTTTCGACACGGTCGAAGTCAGACTCTCCTCGGCCTTGCGCTTCTTGCCGTCGGTCGAGGTCGGATTGGTCTTCTCCAGTTTGGTCGCCTTGTGCGTGTTCGAAGCTAGGTCGCTCTCGGCCTTGCGTTTATCACCAGCTCGAATCGTAGCGTTCGTCGGGGAACTGCTCTGGCTGGCTTGCCCTCGGGCCGAACGTGGTCTGTCTTGGCTCTTGACATCCCAGCTTAATCTGGTCCCGATGTCTCTCGACTGGGTCGGGCTCGGCTTGGAAAAATAGCCGGCGGTAGCAGGAACGCGCGACACCTCGCCCCAGACTTTGCTCGACTCGGAATTGGCCGCACCCGATTTGGATTTCCCATCGTCTCCAGCATCTGTGGCTGTCGGAGCGCTCTGCGGGACAGTAGAGGAACTTCCCGAGGTGGAATAGAGTGATTTCTGTCGCTCAGCATTGCACTTCTCGTTGATGGCCCAAGCCGTCGCGGCGTCGCCGGTGATGGAAGCGAGGACGGAGTTGATGAACTTGGCCAGTTAGCGATGCGCTGCGTGATTCTGATAAGTGTACTCACGCTCATTTTGACTGTTTTCGGGAGTACGAAGATCTCTGTATTATCTGAACAGTGGAAGTAGACGAGAACGTGTGAGAGTAGACGATAGCGTGTGTACGTGTGTGTACTTGAGGGAAGTGAAAGTGGAAGTGGTTGTCGAGGAAGAGATGGAGAGAGGGAGAGGAGAACAGGACGGAGGTAACTTAAGGTGAGATCTTAAC
>QQTW01004404.1_pt1 | contig 10569 bp, 6 predicted proteins | sample 1904831 | NCBI WGS metagenome assembly QQTW01 (sample SAMN09435610, study PRJNA476489) | Subsurface metagenome, whole genome shotgun sequencing project.
CTGGCTGTCCCTCACCTTTGGTCCTGGATCATTCGAATAGTAAAATTTTCCCGCACAGTAGACGTGACATCTGCCTATTCCTCATTGTACCTTCTACTTCTCCCAACGAGCAAGTCGAGCTCTCTATATTTTCGGCTATCTGCTCCTGAAGACCTCTACTCACCAGCAAATATTGTGCAGTTTGATGATATGAGGTACCTATCCTGATTGCCACTGTAACTCGTCCGGACGGACTTTCTAGCCATTCCAGAGACTCACATGTGTTGCAGTTGATAGGGGGATCTCAAATGTTGGATAAATCCAAGCACTACCTTTTCCTTCTTTGCTCGACTCTAATCTACTAGTATGGACTAAACATCGGGGTTGAGAAGAAAAGGGGTAGCGGTCCATAAAACTTCCGTTCTACCAAAATAGCAAAATCTGAATACTGGCTTTTCTTCCAGATGCCCTGGACGGGCGATGATGAAGTCATATATTCTAAGCATACAATTGGCCAAAGCGACTGATCAACACTGCTATATCTCCCTTCCCCTATGCCTTCTTTTCAACCAAAAACCGCAACGGGGCACCACACCAATATCCGAACCACCACATCTTCCGCAATAACAAAATACGTCCCTCGCTCAATCAATACACACCACTCATCTACTCCCCCAAATTCTTCATTTCCTCAACACCATCCCGCATTTCCCTTTCCCATCATATCTCTCTCCTACCCCCTTCCACGCCCCTCGTCTGCTCATCCATCCGACAAACATATCACCACCCACCTTCTCCAAAAACCTTCAAACCCATTGTCAAAACATCCCTAAATCCTTCAAAATTTCCCCTGAGCAATTTCGTCCTTCCCACTCATTTCTTCCACTGCCGTTTGGCCGGATGGGAAGGAGATTGAGCCGGTTTTCTCCGTCACATATTTTCCGCATGTTGCTATGATATGGGATCGCATATCCGTGGCATACTTTTGGAGGTGCCTTGAGGTACTACTTCTCTATGCTGGTTCTCACACTCATTCTTTTTTACTTGTTGGATTGTTTTGAACGGCCGGAAAGTAGGAAGGGGGTTCGGCGAGGAGGATGGGGAGGAGGAGGAGGTTGATATCTGTGTTAACCAGCCAGAGCTTCGAAGGAGGGTATTACTTAGCGTGGCGGGTATCAGGGGTACAAGGTGAGGCCTTATGTATTGCTATAATGCCCTTGGTAACGTTAGGGTTTGTAAACGGGTGGTATTGGACACCAATATAAATATACTGTGACCATCCGAAGTACCATCGTAATTATTTCCGGCTTGAAACACGGAGACTCCTCAATTGATTGGATTGGAATTTTACAGATTGGTGGTCGGGGTCATTGAAGCATGTATATAGGACACTATTTTTCAACCTTTTGAGCAGCGCCATTAGGAATCAAACCTCATATGATAGGTATACAAACGCGTATATGACGGGAAGTGGAAAGAAAGAGGGTTTCGCACTAAGGGGATTTTCAAGGAGAGAGCGGAATATCTTGCGTAATTGTGGAGAGAGTATCATCAAGATGCGCAGAAAAGAAGTAACTCACAAAAAATTATCAGAAAGCAACAAATGGTTTGGACGCTACGGTAATTGTTCGTGCTCAGCGATCGTGTAAGGGCGCCGGTGAGCATTTCACGTAGACCACTGTTTCGAACTGCGGGCGGACCTGGTACACTGGGCAGGCCTCTGGAGGTACAGATGCCTATGACTTGAGTCACTAGGACCTATATAGAGGTACGAGGCGAGCACCCGACGGGATAACAGAACTTGATAGTTTGACATGAGAAAAAGCTGGGACGTGGCTGCTGACCACAGAGCCATCGATGGGCACAGCATCTGATAGAATCTGAAATCATCGAATATAGTGGAGTTGATTCAAAACGGCTGCCCGGAGTGGAGAGTATAATCTGGTGCGTCTTTCGCAGCCATGAGCGTCCACAAACCCTCACTCAAAAGGATCTCCAGTTGATTCCCACCGGATGCCGTATTTCTTTAAAGCTGATTTATATCCAAATTGCTCTAACCATGGCACCTTAACCCACCATATCTTCAAGGCCGCTTTTTCTTCCGGATTCCGCCAACGCGCCGCCAATCTCTCCATCGGATCCTGGGATTCGGGATTCGGCTTTTTCCGGCTCGCTTGGTATCTGGCCTCCTCTTCCTGCGCCGCCAGTTCCTGTTTTTGGGATAGAATATGGAGTACATCATTGAGAGATTCTCGATGGGCGTTTGGATGCTGTTTTTTGTGACTGGATTGGAAATCTCACGGGATGGGCTCGGATTCGGGAAATTGGAGCTTTTGACGTGTCTGACTTTCGCATATGTAGTTGTCCAAGTCATGTCTGAGTTGCTCAACCTGCCCGGTGTGGAATACATTGATATTTTTTATCTTCTCCATCTTGGCTTTTACCCAATCCGGGTGACTCACGAGAAGCCATAAATGAACCCACACTCCGAGGATAAGCAAGATGCCGATGACGGCCGCAGAATCACTTATGGTTTCAACGGGGGCCGAAGCGGGCGGTGGGGTAGGGTCAGATTTATCCGAAGGCGTCGATGAGTAGCCTACACGTTCGGTTAGTAGCCTTTGAAAGACCGTGTAAAATTGTACAACTACCTCTTGCACGGATTCCTCTTCTAGCAGTATACAATAGTGGACGTGCCATCATAGCTATACGCGGCGTCATTATGCCTGCACGTGGTACCATAGTAGTCATTCGAGGCATGACCATCGCCAACCGCGGTACCATCTTGCCTAGCTGAGACTTCAGAGCGACAGAGGTGGAGTAAGTGAAGCGTGATAATGAGATGATACGAACAGGGAATTCAGAATCCTATGCGTGATGATGAAGGAGAGAAAGAACATGGACGACGAAGGTTGAAGTAGGCTTCGGGGATGGGGCGGCACATACTTGCTCAAATGGCGAATGCAGAATTTTCGGATGTGAGATGAGTCAAATGACAGGGAAAATATACCTCCTTTATTAGTTGCTGCTGTAGTCACGACTATGAGCGTCATTTTGTGTTGTCGACCATGGTACCATGTCTGTTTCAGGAAGTGGAAGGCCGTTGGGAACAACCGAATTCTTAGACCTGATATTCCAGTCTGTGCCGGAATAGATACAACGGCTCTTTTAATACCCTATGATGCCAATACTGAATCCGAGTATTCCTAGTAAGTTTGCTCGAGGAGACCGAAGCCGAGATGAGAAACATGAACTGAAGATAACATGTGTCCAAAATATGCTAACCAGTGCGAAAACTGGCGGCCCTAGTAAAGAGAAAAATGTTGCACATCGTGCACATTGCTAAGATCTTGTTCGTTCAGCGAAACCTCCGCGTCCAACATCGTCGTCGTCCGGGGAGGCGCGCCAGCCGACTTCTCTGCGCCCAGGATCCGGCGTAGGTATACATGCCCAGCTACACCCTCTTCGTATCAGCGGTACCATCGAGCTAACCAATTCCATTTCTACACCCAGTTCCATTATTACCGAAGGGGGAAAGTCGTTCAGTGAGCGTTCGTGTGCTGATCCCGCCGGCAATTGCCGCCATTCGATCCATTCCGTCCGTGGGATTATGTAAAATGAGTTGCACATGGTACAGTGCTGACCGCCTTCTTGTTTCAGTGTCCATGTTCGTTTCAAGGATAGTACTAATGTATTTGGAGCGTCGTCTGGAATGAGATAGGGTAACTGGCTCAGCTCTGGCAATTTATAGCATGCACGTAACGACGTCTCCAGGAGAGAGGGAACTTTGTGGGAATGGTCAAGGCTAGCTTGATTGGTTGGGTTAGGGCGACGGGGTCCATTCGGATGGTAGGTGGGAGCCGTTGTTGGTGATGGTGCAGAATCACGCGCGAGTGTCCCATCGATGCTGAAGAATGCAGGTTTGGTGGACAAGGTAGCTGGGGATGGGAGGTCTTGATTTACTGATTCGGGCGCCGGCTCAATGAAGGGATTTGGGTGGAATCTCCAGATCTTCAGACTCTTCCGGAGCAGATGCTGAATCTCGTTCGGGAGCCACCGAAGTCGATTGTTGCTCACGTTGAGTTCTCGTAAATTGACAAGATTGCAGATTGCTGAAGGAATCTCGGTCAGGTTGTTGTGACGCAGGCTTAGCACAGTCAGGTCATGCAGCTTGAAAAGTTGGCCTGGTAATCTGGACAGCAAGTTATTGGCGAGATATAGCTGGAGGTTGGGTATGAAAGTCTCGAATCGCTGCCCATAGGCGTCAGGATGCGGCCATCTGCGTTCTGCTACAAGGAATCGCAAGGGTTCAAGAGTAGATTCTGGCAGCTTCGACAGACCAAAGTCGCTGCTTATTGTCAGCGAAGTGGACCTGGATAGATAGGGACGACTGACGAGAGGTCAACAATCTCCGTCCCGTGATCGATACAACTGCTGATATGCTCGGCTGCAGCTTCTTGTGCGCGCCCAAACGCCTTCCTGGAGACTGGTTGAACATCCCAATAAGGGGAAACAGGCCGGTCAAAGGTTCCCGGATCTTCGACCATTGTGCTCGCTAAAGTAGACAGAGTTTCTGGTTGTACCTGGTCACCCTTAACTAGGCCTTCGCCTTCGTCTTCAAGCTCGGCGTCGCTTCCCATCCACACTCCGCTATCCAGATTTCGATTGAATTGGCGCTTGGATCTGTTGCGGATCATGGGCTCTTGTTTTTCGAAATGATGACCCCACCATGGTCCTTTCCGCTGCCGCTTGCTGTGATGTTGGAGGTAATTGTCGGCGGAAGCAGGGAGGTCGTCACTTGAGAACAGCGGTGTATCACTGGAATCCCCAGTATTCTCATCTTCGAGGGTCCGCTTCTGGATGCCGCAGGAGGAGTAAGGAATTCCGGGCGGCAATGGTGGCAGCAGGTCGAGATTGTCAGGCTCATGCTCTAGGAGAAGGGCATTTGGGGACGGCTCCCGGCTTGCTGGCTGAGACTCTGGTGAAGAAGGCTAGCGGTGCAATGTCCGGGTTACGTAGGGCAAATTGTTATACGTACGATTGATCGTTGCCATAACGCTCAGCGGCGGGACAGTCTGCAAGACTCACTCGGTCGTTGGGGTGGAGTGGGTTGATAGCCGAGATTCAACACAGCCCACGATCGCTGGAACGCGTTGTCAACAGCCATGATCGACTGAGGCTGACCTTCGGATGACGTCACGTGACACGTCCGTATCCCTTTAATATGTGAGCACCTAGTTGTGCGGCTGATGCCATGGATCGATAAGCCTTCATTCGTAACGTGTCAAGCGCTCATAATGGTCTCCAGCCCCAGTCATTAATTCGTACTCATCTCACTCCGCAAAACGTTGTCTTCACAAAATAGCAGCGGAAAACAAGCCAACACGAAGAAGACTACTCGTAGCTCGCCTTCGAGCATAGGCTACCGAGGCCTGCGACAGTTGTAATTAACGTGGCGGGCGGAGCCTTCAGCGATCACGGGCGCTACCAAAATATTGTGGAAGCTAATTCTTATTATAACTGGGAACGACATTGAAGCGGCAGTATCCTGACAGCGGGTACGACCATGCAATTCCCTATATCGGAAGGTTCTCGGCGCAACACATTGTGTTTAAGGATGTAGTAATTTGGCTACTATGAGCCAGAATGTTGGCCTTCAGCACGGAAGGTGCCATGCTCAAGCTTGGTGGTGAACTGGTGGTCCACATTGGCAGAGCTTTGAACAACCTGCCAAGACGGTCCGGGTTGAACCTTATGTAAATCAAGTGGGAGAAATCATGGCACCCACGGATCGAGCACTGCGTACTTGTCCGGTGTTCAAATCGCCAGAGGGCGTCACCGGGGAACGCCGTGTCCTGTTGGGGATCACTTCGATGGAAGCTTCGAAGTTGCACGAAACCAAGCTTGCTGAAGTCTCGGGGCCGCAACATTGTTCCGGAGGTGGTCGGGGGGGTAGACCAACAATTGCTGTATGCCACAGAGAGGTTACTGGGTGCGGAAGATGTTTACATAGGTAAACCATCCCAGTTCTTTCGTCCTCTAAGATACTGATTTAGTAGGCGGAAGGATTCGGTACCGAGATCTCGGATGCTACCGAAGTCTTCATACCAACAGTTTTCCTCAAGTCCAGATCGCTGAAAAAGGGTTTCAGCCCCGAAAAGCTTCGGTCTCAGGAACCGAAGAGCTACTCTGACAGAAAGAGGGGAGAGCTACCTCGATGGTGCCCACGTTGTTCATCAAGTCCCTTGGTTAGGGGTCCCAGACCCGGAAGAACCGAAGCAGGGACGAGGCTGGCTGGCTACTTCGCGTAGGCGTGTGGTCGGCGAGTATTATCAGGCTGCAGTGTACTGAGATGCAGCTTGGGTCCATGCTGTATTAAAACGCCGAAGCGGGAACCCGTCGTAAGCCATTTTGCCTGACTCGTTGGAGTGGCCGTCTCGTGGCAGCACGAGTTCGAGATGCACAGCTGCAGGCTCAGCACGGGGGTCAATAATAGGGTCAAACAGTGGACGCAGCAGATAACGGGTCAACAGGATCACTCTAGCTACATTCAGTGGTCCTCACAACTTACATGTGTCGTCTTCGTTCACCCTGTAGTAAGTCAAGTTGAAACCAGGAACGAGTTGTTCTGATGCAGTCAGCAGTTGGAGATTATACTTTTCAACTGACTCCAATGGATTGTGGGAGGAGAGTTGGGGAAAGGATCCTAATCTTCAGCTGAAGGTATTGACGAGAAAGCCTCCATTATTAGCGGTTAGGCTGGTCCGCTAGTGGGAATAATCATTTAGTGGTGGGACATAACGGAAGGTACCTAACCTTGTAACACGCGGTCAGCAAATGCGGCTACCTACCTAAGCACCTAAGCACCTAAGCACCTAACCACCCACGCAACAGGGGCGGAGACGACAGCCTCAGTCCTAATTCCAACACTCTTTTTCCTTCCTTCTCCTCTTTCGTGTTCCTTCATCTCGATTGCTAGTGGCATGTAACGACACTAATCCAAGGCAGAGCATTATCATCAAAGAGGTGCCAATCATCCGTCTAATGCCACGACATGAGCTACAATGCACTCCCGCCGCATGCATTACAACAACCAAGTCAGCTTGCAGCTTAATATGGATCCGGTCTAGGTAGGCTTCTCATCCTTCTTGGGGGCTATTATAATCACCATGGAAAACCCTATAAGATAACTTGTGTCAACCACAGCACTTTTCCGCACGCCCCTCTTCTACACCCACGTCTATCTCTCTCCTTTCCTTTCTGTCTTTCTCCTTTCTCCTTTTCCTGTTTGACTTCCATTGCCTGTTCGCTGTGATGCCGCCCGCTCCGAACCCACAGGCCACTTCGAAGAAGCGGCAGTCATGCGACCGATGCCACGGCCAGAAGCTGCGATGCATACGTGCAGGCACCACCGACGCCGATGCCTGCAATAGGTGTCTCCGGCAAGGTGCCCAATGCGTATACAGCTCCAGTCTGCCCAAAGGCCGCCCCAATATGTACCGCTTGGCCGACTCATCCATTGCCCCTTCACATCAACCGGTTGCCGCACCCGTCACACCGGACCTGCATCGTCGACATCAGGCCAGCCCTTTTACTGCCACCGCCGATATCAACGTCAACGCCAAAGGCAATCTTAATTCCAATGTGAATGAGGACGCCATGTTGGGTGCTCCGATGGACACAACTGCGTCCGCCTCGACGTCCACCTGGCCATGGCTTGAACCATTCAATTGGAATGATATGGAAGTAGACGGGAGCGAGCAGGATTCGAACCACTGGACCTCAACCTCCCATACCACCACCGACCCTCATACTGATCCCGGTGCCGCTTTCCTCGACGCTTTCCCAAGTCTACTGGGCTGGGCTTCTGCAGGAGGGAACAGTGACGGTGACGGTAGTACGCAAGCGAGGCCTCTATCACCACCCCGCCTTCATGAACACGGTCACGGTCTTGGAAGTGATCTTTTTGAGAGTACTAGCAACACAGTCACCGATAAGAACGGCCCCGACGTCGGCATCGCGCGGTTGTCCCAGCTAAGCACACGACTCTATCCACTGCATCAATCAAGTTGCAACCTGGCTGATGCTGCGGGATCATCAACTCAATCAGGGGACCGCAACCGAGCGAGTCAACATCAGCTCATCGACGATGCTGCCTTCAAGTCGGTGACCGGATGGCTCGTCCATGTTTCCGCTAACATGGATTTGTTATCCCGAAATGAACGTCGAGGTTCTGCGCTTGAGACAACAACGGCCGGCGAAACGCTGCATGAGGCTTTCTCTGCCTCGCATCACCTGCTTGAAACACTGCGTTGCTTGCAAGCTGACGTAGTACCGGGGGCGCTGTCTTCGACATCAGCCGACTTGAAGTCTGTCTCAACCTCGACTGGGGCAGCACGTCTGGACAGTTGGGGTAGCTTCACACCGCCTTTATCCGGATCGACCTCGGCCGACGAAGACAGCACTTACTTCGAGAAGCGCAAAGGGTCATCGAGCTACGCACGCCCATCAAGCCAGTACTCTAATACGGTCATCCGGCACCTGGTCATTGCTTGCCATACACTGCTTCTTAATATTTACGTAGCGGTGCTCATTGCCTTGCAACATGACGCAGACCGGTGGAGTTCCGGTGGCCTCGCTGGCAATACTGACACTGACGCATATCTGGATCCCGCGGCACTGGCCGACATCCGGCTGGTCTTGGCCGTCCAGCTTTGCTCTTATCTCATCGAGCGGCAACACCAAGCCGTGGACTCGTATTTGTCACCTCTGTCAGCGCCAACGTCATTGCAACAGCCAGACAGTTTTGGTTCTCAACAACCAAGTTCGCCTGGCTCGACCACTCCCCCTCGGGAGGTGATGACTGATCTGAGAATGGAGATTCAGCAAAGGCTCGCCCGGCTTCGACAAAGCCTGCGCATCTGACTTTTCTTGGCCTTGTCTGGCGAGTGGTTTAGCGTTTCTGGGGGGGGGATCAAAGTTGTATTGGGTGGGTTGGAGTCAGGATGGGTAGGGGTCATCTGTGCTGGTGACCCACGGCGTCATCGTATTGCCACTCATTCTAGCGTGCTTTTGTTGCCAATACGATAAGAGTAAGATAGTAACGAAATTATGCAACCAATGCCACAGCCACGCAGACCCTGAAATATCATTAGCCACACACTGGCACCTTGTTCGCACACAAGCAAGCCCAATACCTGTAGGACATTTCTCTTCACACCCTCCTTCCTCTTCTAGTTCCCCTGTCGATCAACGGGGGTTCCCGTTCTCCAACCAACAAGTCCAGGTTCTGATGTCGTGCACTAGTCAGTTGAAAACACATCCCGAGGCGGCACGGTTGGGGATCTTTATTGCTTGTCACTGGTCACGTTAACCGAATCAAACGAATAGACCGAGCGGTCCGGGCCGGTTCCATCCCCCTTCGCACTCTGACATCGTCCGCCATCTCCAAAAATTGGAGCTAACGGTGATTAAGTAATCAGCCGAAGACGTAATTTCGGCGATCATGCTCGGGGGTACGCGGGGGTACCTCCGTTTCGGTTGGGGAAAGCAGCCTTTCGGGGCCGAGACAACCAGTGTCAGGCCTCTCCCACCGCACGGGCTTATCTGAACGTCTTCTTTCACCATTAAGGCTCTCTCTCTGCCATTACGACAGTGGCGGCGAGTGCTGGAAAACGCTTGCATTAAGAATTGTTGAGGGCCAATGAATTATTTTTTTATGGGCCTCATGCGGTTGCAAGGCTCATGTACTGGATGCAAAATAACTCATGTCGATCTGTAATTCATAACCTCACTTGCCGAAACGGGCTACTTTGCGATGTTGGAGTGCACAGGACGCTCGGTTAATCCTGCAGGAAGGCCTTTCAATTCTTCTCGTGCGTACCGTTTTCGATCGAGGGGCGTAAACTTTCCAGCTGATGGGATCGTGCCTATCGTTGACTAGGCCAAGAATTGTGGGCCAGAACGAGGCATGGAAAGTTCCATTAGCACTTGATAGCTTTCCAATCGTTATCAGTAGGTGTTGGCACTATTGTTGCTCGTCTGTCATTGGTTCCCAGTTCTGAAGACAGGAAGCCTTGTGTCTGACGAGGAGCTGAGGTAAAACGTGTGGATTGGGGCCAAAAATCTATGCTTGCATGAGCAATCCAAGTCCACGGAGAGAAATCAGGTTTAAGGACAAAGTGTCGCCAAGTGTCCAATTCTTTGGGAGCGGGAGCTATACCTAATTATGTCATCCCGTACTCCGTCAACTCGGAGCTGGAAATCCCGGGAGCTTCCGACTGATCTATACGGTAAACACCATGTAGGCTGGAGTAGGTGGCAAATTATCAGACAAAAATTACGAGTATACCGTGGCATGGAGCTACCTATCTGTGATATTTAGTGATCCTCCAGCAACTGCACATTCACTTGAATAGCCGCTCCATCTCGAAGCCTGCTTGCTGGATGGGACGTATGAGCGGCGATTGGGAACGTCTCACTTTTATAGCCCCTATCGGCAGGAAAAGAAGATCGGATACTGGCGACACTTTGTCCTTAAACCTGATTTCTCTCCGTGGACTTGGATTGCTCATGCAAGCATAGATTTTT
>QQTW01004405.1_pt1 | contig 10569 bp, 9 predicted proteins | sample 1904831 | NCBI WGS metagenome assembly QQTW01 (sample SAMN09435610, study PRJNA476489) | Subsurface metagenome, whole genome shotgun sequencing project.
AGCTTGCCAGATTATCGTGAGGCAAAGCTTCATCTCGAACACTTGGACAACAGAGCAGACACCATCATCCATATGATTCGCGGCCCAATCATTGTCGAATTTTATGCGAGAGCTTGGCCAATCAGGCCTCGTTCCATAGCATCAGAGAGGAAGACGTTGTCAAGCTTAGATTGGGAATTTACAATTCCCGGTGGGCAGCACGTTTCTTCCGGCTCTGGCATCGCGCAAGAGAGGCGCATATGACGTTGTTTGGCACCAAAATCCACAGCTGAAAGAGTTGATCGGAAAGGGGCGCACAAGGCATCCTATGACGTCCGCCGTTAACGACCATGCTTCGCCCTCCTCACCACGGTAACAACCAGTCATCGAGCGGGATCTGGCAGCATTCAGCTCGGTAACAGACAGGAGGGTTCACTCAACGGTTGATTATCGAAGGATGACAGATGGACCCCTCTTTGGTTCGTTGTCAGTTACTTCGAGTCGATGGCGCACATTAAGAGTGGCACTGGGATAATGATCTGTTGCAACTGCATTGGCACCACGATGCTTGACGCCTTCGTTGGTTATTCTCTCTTTAATCACCGTTTCAGCCCCTGATTCTTATCTAGACAAATTCGTTAGCATCCTTGTCCGTCTTTGTCCGGTCGTTTTCTTGGTCATACCACAGAGGTGCCTTGCCTCGAGTTGTATCGTGATAAGTCTCGTCTTTACTTAGGTGCTCATATCTCTTGGAGATTGCGACAGGGGAAGTACGTTCGAGGAAGACGACGGTTGGCAGGGCATTTCTAAATCCATTGCATTTATAGGGTACCACGTGGGTACCAGCAGTGCGGTATCAGATTCTACTGTTTGAGTTATATGACGCATTTACCTTCTTCGCCTGCTCTCTCAGTCTTTCGTTCCGAGCGAGCATTTGGTCGGAAAGCTTTCATTCAATCCAGATACTGTAAGAATGCAATTCGTAAGTGTCAAGGCTGGCAACCCGTGGACTGTAAATCGGTTTATCATTACATAGTGACCTCTCTAAGGTCGGGAAGCGCACCGTGCTCTAGGTTCCTGCCCTGCAACGGGCCCGCGGGCGGACCTCGGGAACCTTGGAAGGTTCTCGGCACGCTCGGTAATCGGTCAAACATATCGCCGTGATGCAGCACCTCATCAGCCCAGCCATCAAAGTCCCTTGAACAAAAGCGAACACATTTTTGCCTCGCGCCCAGCGTCTGGTATCGAGCGTAGGGTGTATTCCACCACGCCCGTCACTCCTTTTTTTCTGCTACAGTACTGATAAACAACTTCATTCCCGCCGCGGCTCAGCCGCTACTGCTCGAGGTATGGCGTTTCAGGCACCGTTGAGCGTCCAGGTACGATGCGCCACCTTTTGGAGTGCTTTGGTCTCAACTGAATCGTTGCTCGCAGAATATAGCATCAGTTACGAGTGAGCTATGGCCGTCAGTTTCTGCGGTCTTGGTATCGCCATGGCGGACTGTCGTCCGTGGGAGCTCTTCCGTGTCTTTCAGACATCCTAGGCCCGCCGCTGCGGAGCCCGCGCCGACAACATCGACCGAGAATCAAAATGTGGCAAAAGGGCGTAATGAGGTATGGAGAAAATCTGTTCTGAAGACGAATTGTTGTAACACGCTATAGGTGCCATCTTCGTTGCTACCGGAATGCCTACGAATCGTCCCAGCCAAAACTTTACGGATCCCGTTTGCGCATGCCCCTCAGGTGCCTCCTACGTTCGCTCAAGTCCTATCCTCGGGTAAGTTTATGACTGCATTACTCTATTCATATATATATCGAAGTCAAAAGCTAATATGTGGCAAGTCCCTCGGCAATCCCTTTTTGCCAGTAGCGCTCTTCGTCGAACGGCGCCTGCTTCCACAAGAAATGTACGGCAGTACTCCACCATCCTCGGAATGATGCCTCTAGGCCCGCATTATCGCAAGCCAGTAACACCAGGACTGACCCCATACCGATCGCTCTTCGGCTCAAGCACGTCTCGCAATCTGCTAGCTCACATGGAGCAGACCGCGAACAACAATCCCCAGAGCGCTACCGCACAGAATGCCTTTTACTCAGCTCTGCTGCGGGCCAATATGCCAGAAATTGTTGTTGAAAGATACCAGACCGGACGATATGCTACCAGTCCCGCTTGCGACGCGTTATACGTACGCGCTCTGGAAAGAATCGGCGAAGCGGAGAAGGCGGCCGCAATTGCGGCCAACAAGGACGGGTTTGGCGTCCAAAACACACTCACGAATGAGCAGCTCCAAGCTGTTGGTCAAGCCGTGAGTGCGCAGGTCAGAGGAGCAAGCGTGTCCATGGCTCGACAAGGTGTTGGCGCAAAGGATAGCCCACTTTACGTGGTAGTCGATGAGTCTATGGGCAACACAATTTTCAAATGGGCCAAGTTTCTCTTCTGGTTCGGCCTATTCACGTACCTTTCGCTCGTGGTCGTCACGTTGTTCATCGAAGCCAGTGGCGTTCTGCGACGAGTTGGCGGCTCGCAGAACGCCGAGGCGCGACCGGAACTTCAGAAAACGCGATTCAGCGACGTGCACGGATGTGACGAGGCCAAAGAGGAGCTTCAGGAGCTTGTGGATTTCCTAAAGTCGCCCGAGAAATTCGCAGCCTTGGGCGGGAAGCTACCAAAGGGCGTCCTCCTTGTGGGGCCACCTGGTACAGGAAAGACACTACTTGCTCGCGCCGTTGCTGGCGAAGCGGGCGTGCCATTCTTCTACATGTCTGGATCCGAATTCGATGAAGTCTATGTGGGCGTCGGTGCCAAGCGTGTTCGGGAGCTTTTCAATGCCGCTCGCGCAAAGGCACCTGCAATCGTCTTCATCGATGAACTGGATGCGATAGGTGGGAAACGCAACGAAAGAGACGCGGCATTCGTCAAGCAAACCCTCAACCAGTTGCTCACTGATTTGGATGGCTTCGACCAGAATTCCGGCGTCATCTTCTTGGCCGCGACGAACTTTCCGAAGCTGCTTGACAAGGCTTTGACAAGGCCCGGACGGTTTGATCGCAACGTTACCGTTCCGCTTCCGGACGTGAGAGGCCGCGTCGCGATTCTGGACTACCACATGAAGAAGATTCAGATCGGCCCTGACGTAGATGCAGCATTGTTGGCTCGTGGCACACCTGGTCTCTCCGGTGCAGAACTCGAAAACATTGTCAACCAAGCAGCGGTGCGAGCGAGCAAGAACAAGGCGAGGAAAGTCAGCATGCTGGACTTGGAATGGGCCAAGGACAGGATCCTTATGGGAGCAGAACGGAGAAGCCAAGTGATTCAACCGAAGGATAGGAAGGTGACGGCCTATCACGAAGGAGGTCATGCCTTGGTCGCTATGTTTACCGCGCACGCCGATCCGCTGTACAAGGCCACCGTCATACCCCGCGGCTACGCACTTGGCATCACGTACCAGCTCCCAGAGCTAGACAAGGTCTCCGTCACGAAGAACCAGTTGCTTGCGCAGATGGACGTCTCCATGGGCGGCAAAGTCGCCGAGGAGTTGGTGTACGGACCGGATGACACGAGCGGCGGCGCTTCCTCTGACATCCAGAGAGCGACGGCGATAGCCTATGCCATGGTAACGCAATTTGGCATGTCGGACGAGCTCGGCAACGTCGACCTGCACAGCGACTTCGCCCGGCTCTCGTCCGAGACCAAGCAGCGCATCGAAAGCGAGGTGCGTCGTATCATCGACGAGAGCCATGCCCGCGCCCAGCGGCTGCTGCTGTCGAAGCGGCTGGAGCTGGACCGGCTCGCCGGCGCGCTTATCGAGCATGAGATTCTGAACAAGGATGAGATGGAAAGGGTCATCCGCGGTGAAAAGCTGCCGGACAAACTTCCGCCACCACCGCCGCAGATACCGACCCCGATCAAGCTTCCTGAGGTCCTGCTGCCGCATCCTGTGATCAGTCCGGTGCCGGGAGCGGCCGGGCCCGGTGAGACCTCGCCAGCTCCTGGGGCGCAGGAGCCGCGGCGGCCACACCCAGCTACCGGCTAAGTGGGAAGACTGTTGCGTTGTTGAAATGAGGAGATCTTGCATTTGGTAGTGGGAGTTGTAGTGGGGTTATTCCGGTGTTCTAGCTTTTCTCTTCCAAGGTTGTTTTGAGAATACTTCACCATAAGCCATTTTGCTCTCAGCGTGTCTTCGAACGTGGAGTTCTTCTTCCTGACACCGGCTTTACTAGTTCTTTTGACTGGGTTCAAGTGCCATCAAGACTCCAAAGTCTACTCTGAAGAGGTGTGTCAAACGCGGTCACAGACTTGCCGTGGGCGGCAGTTAATCATTCTCTATGTTCATTGTACAGCAACCGTTACTGCTGATAGACTTGGGACCTTATAGCATAAAACTCTATTCATCAGCATGCACTTCCCTGTTAAATATCATTTCCATCATCGAAACCCGCCTATCCGCCCGTGCCCCTAATTTCTTGCTACCCCTTCCATCCGCTCCAATGCCTGCCTAACGACCTGACGCGTGTCTTCCGATTCTCTCATCCCGTCTGATGCAACCAGATCCCGCATACGATTGAGCCAGAGGTCAAACCTGTCACGATTGAACCCCCGCCAATCGGGATTGACGCCCTGGCTCGATCCCGGGGCGGCGACTTTGCGCTCGAATCTCCGCTCCCGCGCCGTCATGGCCCACAGCGGGTCTGCAGCGTACAGCCACCAGACGGCGGCCGCGAGGGTATTTGCAGTTGCGGCGGCGGATGATGCGAGGACAGGGTCTTCGAGAGCGGAGCGGAGAGTCCAGATAGCGTAGAGGGAGTAGTCGAAGGTTGGATGGGGTTCGAGCGCGGTGTGAGGAGGCTGGGCGGATAATGTAGTGAGGCGGGCAGCGAAGGCGTTGAGGTTGATGAAGCGGTCCATGTCGCTTTGGCTGGAGGAGTCATCTGGCTCTAGGAAAGATGGGACGTTAGCAAAGCGAAATCGATCTTGACATGTCTCCGTGCAGGACTATATTCGAACGAAAATCAAACCACATACGAAAATCCCAGCTTTCTCTCATCACCGCCCCAAAGACTGGAAGATCATTCCACACCTTCAGATCCCAGACTCGGTCTTTACCAGCAGAATCGACACCGGCATTCGCGTCAGCATTCGCATCTGCATCAGCCGACGGAGAAGGCAGTTCAGCAATGCGCTGAACGAGCTCGACAAGCCGGGCCTGGCCTTGCGCGCTGTCGTCGTGAGGGGTTTGGCCCGCAACGGCGACCAAGGCTAGCCAGGCCTGCCAGAGACTCGACTCGACGTCGTCGGCATCGCAGCCAGCTCGAATCGCCTGAATAGTCGGCTGTGTGAGCGCGACTATCGCGGAGTTAAGAGAGTCGGAGGGGGGAGTGGCAGACACTAAGTCCGTGAGCGCGGCATACTGAGGCGAGCTGGTAATTTCGGGGGACGGATTCATGTTGGTGAAGGGTCGATAGAGAACGGCTGTACGGACACCAGGAAGCGGACACTTGAAAGCAGCATCGCATGGGTCTTTTATCTGCTGCCGTTCTTGTTGATGCTGCCAGACGGATGACGACGATGCGACCTGCAAACGCCTCGGGGTGAGCCAAGCGACTGCCCGTCGCGTTTCACGGCGATATACGCGCATGTCCTACAACGGACATTTGCGCAGGCTGATGATACTGAGCGCAGCGCATCTACATGACGACAGCTCATCCCTTCGCTGGTCTCACGGTAGCAGCCCACGTGCAGACAACGGGGATATAAGACCGACATCGACTTGGATTGTCTCACAGGAAGCGGAGACGGAGCAGTCCCAATCCTCATAGGTCCCGTAAATGCCGCATGCCTCAGCAGCAAGTACTGCGTACTTCACAATCTCAAAATATCCCGGTAAGGAAGCAAAGAGTCGACGGGTTCCAATCGTTATGTCAGTGGCTGGATGCGCGCGGAGAGATCTACGAACAAGCGACATGTTTCGTGCATTAAACAACTCTTAACCCTTCCAGCCGACCTCCGTGGCTGCATGGCTCAGCCGTTGGAGATCTTCTCGAAAGCTTTCCAGGTTGCATGAACGGCGGGGGGGATCGGCAGGCCATCAAGACTGATCCTTCTCTCGACCGCAGGCATCCGGTGTCCACGTTGCACGGAGGCAGAGTCTTGTCAGTCGAAGCACAACCCTCCAAGCCTGGCGAGTCTAGGGATCTCTCGCCTGGTGTCATCTGTAGGCGCGAAGCGGGAAGGGGAAACGCTCGTCTGAAGTCGTCACCTTCCCAATTGACACTAAATTGTTCGTTTCCCCACACACACCCAAGCTCCCTTCGTGAGCTCACAGCTGTGGATGCAGAGCTGTACACCATGCGGCTCAGCATGACCCGGCAATCACCAGGTGTCACAGAACCGTCAGAAATCCGAGAGACCAATCGTTGAGCATGCTTCTGCCATGCTGGCTCCTCCAGTATTAATCCTGTCGGGATGACCTCGCAAAGAGCCCTTATATCCGATCTGGTGGTGGTAGTATAAAGTATAGCATCATGCTGCCTCTCTTCCAATGTCAGGCGCATTCGTTTCATCAAAGAGCTCCTCGATATCTAATAGATATCTCCCTTCGTTTTTGATTTTTATATCGTTATCCGTAGCCAGTCACAATCAAAATGGTTGCCATCAAGGCGAGTTTGTGTTGCTTCAACTGGCTGCCAGCTCGAGGCTGACCTCTCCCAGTCTATTCTTTCGCTCGCGATCACGTTCGCTTGCGCTCTCGCTGCTCCAACTGCACTGATCCATGAAAAACGTCAGGATGGTGGCGTCACTTGCGGCAACAACCGCTACACGAGCAGCCAGGTCGCAGCTGCCGTCCAGGAGGGCTGCAGGCTCTTCGAGGCCGGCGAGCAGGTGGGCCGAAATGACTATCCCCACCGGTTCAACAACCGCGAGGGGTTCGATTTCGCCGTCAGCGGCCCGTATCAGGAGTACCCCATCATCCGCAGCGGCGTCTACACTGGCGGTAAGTTTCGGCAGGAAGAACTCGCAGCAAAGAAGAGCGGTCATCTGCTAGATCCAGGCTGACACTCCGACTTGATAGGCTCTCCCGGCCCTGACCGAGTTGTCTTCGACCAGGACTGCGAGATTGCCGGAGCAATCACTCATACGGGCGCCCCCCGCCGCAATGGATTCGTCGAGTGTACTTGAAGTCAACTCGAGGGAACGGGTTAAATGCTGAACGAGCGGAGCACAAAGAATTACCACAAGCACTCTTGATCTTTGTCTTCTGTGTACGTTGACGGCTTGGCCGACCATGTGTATATTTCTGATGTAGAGCGTCTTCAACTTGGGGTGGAAGTTTGTCTTCGTATCACTGCTTTGTCTGCTCTTTGTCCTCTCTTGGTCTTTTGGATGGATTCCATGACTGAATTATTGCGCACTCCGCCGGAGCGGATGTGACTTTTTTGTGCATTTGCTGGAGACGGGGTGATTATCAAGACATTCTGGCATTTGGTCGGGATTTCGACAGGGGCCCGCTTCCTGTGTACCACGCTTTTATCGAGCCATAACTCAACATTGGGGACTTTTCTTTCGTTTCAATATGCATGCGTGGCCGACGTATCGTGACTACGCGCCATATGAAAAGGTTGGGGATTAGTTAGATGATCTTCGATCTGATAATAAGCTCAAGGTTGTGATGGCACCAGATGGTGCCTATCTGACCTAACCGAAAGAGGGAACCTCCAGGGCTCAAGTGCTTCAACGCTCCCGCGCGGTGACATCGACACATCAACGGCCGACAACTTCCACAATCAAAGCGTCAGGGTATATCTTCTCACAGAATGGGCGTTCCCTTTGAGGCGTTGCTTCCCTATGGGATTATTCTCGGCGTAAGGTCTTTGATTGATCTCATGCGGCGCTTTGGCTGAATACACAACGCAGCTATTCGGTGTCGCAGGTGGTGGTTTGGCCTTCATCAGGACTATGCAGAACGGCGGCAAGAGAGCCAGGCACTCGATAGACCAGTGGGACAGGGTCTGTTTACTTTCCGCATTTCTCTCTCTTCTCAGCTAACAAGCAGACAGCAAAGTAAGCAGTTGCGGGACGCGCAGTTCAGAGCCGTCACTAAGTGGGGACAGTGATGGATCGAGACCGGCGACTCACAGGATTCCTACGCGGTCAAACGGATCAAGCGGCAGCGCCGCCAGGCTTTGAGCTGAACAACCCTTGGAAGGTATGTAATTGTGATACGATCATGTGCATGGCTAATCCATGGCACAGATGGAGAGGCGGTTCACCTAGTATCTGCATCTACACTGGGTTTTCACGCCCTGTTGGTACTATTCTCGTGGTGTACGCCAGTGTTCGGAATCTGTCATATCGTTGGCATGAATGATGTCGAAACATGCGTGCAGGGGGCCTCTGATCGCCAATTTTTGAGGCTTTCTGCTCCGGGAGCTGAGGGGCCCCGGATATACTCAAGAGATTCGGAGTACACAGTATGTACAATTGTGGCGTGCTCAACGCGATTGGTTCTGGGATTGAGATTGCTCGTGGAACTCGGTTTATGTCCATTATAGAACCAAAATGGAGTCCGGGACGTTGTTCAAGGCTTTCGCTTCCGCGCAACGCAAGGTGTTTAAGGCAATTGAGAATATCTGAAGCACAACTAGCGCCCATGTACTGATAACCAAGTCAAGCTTGACTTGGTGTCTTTTGTCTCTTGACTCGGGCTATGAGGGCTATACCAAATCGCATAATGCAGTGCCAGGTGACTTGACGACAATGAGCTAGATCTTAGTTGATACCAATCGGGAAGCCTCTCCTGGTGTCCATGCCCAGGTAAAAGAGTGCCGCTGAGCAGATAAAAAGTCTATTCTTTATTGTCACATACAATATAACTAGAAGGTTTGCAGAGCGCTGCAAGATGTTGAGGGGGCTCACTACTGAGTCCTGACGCACATTTCGGAATCGATAGAGACCGAAGGACGCTCGGACCGCCCGGGCTCGACCCTCGACCGACTCCATCAACCCATCTCCTTGAATCGCAACGAATCCCATCAGTTCTCCTTCGACAATCGTAGGACGATCGCTGCGGCGCAAGAACACGGTATCAACGACAACATTTTGAGGACGCAACAAGCCGGACACAGGAACGCAGGAACAGGTCGCAACTCGCTACTCACAACACCGCATCAAAGGGACTCTCGTCGCCAATGAGAACCTCGCAAGGATCATACAAGTCCCTAAGATCAGAATCAGGCCGATGAGCGTGAAGCTTGTTGCACGGCCGTTCATTTCTCTGACCTGCGCATCTGATTATCATGCGAGACAATGGCTTCCAAAGGCCTCTTCGGCATAGGAATGGAGGGCTCGGTGGCTCCCTACGACCTACAAAGTATGGGAATGGCGCCTCCTGCACATGATGAGTTCGGACACCGGGCCAGCAGTCCGACGTATCCGCCTCAATCATTCTCGATGCACGCGCGCAATGCTCACGGAAGCGGTGGCGGAAATGACAAGGACTGGCAGGAAGCAAAGCAATATCGGACTTCTGCGCTTCTGGATGTGAACGACCCCGTCGCCATGCATCTGCTCCGGGAAACTGCGTTTGCAGACAGCAAAGGATTCGAACTCCTGTCGTACAGCGAACTCGAGAACCTCAAGGCGGAGAAGGCTACGCTACACACCCGAATAGAGAGTGTGAAACAGAAGCTTGCTCTCGAGACCAAGGTGCGGGATGCGGCGCAGTCGATGAATCGGCTTTATACAAAGTCGAGTACAGAGCCTTCCAATTTCAGGATACAGCTGCAAAGGAGGAGTTTGAGCGGAAACCGGAACAGTGTCGGCAGTATCAAAGCGGACAGCCTGGGCAGGAGTCAAAGCGAGTTTGAAGCCAGCGCGAGGATGTGCGAGGAACTTTCCACCGAGCTGCGACACCTCGAGGCTCGCGCAGGTGCAGTCCAGCAGCGGATATTGCAGCACACAGCCGGTGTTTTGCAATTTTCGCTCGAGACCGCGATTCGAGACGCTCAAAATACAAATGCGGAATCACAACTCCGCCGCATCGCTCCTACGACGTTTTACGATGATAGTCAAGTTGATGACGGTTATGATGTTTTCGACTACAGAAGCTTATACAAACTGGCCGACAACCTGGATAGTCTCAACGGGTACGCGGCACCACAACAGTCAGACTCTGTGAGGGACGTGAATACCCGGCAGGAGGAATTTCAGACCATTCAAGACCGCGTCAAGAGCCTGAACGCCAAAATCAGAAACCTCGTCATCAAGGAAAATCCTCATCTCACCACCAGTTACCCTCGGGCTCCCAACGCTAGTCGAGATGGTTCTGAAACTTCCCAGAATCAGACGATTGGGATGCAGCTCGATTATCTGGATAATTGCATACGTGATGTTGAGGTTATGCATGCCGAAACGTGCGACGAGTTACGACAAAGATCGAGTCAATACGAGAATACTACTGCAGGTCTCTGGGAGATCCTCGTTTCTGGTGAAGAAGAGGCGCGACGCCACAGGCAAGAACGACGTCAACTGTTCGCAGCAAACCCTGAGCTAGAGGATGGCGAGCAGGGCACGGTTGATCAGGATCTTGCAAG
>QQTW01004406.1_pt1 | contig 10567 bp, 4 predicted proteins | sample 1904831 | NCBI WGS metagenome assembly QQTW01 (sample SAMN09435610, study PRJNA476489) | Subsurface metagenome, whole genome shotgun sequencing project.
GGCTTCCGGCTCCGACGACAAGTCCATCCGGCTATGGCATGTCGCGACTGTACGCGTCCCTGCCTCTACTACCCTCCCTATCAACTCCCAACCTAATGTATCTACTCGCAGGGCAAGCAGCATCCTGTTCCTTTCCTCGGCCATCACAACTACATCTACTCCATCGCCATCTCTCCCAGGGGCAATATACTCGTCAGCGGCTCATACGATGAAGCTGTCTTCCTATGGGACATCCGCACCGCGCGTGTGATGCGCTCGCTTCCTGCACACTCCGACCCGGTCAGCGGCGTCGATTTCGTCCGTGACGGCACGCTGATCGTCAGCTGCGCCGGGGATGGGCTTATGTACGTTTCCTCACTGCACATTCACTCAACAAGATATCAGAAGCCATATCCCCACTCCTTTCCCACCGCTCTCCAACCCCGCAAAAGCAAGCCCACCGCTAACCAACCCCAGCCGCGTCTGGGACACGGCAACAGGGCAGTGCCTGCGCACGATCGTGCACGAGGACAACGCGCCCGTCGTGTCGGTGCGCTTCTCGCCCAACGGCAAGTACGTGCTCGCCTGGACGCTCGACTCGTGCCTGCGCCTGTGGAACTACGTCGACGGCCGTTGCGTCAAGACGTACCAGGGCCACCGCAACGAGCGGTTCAGCATCGGCGGCGCGTTCGGCGTCTATGGCCGCGAGATGGCTGGTGGAGGTGGGGGTGGAGACGCGGGGGCGCCGTACGCGTTCATCGTGTCCGGGTCCGAGGACGGGAGCTTGTTGCTGTGGGATGTCAGCTCGAAGCAGGTGCTGCAGCGGTTGCAGGGGCATGGCGATGTGGTGCTGGGGGTCGATACGCATCCGACGGAGCCGGCGATTGTTAGTGGGGGGCTGGACCGGACGGTGAGGATTTGGCGTCTTGATGAGAGCCCTCGGCGTGAGGTCGTGGAGGATGCTATGGAAACGGTCGAAGACGCGATGGATCAAGTATTTGGTGGTGACAAGGCGGCGTTACCGGAGGAGATGGATGTTGACGAATGAAATGTGTAAGGCGCTGTTGGTTACATTGGGAGTCACCATTGCGGCTTCGGTATACCCATACGCAGCGGAAGGGCTGTGGATCTGCCTCGAAGTGGCAGCATTCCTCCTTGGTCATGGCCCCGAGTAAGGGCGAGACGTTAAGGCAGCCGAATGGCAGGCGCATGGTGAAAATCGGGCGGAGCAAGCAATGTTCTACTGGCTACAATGAGTTCACAAGTTGCCAGCCCGGTCACAGTGTCATGTATACTCCAATTTCATTCAGCATAGGAAGCTACCTAGGGCTAGCTACCTAGTTACGCCTCAGAGCAATCCTGGCCAGTGCAGTGATGTCCATAGGCGTTTGCGCCACAGAGGTGCAGCAGACGCCAATGCGTCGGACCTTCGGGAAGAAGCGCACGACCGCTAGAACCCCTTTCCATCTCTCTGCAACGGGAACCCTGCCCAAGCCACCAGTGCAGCAGTCCAACTCAAGCCTGGCATCGCTGTGTGCCTACCGCCATAGCCTAGAGCGTCTCCCAACCGCCGTTGTTAACCTCGCCCTCGAGCCTCCTGGCAATCACGCTGGGGATGCCGTGGTGCAGCCAGGTCGAGCGGAGCAGAATGTCGTAGCGGCGCTGGGTCAGGAACAGCTGGTGGTGGCGGCGGAGAGTCGGGTCCGGCTCGCCGTGGCGGTCCAGGTAGGGCGCCTGCGTCCAGGAGCCGTGGTTGTGGTGCAGGAAGAGGATCATGCATTTGCGGATGTGCAGGAAGATGCCGGCCGGGGCGCCGCATCTGTTTGGGGGAGTCGCACGTCAGCAACGGTACACGCTATGAGAGGGCTGGGGCGTTGGGAAGATGTGGTGCACACTGGACCGGACTTACTTCGCGAGATGCTGCGTGCAGCCGCCCTTCATGTCCTTCATGCAGCAAACCGCCTGACTGCAGAAGATCTCTCCGCAAAACAGACAGACGCAGGGATCCGTCAGATCCTTTCCAGTCGTCGGGCACCGCCGACGCATAGCTTCGTCGGTGAGCGTGTCGTAGTTGCGCGGCAAGCCCACCAACTCAAAGATAGCCGGATGGCTGATGCTGATACCGCTGTTCGGCCCGCGCACCCTGCCCTCGCGCTCCCAGCTCCAGTGGCGGATCCAGCCGTCCGACAGGGAGCGGGTGATGGAGCCGACGAAGTCGGTGCGCACGAAGGAGACGAACATCTCTTGCAGGGACGGCAGGCGGAGCGTGTTGGAGAGGCGGACGAGCTCTGGGAGATCGCTGTCTTGTTGCAGCGAGGCGGGGAACTCGACGTCGAAGCGGGCGTAGGCTAGGAGCGCCACTTTGCGGACGAAGGGAAGGGCGTAGCTGGCGGTGAGGTTGTGCAGGTAGGGGTAGAATAGGCTGTTGCTTTGGCCGTTGAGCGCCGCCGCCAGGTCGCCGTCGAACTCGGCCGGTGTCTTGAAGTTGGTGCATTGGAGCGCGATGCACTGAACGAACGCACTGAAGGCTTGAAGCTGCTCATCCGATACGCTGATTCTGTCCGCAACTGTCGAGCTCTTGTCCTCGGCTGCGCGGGCCGCCTGCTGCAGGACACCCTTTGGATTCTGCAAGACGGCTACGACGACCTTGACGATTTCAGCCAGGTAAGAGAGTCGGATGAGCGAGTGGATGTCCATGCCCAGCGCTGGCGCCAGGAAGATGCAGCTCTGAACTAGGTGAATAAACACGTCCTGACTGAAAAGCGAGGGTATCGACTTCAGTCCCAGAGGAAACGCTCCCGGCCAGTACTGGTTCTCCTGTCCCACCAGCAGTTGGTGCATGTGAAGATTCTGCATCTCGAAATATTGCTGGGCCGAGGGCTGGGTCGTGGGGTTTGGGCTGTGGTGCAGATGCCCTCCAACAGCAAAGTATGAGGTGACGGTCTCCGAGAGGACCCTCAGATGCGTCAGGTACTGGCTGGACAACTTGTCCAGGAAGATCGATCCGGGCTCTGACTCGACTCCACGCTGAGCAATCTCGAACGCCGAGATGGTGTAGCCGAGTGATTTGACTAGCGTGTCGGAATGAGTGAAGTCCGAGGGGGGTACGATCATAGCGTTGGCCTGCTTGGCGGTTATGCAGTTGGTAATCATTGTGTGTCGAAGGCGCTGGTAAATTGAAACGAGCTCCTCCAACGGCGAGGAAGGGGGGTTGGGAGGCCGCACTTCCTGATAGCCAAAGACACGGGTCTGCGGTTCGTCGAGCGGCAGCGGATTGTATTGAAGCTGCATAGCCCTGTGTGGCACGGAAAGCGGTACGTGTGACGGACCAGGCGAGAGACTCAGGCTGGACAGCTCGTTCAGGGCGGATGCCAACGGGGTGATCAGGGCGTCGCTGGCATTCTCGAATATCTTCTGATACTTCTTGATATCCTTCCACATCTTCTCCGCTTCCTTTTCCAGCGACCTCTTCTGGAAGACGACATGGTACTTGAGCCAGTCCTCGAAGTTAGCCGCTCCAACAAACTCTTCGACACTGCGAACGGTTTTCGGCTTCCAGATGATAGGCAAAAACACATTACCGAGTGCTTTGCACAGAGGGCACAGAAACTCGTTGAACTGCAACCGCTCCGGCTGGCACCGGGCGATCTGGCTCGCGTGCCTGCGCTGCGTCGCTTGCACATAGACGTCGAAGCAACAGAAGTGCATGATGTGGCCGCACCCCGTCGTGACCGGACCGCGCTTCGAGCAGGCGGACGGAAAGCCCTTGCCCAGCTCCTGCCGTTCGCACAGCACCGTGCTTCCGTCGGCGCGGGTTTTCTGCACATGGCGACGGTTCTGTTTTGCGACGCCAAAGGGCCGCTCGTCCTCTGCGGACCGGTCGAGACTCGTCGGGGTGTTGGCTGACTCGGCGACCCAATCGCCGTCGTTGAGATCGGTTTGTCTCAAAATGCCGCTGTCGGCGATGAAGCCGAACGTGCCGTACACGCGTTGGTCGTCCGTCTCCTCCTGGCAGAGGATGCAGGTTCCCGAGGGGAACTTCCAAGTCTTGTCGTGCGCTGCATCGGGTGTGTCGGGATAGTCGTCCAAGTCGCTGAAGTCGTCTTCACCCCAAGCCAGCGCCTGGTTCTCCATAAAGTTCATCTGCTGCTCCTTGAACTGAGCCATCACACGGGCTTGCCGCGCCAGAGCCTGTTTCTTCTTGGCCTCCTTTTCGTCGAGCGGGACAGGGGTATGCGCGGCGTCATCCTGTCTTCCTAGGGGATGGCCCATGGCCTGCATCACGGCGGCAAACTTCTGCGGCTGTTTTGCTTTCATGCAATCGAAAATCCGGCCAATTTTGGGCATGCAGGGCTTGAAAGTCTCTCTGGACGGTTCTGTGGTGCACAGAGCGTGCAGTATGGACACGATGGTCCTGTGCCCGTGGATACCTGGACTCGGAGAGCCTGAGAGTGCAAAGTAGACAAAAGATTGCGGCGAGTCTTCGTCTGTGGATTCCTCGGTGCTCTTGTCTTCAGACGTCGCTAGAAGAATGAGCTGGAGCACAAACTGAATGTAGCCCTCCAGTCTCGTCACGGGGACATTGGGGTCGGAGCGCTCTGCGGCAAGGGCATATCCCAGACAGAAATAGATCACTCGAGCAAAGAGCAGGGTCTGAGTAAAAGCTGCGAGATCGACGAAGAGTCCTGAGACTATAGGCCGCAGTTTTGGCATGAAGACCACATCAGCAGGCTGCTGTCCAGTATGTTTGGCGACGTGCGCCTTGTAGATGTTTTCGGCTTCTTCCCGCTGATTGCGCGTGTACTGCGAGTTGTAAGGGTCGATGTCCTCGATGTAATGATCCCTGAGCTCGAAAGTGCCCGAGTCCGACATTCCCTCCGGCGGTCTGAACGAAGTCATCTCCCTGAGAACATCTTGGAAGTCGTCCGACTCATGTACCCGCTCCGGCAACCGGTTTGTCAACTCCGAGTAGGAAAGCGGCTTGAAACACAGCGCATGGGCAATGTCCCGCTGGATCGTGAGAGTATGTGGCCTCGGCTCGTCTTCGATGGGTACCAGCGAGTTGCGCTCGCTGAGCAGGATGATGAGAAGATGAATAAAGTCTTCGGCAATGTCGATCATCTGGTGATCCTCGTAGCCGGATCTGACGTGATAGTTCCCCATCATCCACTGCGTCAGGCCGAACCTGTCCACCATCGATGCGAGCATGGTAGCCGGGGAGCACACTACAAGGGCCACCTGCAGCAGGAAGATGTCCCGCTGATAAGACACGTCTCTCTGGAGGACGCCTCGATACTGAGACATCTGGTGCCGCAACGTGATTCCGTTCCTGACCCACAACCCGGCCCGCATCTGCGCCAGCCACGCGCAGACTCTCAGGGGAAAGTCGAAGAGGGCGAGCAGGTAGTTCTCTGGCGGGTATTCCGCGATTGTCGTCTTGAAGCTCAGCGGCGCTTCCTTCAGCTGCTGGACCGAGAACAAGAGCAAGCCCTGGAGCTCCTGTCTCGTCATACTCTTGCCTCGCTCGACGAGCCAGGAGAGCGTGTAGTGGAGAGCATGATGGAAGCTCATGTGCTCCCTCTCGACGAGGAAGTTTACAATCATGTACTGCGGCTCGCAGATGCTCTTGCGGTTCTTGTCGATGAAGTTGAACCCACACCCGTCGACCTTCTTGAACTTGGTCTCGCTCTTGATCTCTGCATTGATGAACCTCCTTCTCTCACAGCCCATCGAGTTGACAATCGCAATCTTGGCCGTCCTGCGGATCGCCCCGCGGATGTTCGCTTCATCATCGTCGGTACGCCAGACGAAAGCTTCGGAAATCTGACGGCACAGCCTGTTGATCTCTCTTGTGATGAGAGACGCACTGATCCACGCATCGGTTTCGTATTCGAGATGCTCGCCGACGGCACGTACGTTCGGGCAGATGCCCTGATGCAGCTTGACCAGGTCGAGAAACTGCACCAAGTAGCGCTCTTCGTGGGACACTCTATCCTTGACGCATTCCGACGCGAGCAGGTACTTCATGTCCTGAAAGAAGTGATACATCCGCCTGTTCGTCACGGCGCCTGCTTCGAAGGCGAGCGTTGCATGCGGGTTCACCTCCGACGGATAGCCGACCTGACGAGTCGTGAGAAAGGTGTAGAGGATGGCCATGAGGTTTGTGAGGAAGTTGCCGCGCTCGACGACCTCGGCTGTGATTGAGGGCGTCGTCAGCATCTGCAGAGACAGCATGATGATCGAATGGTCGGGCTCTCTGTCGGCTATCAGGTAGAGCTGCGCCAGCGGGGTGTAGAGGCCGGCGAAGCGCAAGCCCAGGACGCGCTTGAAGTACGGGATCGTGACAACCGTCGTGATGTACAGGTCGCGCAGATCGATCCGCAGCTTCTTCCACATGCGCAGGTCGTAGAGGATCAGGTAGTCGAGCCGGACCCGCTGCCACAGGTCTTCGTGAACCAGACCCGTGCTCTTCCTGCTGTACCCTTCCGGCTTCTCGAGCCAGTATCTTGGTGGTCGTGGCAGCCGCGCAGTCCTCGTCTTCAGCTTTGGGGTCCTGGGGATCTCGATGAAGGGCTCGCGCGTCGCGAGGATCGGTGCTCCTGGGACGGGGACGCCGTCGTCGGAACCCACGGGAGTGAAACCGGCCTCGAGGCGCGCAGGAACGGCAGCTGTCGGCGGAGGCGGCGGGGGCGGGGGAGGGTAGCCTGCGTACGTAGCTTCGGATGCTTCGGTGTAGTCCTGCGGCTCGTCCGAGAGATCCATCAGATCGCCGTCGCCAAACGCTCTGGCTTCCTCGTCGACGTCCATTTCGTCGTCATCCCCGGATTCTCCACTGATATGCTCGTTGTCGTCATCAACCACGTCGTTCTCGTCGCTGTCGTCTATCGACACTTCGCTCACGATGGTGACCGGGCGACCTCCCGGCACGCGGCGCGAGAACCGCACATAATCGTTGTCTTCCGTTTCGTGATCGTCGAGACCCTCCATACCGATCATCACCCTGCTACCTTCACTGCCCATCCGCCAGTCCTTGAGCATCTCCTCACAGATGACGTTCCGCAGCACGTTGGGATCGGTGCCGACCACGCACCCAGAAATATCCGAGATCCACTCGATGATGGTCGCGCACATCTGCTCGCGGAACGTGTCGCGGGCAGACCGGATCGTCACCGTGACCTTGATCTCCTCGATGACCTTCGCCATGCGCAGCAGCTCTTTCAGATTCGTCGAGTACTCGATGATCGCCCGGCCGGCGTCGTCGACCTCGTGCGCCTTGTCCATGCCGAACGACTTGCTCTTCTTGCACGCCCGCGCGACCTGGTCGCGCACGTCGATGACGGTGTGCTTCTCGTCGTTCCACAGGACAAGCGCGAACTCGCCGTCCTCTTCCTCCGGGCTGCCGCCGCCGTACCAGTTCGACGTGAGCCGAGACACTCGCTCGTCCATCCGGACCGACTCCTCCGTCTTGGTGAGCCGCAGCTGCTCCGGCGAGCAGGAGAAGACGTCGCACAGATAGTCGAGCGCCCTGGCGATGGTCCTGCGGATGCTGTGCAGGAGCGGCTCCGGCACGTCGTAGCCCTCCTTTGCCTTGCCTGCCGCCTTGGAGTGCGAGTGCGTCGGGTCCGTGTGGATGTTGCAGTGGATCATGCGGTTCCACGCCTCGGGGTCGCCGCAGTCGCAGCAGCCGGAGTTGCCCACCGAGACGCTGACGAATACGGTGTGATCCTCGTGGTCGGAGGCGTCGAAGCACTTGGCGCAGAGCACGCACGTATCGTCCATGCTGCACGTCTTACATCGGTAGGTGGCCTCCCCGCTCTTGAAGATGTGCCCGCAGCGGTGGCCCTTTGCCGCCGGCGTGTACTCCGCACCCTCGACCGCTCCTTGTGCGATCCGGAGACTCCATGGTCCGGAGCCGACGGCAGGGACGCCGTTGGGGAAGAAGAGGCGAAGATATTGCTCGTTGTCTCCGGCGAGGGAGAGGAAGAGAGCTCTGAGCAGAGCTTGTCGTGCACCGTCGGTGTACCGCTTGCCCCAGATCGTGGGTAGATCCCTCAGGAATATACTGAGGTCCTGCTCTCGTGCCACGAGCATGGCGGCGAGGTTTGTATGATCAGAGAAGAGGCTGAGAGAGGAGAGAGTGCGGCGAGGTCAAGGCTTGCTTTGGCTTGTTGGCACCAGCGAGCTCTATCTGAGTAAAGTCGTCACGCACCATCGACGATGTTGTCGTCGCATGAGAGTGAAGAGGTGTTGATGTATCGGGTCTATGGCAGTGAAATCAGACGGCGGTCCTGCAGACGGGACGGAAGCTACGAACTATGGGCGGCAAGGCTCATTCACGGAAGCTACTTCGCAACGCCCTCGGAATAAATGACATGGGTGAAGTTGTTTCATTTTCTTCTAAAGACAAAACACACAGTATTGTATACACGCTCATGCACTCCGGTCAGTTTTGGCGCATGGCCGAGGCACTCTGGTTGCCCGAGTTCCTGCATCGTGAGACGCCCACGCCGGCCTCTCTCATCAAATATGCATCGGCTTTCGCATCGCTCCATCTGCCTATTCATCCTCGTCCTCGTCGTCCTTCTGAGCCTGCATGTACCTCTGCTTGATGTCCTTCCATTGCCGCTATCTCTCCGTCAGCACCAGAGCCTTTATGTATACCAGAATCACCTACGCCCTTGTTGATCGAATCCCACATCTTGTCCGTCGTAGAGTCAAAAGCACTGAAATCCGAATCTATCAGCCCTGAACCACACCAAAGCTGTAGCGGCCATCTTACAGCTGGAAGGCAAAAGCACCGGCAAAGATTGTCCCTAAGAAGACGGTGTTGCTCCGTATTATCGTGCTGCGTCGGGGGTCAGCGGGATCGCGACACGGAGGGAGTGACGGTTCTGTACTTGTACACGGAAGATGCTAGCTGAGCGGCAATTGTCAGCATATGGAGGACTTGTGGGTGAGGAGTGAGTGCTTACGCCTGCCATGATGAAAGCGCACCCGAACTCGAGGCTTCACCAGCACCTGAGAGCTTTTTTGTGGTTGAGATTGGCAGATGGGAAGTTGCGATTCCGTCAGTCGACTTCTGGCGAACCTTCAATCCACCTCGGTTAATCCTCGGAGACTCCCGAGGTCGACCAACCTTGGAATGCTCAAGAAGTCGCGCCGGCAGCCCCAACCCAATCTTGGAACCTCATCCGGTTCTCGTCCTGAGCCCGCGCTCTTCCAGACAACCATTGAACATCAGAAGCAACCTCGCGCCCTCCCCCCAGCATCCCCCAACCATGCCGACCGTCCCCACCCCCTCCACATCCAAATCCGGCATAGCCACGACCGCGCACGGCGAGCGACACATACCATCAAGCACGCGCCCGGACGGTTCTGTACGGCGCGAGATAAAAGTGCGTCCGGGCTACCGACCGCCCGAGGACGTCGAGGTCTACAAGAACGTCACTGCCGAGGCGTGGCGGATACGAGGAGGCGGTGGTAGCGGAGGCGGTGGTGGGGGTGTTCCTGGGGCGGAGTCGGTGGAAGGGTCGAAGGCTGGAAGTACGAGTGCGAGTGTGACGGCTAATAAGAATGCGAAGAGGAGGGAGGCGCGGAGGAAAGCTGCTGCGGCGGCTGCTGGGACGGAGACGGATGGGAAGGGAGGGAGTGGAGCTCGTGCTTCTGAACAGCGTCAAGACGACAAGAGTCAAGACAAGCAACAACCCGCCGGCCCCGACACCATCGCCGCCGAGGCCGACGCCGACCAGGACCGAGAAAAAGAAGCCCGCAAGCTATGCAAGAAACTACGGCAGGCGCGAGACCTGAAAGACCGGAAAGAAAAGGGCGACGCGCTGCTGCCGGAGCAGTTTGAGAAGGTCATCCGCATCAACGAGCTCATCCGGCAGCTGGACGGGCTGGGATTCGACTCGAATGGGGAGCGCAAGGGGGACAGCTGAGGACGATGGCTTTGCTGGAACGGCGGATTGCCCTCGCATCTTTGGGCGACCTAAGGGGGTTCTTAATATGCTACCTGGCTTTTCGATGGCATTACCAAGTCACCGTGGTAGTCAGACTTCAGCCAGGTTGGCTGGAAAGACGGTTCATGCTACAAGCACGCTACCCACGCCATCAGAGTCGCCAACATCATCACTACGGACCCAATGCCGTTCTACAACTCTGCTCGGATCTGGAGGCACGTCATAGAGGCCACCGCAACCGCGAGGATGAAGAACATCCGTGGTGACAGCGAAAGCGAGATTCCATTCGCGCCGAAGTCTTGAAAGAAGCCAAACTGCGTCGATTCTTAGAGAGGATTTAGCTTACTCTTCATTTCGCGATCGATCATGTCTGTTTTGTGAGCAGTGGAAATACAGCATCATTTGACGGATGGCAAAGACGGGCTGGGAATCCCACATTTTTTACATGGCTCAGTTAACATCTACGGCTCAGATGCCATGTTCTGTCTTATAGTGGCCAGGGCCGAGTCAACCAGCACACAGCGAACAGATCCAAGCACAGCAAGCATGATACCATCCATTCCATTCATCCACAGTCGTATATATACGTAAGCTCCGCGCACTCTGCCCCAAGCACTCAGAGCTAGCAT
>QQTW01004407.1_pt1 | contig 10565 bp, 11 predicted proteins | sample 1904831 | NCBI WGS metagenome assembly QQTW01 (sample SAMN09435610, study PRJNA476489) | Subsurface metagenome, whole genome shotgun sequencing project.
ACGGATGTTTTTGGCGGCTTGTTGACGGAGGGAGAGCGAGATGTTATTGGTGGGTTTAGTATTTATACGGGATGGAGGAGGGATCATCCGGGGAGGACCCGATGGTGGTGCTGCTCTGGGACGGACGGGAGATTGTGGAGGTGGTTGGTTGCGACTGTTAGGTGGTGGATGCGTTCGGAATGACGGTTGCCGGATGGGTGTTCTCTGTGGTGCAACTGGTCGGACGAGGGGTCGATGAGGAGATGGTAGGCCGATTTCGTCGAGCTCGTCTTCGTAGCCATCTCCGTTCAATTGTGGGTCGTCGGCAAGGTCGTCTTCTTCGTCATCGAGTGCGCTAGATTGAACGAGGGGTTCAGAGTGGCGGATGGCACGGCCTCGCGAAGACGGAACGTATGATGATGCTAAGTCGTCTAGTTGCGATCCGCTGGCAAGTTCATCCACTTCGTCGTCGCCGTCATCATTTTCTTGCATAAAGTTGGACCGCATCCGTCCTCCTGCTCTTGCTGCTGATGATGCGGCAACAGGTGACAAGGTTGTTCTGGATGGCACGACGCTTGAAGACCGCTGGCTTCTGAGATTTCCACTTTCCTCGCCCAATTCGTCCATCTCTTCATCTTCACCACCTTCTTCAGCCTGAGCCTCATTACCTCCTGCGGCATCGTCTTCCAAGCTAAGATCGTTGATTATCGAACGCATGAAGCTGGCCGATGGTGTGTCCTCTCGACCGCCCATCCATGACGGCCCCCCTTCTGTCATGTACAAATTGTTGTTGCCTTGTGAACCTTGTGGTTGCACACTAGGCGATGGATTATAGTCTGGCGCCGGGTCCACAATACCGTCATCTTCGTTCAGAATGCCTGCATACCATGGCTGCTGCTCCTGACTGGCCGACGCATAATGCCCGCCAATGGGCAATGCTTCGACTCCGCCCAGCTCATCTGCCTCTGCAAGGTCGTCTCTAGGCTGTCGGGACCGTTCCACGGAGAGGTTTTGATGATCAGGCGAGATCCCACGCTTTCGCTTCAGCCTCATCCCTGGAGTCTCCATTGCTGTCTCCGGCGCGTTAACCAAGCCGACATTCTGGAACGGACGAGGTCCATGGCGGCTGCTAATGGGTCGTCCCACAGGTGTCACGTGTCTAGAGGAGCGTCGCGGAGACGTTGATAAAGGGTCGTTTTCGGAGTCGGTCTCGGGCGCATTGACTAAGCTAACATTCTGGAAGGGACGAGATCCATTGCGACTGCTAAGAGGTCGTCCCACAGGTGTCACATGTCGAGAGGAGTATCGTAGAGAGGTTGATAACGGGTCATTATCGGAGTCAGACCCTAAGTTATCGATTAGCCGTACACGCTCGAGAGTCTGCGCGTTTAGGTCATCACATTCATACCTGGCGCAGTGGTGGCTGTTCGCAAGTCGCTCTCCCGACGTCCCGATAGAGATACATCGGCAGACAGTCGACTCCTATCCGCCAGGACCGACTCGCTTCGTTGTCTACGCAGCGCAGCCTCTGGTGTACCCTGACGTGAATGAGAGGTAGGTGGACGCAATATCGGATCACTAGGGAGCGAGGATCGCGACGGTCGAGATGATCGAGATGATAGTCGAGGAGCGAGTTGGAGACGAGGATGGAGAGGAAAGGAGAGTCCAAAGTCGGCATCTTTGATCTTGTGCGATCTATTGTGTTCGATATCATAATCAGCCTCCGACATTAAAGATACTACCGGTCGGGCGAAGCTGGATATGCGAGAAGTTATACTAACCCAGCACCCCGCTGGCGCATCAAGAACCGGTCTTCGCGATCTGCAGATGATTGTATCAGCATATGTAGAGCTATAACTGGAAAGTCGGTATACGTACTGAATGCCATAATGACTCCTCCGAACAATATAGCTAATGTGTTGCCGTGAGGCCGGTGTTGAATGGAGACCCCGCCGTTGCCCACGTCGCAACGAGCTCGAGGGAGACGTGATGTGATGTTTTGGAGGTGTCACGTGTAGGTCACATGATATGGCTGATGCGACGAGAACAATAGGATTATATAAGCTTGCAATAGCCGCTTCGATTGGTTGCTCCAACGCGGCTCCGAAGGCGGAATCCGTGGTTCGAAAGTGCGCTAGCGTGTCCAAATCGGGCAATCTGTTGGTAGGCCAAAAGTTCGTCGAACACCCGAGCACCCAGACGAGGTGCAAAAACCACCTTTTTGCTCCTCCACCACGCCACAGGAACCTGGCGTTGAATCTGAGACCTGGAAAATGAAGCTTAGACCATTACGGAACTTCTTACCGTAGGAATAATAAATCGTACGGTTAGTTCGACCACAATTCGACGTTGTGCGTTTTGAAGGTCTTCTGACCATGTCCAGCTCGCGCGACCACGGCCCCACCTCATCGCGACCAGCTTTCCAACCTCGACCTCTTATCGCGAACAGCATCATAGCCATCCCAGCGACTCCTCAGACCCATATCATCCAAAGGGATCACTATTGATCACCATGGGCTGGTTCTGGGGCACCACTTCCACCGCCACCACCACCGCCACCGCCGACGCCCCCAAAGCAGCCTCAGACAACCCCGTACGCCAACTCGACCCATCCCTCCGCGACTTCGTCCAAGACCAATCGCCCGGCAAATACGTGCCGATCGCATCGACCCAGCGCGCCGAAGAGCCCACCTATCGCGAACAACTCCCCAGGGTCGAACCCCAGCAATGGTCTGAGACCGGGGTGCCGCCCCAAGCACTCTATCAAGACGGCCGCTACACCGAGATATGGCAGACATACAAGCCCCTCGAGGAGATCGAAGCGGCGAACAAAACCGACCAAGAAAAGCTCATGGATATCGTCGAGGGATGGAAAGATCGCAAAGCCCAGATTGGACGAGCCGCGTTGGAAAACTGCTCCCTGGAACAGATTGCCGTCAGCGACTGTTTTCGCTTTGGAGGTTGGAAGAGTCGCATGACGATGTGTCGGGCGGAGAATAAGACATTTGAGAGATGTTATGTCACGCAGGCTGTACGTTTTCATATTTACTATACTACATATACACCATCTTTGGGATGTCCTTCCTTATCGATCATCATCCGATGTTAGAAACGAGCATGTCTGTGTGGTGCTGACGTTTATGGGATTTAGAAATTCCTCAAAGCCCTAGGCTACCTCTCCACCATTGACCGACCCCCTGAGATTGACGAACAGATTCAAATGCACGCCGACAAGCTCTATCATCGCATGTTAGCGCAAGAGGCATTGATCGAGCAGGCTCAAGCGGAGGGTATACCGCTTCCGACGTCCGATCCGTTATTCACGACACCGGCTCGTCCGGCTATTATTCCCCAGTCTAGCGAACAACAGCGACAACAACAACAATCGTCCAAATCACCTCAATATGAACCACCAACGGACGTTGAAGCCATTCTTGCGAAATTGACGCCCCGCTCGAGAGCCCGGCTTCAGGAACAGCTCAAGGGAATCTCATCCCCGGTCGAGCGCGAGATCGAGGCCAAGGCCTTCATGGCTGAAGTAGCGGCCACGGCGCAGACGATGGAACGGCTCGAGATGCATCGGAAGGAACAGGATGAGGGGATCAAGCGACGGGCGGAGAAGGGGCAGTCGACGTTTGGGGATTTTATCACAAAGACTTTCCGATACTGATTTTATCTCTTTAGCATGGGCGTTTCTACAAGAATTCTGGGCTTGTATTTATCTTGATATGTGGTGCGGGTAAGTATGGTGCGGAAGGTGGCTCTTGGAGAATCGCAGTGGTGACATCTGCAATACACACAAATACGTAGTTTATCGTGCTCATAAAGGACGTGTTATGAAACCAGATGTAATTCAAGTCCCTCCCTTGATAAGCATGTGGTGCTGGTACGTTGTGCGCATCGTTGGTAATGCATGCAGCCACCCCGCGGAAGTAAGGATGGCTAAATTGTAGCTACGCTGATCGATTTCGCACTTCCAAGGACCCCATCTTGCCCTTGTCATGGCTGCTGCTCCGTCATGCCTCGAAGCTATCAGGTGTCAAACCGGTGATGGAGGCACGTAAGAGATGAGACAGTAATATGGAAGAAAAGAGCAAGGATATAGAGCAACGCCTCGCTCAACAATTGTGAACCGCCATAGCCCTTGCTATTATTGTACAGGGTGAAATGGAAGAGTAAGTAATATAGGATAGTAATACTAGCTAGGGGAAGTACTGGGTGATCGGAAAGAAGCCTGGATAGAGCCTGCTCCGAGACTAAAACCTATGCTTAGATCAAGCTCACTTTCCGTCATGGTTGTCTCTGTTCACCAGGTCGAGGAAAGACGGGAACAGTAGGTAACTGCTCCAAGCCACCAATCGTGCCCTGTCCTTGTGTCCAGGATGGTGGACCCGTGGCGGTAGAAGAGGGCGGAAGCATACTCTGTCGGAAGGGGTTCGTGCTGCCCGTTTGTTGTGGAACGAGAGGAGCAAAGGGTGATTGTGTCTGTGGTTGCGGTTGCGTATTCGGATTTGATACAGCCTGTGCGAAGGGGTTGGTGCTTCTCGACACTGTCCCTGTTGGGGATGAAGCGATGGGAGCAAAATGTTGATTAGATGTGGATTGAAAGGGCGAGGACGAGTTCAGTTCAGCTGAGGGGTTGTTGTTGTAGTTATTGGTATCCATCTCGAATGGCTGAGTGGTAGGTGGTTTGGAGAAGGGATTCGAGCTGTGCCGGATCGAAGGCGACGTGACGGTCGTGTTGCCTCCAAACGCGGGCGCACTGCTCCCTGTGACCATCATCGATTGTCGGAATGGATTGGTCGATTGTGGTTGCAATGAAGCTTGCAGCCCGGCAGGTGGTTGTTGGCTGAATCCGGTGCTTTGATAGGAAAGCATATCGTTCTGAGGTACGCCCGAAAGTGAAGAAGGGCCTGTGGCCATGGACGATTGCTGCGATCCGAATCCGCTATAGCTCGCACCAGTCATACTCTGCGAAACGGTCTGGCCAGTGGGGAACGGATTCGACGGCTGAGCAAAGGGTGAGTTGTTTTGCTGGTGGGGCATGTTCATCGACGGCATTCCAAACGGATTCGTCGGAGCGCCGAATGCTTGTTGCTGATCCGGTTGCGAGATCTGCATCTGAAATGGATATGGCTGCTGCTGTGGACTGAATTGCTGCTGTTGCGGAGGAGGCATTGATTGAGCCATCGGTTGCTGATTTTGCTCGATGGACTCGAAGAAGTCAATCAAGTCTGGATCAGGACCCTTGGCAGTCGGCTTCTCCGGCACCGGCGGTGGAGGTGATGACGACGAAGCTTTCGCCGATGAAGAGGCTTCTTTATTTCCATTCCGCGCCTGCGCAGCTTTTGTCTTGTCGGTTGCGAACAGCTTGCCCCCGTTTCCACGACCCTTCTTCGCTTCTTGTTGAGCGAGATACTGCCTTCGATTGATCTCGAAATCAGGATCTTGTGTGTATTCCTCCAATGCGCCGGTCAAGCTCGTCGGTGCATGCTTTAACTTGGGCACTTCCACTCTCGTAGCATGCTCGTACTGCCTGGCCATGACGAGATATTCGACGACTTGGTTCGTCTGCTTGCTGAAAGTCTTGTAGATGGCCAAGGCTCGCTCGGCGTCATATCTTGACATCTCAAAAAAGTGTTCTAGCACTCGTTAGCTCGAAAACTAGCATATCACTGATCGTCCGTCTCACCGAGAATGTTGATCACCCCCTCATTCATGACGTAGAATAGCGCCAGGAGGTCCGTCACCAGCAGTCGAAATGCCGTGAGCGTAATCTCGTTCTCGGCTTCGTCTGAGAAGAGCTATCTTGCGTCAGTCACGCCCTCAGCACCGCCGTGAAGTATCGTACATCGCATTTGACCAGCGCCCCAATTTGATGCTGCACCGATTCCGTCTCCCGCAGCAGCCCTTTATCGACCGTCAACTTCTTCAACCGACCCTCGCCGGACCGCACGTAGTCGATTTTGGTATCGCGAAACGCTCGAGCGCGTTCCAACAGGTACTGCGCATAGTTGCGAATGTTACGACCTTGCAGCTGGACTATATATGCCACATGTTAGCAAGCCAATGCCGCAATTCACCCGTGACTATCAATTTCAACCCCAGATATATAAAACTCACCACCAGAAAAGTTGCTGATGGCCATCTTGCGTGGATTCGCGGCAATATAGCGCAGGGTGACATCCTGCTCGCCCTCCCGAATCATCAAATGCGCAATGATCAAGCCCTTGAAGACGATGGTCCAGGTCGAGTCGCGCAATCGGTTCTGTAGCGTCCGGAAGATCTCGGCGACGCCGGCCTCGCCCGTATGCGTCGCCACGAGAATATGTTCGACATATTTGGATTTGGGGGCGGCAAGCTGGGTAGACGTCAATCACTGCGCTGGATCATTCTTGATTGTCACATTACTCACCTTGACTTTGGTGCCGCCCTTGACGGACTTTTCGAAGGAGCTCGCCATCGCTTGACTTGAGCCCAATAAACCTCGTCGGGCTGATTATTCTTGAACTGGACAATGATGCGATTGAGGATGGGGAAGACTGTTGGGCGCAACGATCGGCAGTTGACAAGGTGCTAGGTGGTAAACAAGGATCGGTGGGTAACGTCCTCGTGGGTTTCGGTGGCCATCATTGGGTCTTTAACCATACACCGCATGTGACTGTTACTCGGCGAACTTTCTTTACTGATCGTTGCATCTGAGCGGGTTCGATATCACGGTATGGGTTTGACGGCGCGAGGGGAGGTGAGAACTGGGCGCATAAAGTTCCGTCGGATATGCGTACGCCCTGCTGGACAACGTGTTGAAGGTAATTGTGGTCAAATTCACGATGCAAACCCGCGCAACCTATGGTTGATAGCACCCTATTGAACACTTCAGGGCTTAGCTGCTGTGTTACGCACGCATTTACGCATATTGGGCATCAATGCTACTGTCCGATTCACTGTCATACTCGTGATCCCGTCTCGTCACATTAATCCGAATACTTCTATGTCTCCAAGCAGAGCGTAATTCTCGAATGACAAGCTACATCAGAACCAGCCATCTGGAAAAATAGAATCATCTCTCATGGCATTGCCAATCAATAGTAAATTTCATTCAGGTACAATGTCCCCCAATAGTACCCCTCGAACAGCTATTTTTTGCTGAGTGATATACTCTCTTATTTGGTGTACTTCCAAACTGATTCTGAATATCAAATCCCTTCCAAGTCAGAGATCAGAGATGCCTTCATCGCGTCCGTGGATGTAACAAGAATGGGTGTGCCGAACGCCGATATCATCTCCTGGAGCGTCACGCACGCCGCACCACTTGAGCCCGGTGAAGGGAGAGTGACAGCGCGGTGACGCTTCCAAGAGCGCAGAGCTCATCGAGTACACACTAGGCTTTCATCATCTGGGTGAATGATGTTAGAAATCACTGCTTAAAGACGGTTCATCGGAGGCATCTTACTTGTTCAAAACTTGGAAGGATGGAGTGGAGGAGCAGAGCGGGCGTGGAGGGTTATAGACATTGCTGACGTAAGCAGATTCATCGGTGGTGGGCCAGATTTTCGTCGACCATCGTTTGAGTGGACAATAGTAACCGGACGCTTTGTCACTTTTTGCTCTATCAGCTCACAGAATGTACTTGGTTACCCGAGGCGGACGCTCTGAGTATCACGTGAGTGTCACATGGAAACTGCAGCTTAGTAATACAACTTGTGACTAGCTCATGAAGCTCCAGAAAAGCCGTCGCGCAAGAACTGCAAGTCGCAATGCAAGAGCTCCGCCATAGACTACTGCCCTTAAGAGCAACGGCCCTTCGAAGTACTCTTCTTTCAAATGAAGCTCGCCTGAGCTTCATTTCCATTTCGAGATACTTTCGTTTCAATTATACCAATGGGTTCGACTATCGTTCTCGCGAGCAATGCTTGCATACATCCAGCCGGCACGCTCAATCGCATCCGGCCCAGCATGTTCCGATGGAAAATACACTGGAGAAATATAAGCAGTCATGTATGGATGTACCGAATGAAGTTTGTTTGGAATAGCCTAGGGAGCATGTGTTGATCAAAAAATAGTTCAATTCCCTTCTGCTACATACGAGATCAAGGCCTTGACGGGACCGAATGCGCCCATTGGAGAACATGTCACCATCCATGGATACCTGGGCGAGCGCACCGATCTATCCAAGAAGCTCTCGTTCGTGCCAGTTATCAGCAAAGACTTAGGATCCTCCATTCAAGTGATTTCCCTTGCGCCGTCCAATAGCCCTCAACGATTGGCTCTGCATGACCAGCTCAAGAAGATTGAAGCGCACAGTCCAGTTGCCGTCCGAGGTGTTGTCAAGGCTCGTGAGCCAGCGGCCAAGAGCACTTCGAGCGATATCAGTCGGATACAAGACATCGAAATTGAGCTACGAGAACTGCACTGCCTCAATGAGTTCCCCAAAGATATCATCTTCAAGGAGGACGATACTCGATTTCCGCCTTCAGCGCGGCATCTACAGATCCGGTCGGACAAAAGTATCCGCGATGCATTGGCTTTTCGCGCCAAAGTGGCAAGCGTGTGTCGAAATGAACTAGAAAGTCAAGGATTTATCGAGGTGGAGACGCCATTGCTGTTCAAATCGACGCCGGAAGGGGCGCGGGAGTTTTTGGTCCTTACTCGACGAAAGGGAATGGCATATGCGCTGCCGCAGAGCCCTCAGCAGTACAAGCAGATTCTGATGGCGAGTGGGATTCCAAAATATTATCAGCTGGCAAGATGTTTCCGGGACGAGGATTTGCGGGCGGATCGGCAGCCTGAATTTACACAGGTCAGTTTTATTATACCTAAGTTCGAGGCAAGGATTGGACTTACTAACTTTCAAAGCTCGATTTGGAAATGTCATTTGCGACAGGTGAAGGCGTGATGCAGTGCATCGAAGGATTGATACGTCGATTATGGAAAGAGACACTGGGTGTAAATACCCTACCTGATCCATTTCCTCGCATCACCTATGACGAGGCTATGGCCAGATATGGCTCGGACAAGCCATATATCCAGTTAGAAATGGAGGTACACAGCCTGCCTTTGTTCATTCATATATCCATTCATCATGAACACAAATCTGACAGATCCAGATCTCGCGAATCGACGACTTCATCCCGCAAGATTTAATCAGCCGACTCACTTCCCTCTCCGAACCCATCATCGAAGCATTCAAGTTCAAACTTGAACTCTCCGACGACCCCAGGACAACCCTCGAATTCATCACCGCCTTCCTCGACTCCCCCGAAGGTCAACCATTTCTATCCAACCCGGACGGTGCCCCAGGAGTATTTGTCTGCGACGCCACCAAGCCTCTTCACGGCCTACACCCGTTCGGCTTCGAGGCCACCGAACGGATGGAATCGACCTACAACCTTTTTCACGGGGACTTGGTCATTGTACAAGCTCGCAAGAACGCTCCCTTCTCAGGTGGATCCACGCCGCTTGGCAATCTTCGACTGGCATTACATCGAGAGGCCGTCTCTCAAGCACTCGTTCCGGAACCAATAGGCCACGAGTTCCGCTGGGTGACGGATTTCCCGCTCTTCTCCCCTGCAGAGAAAGGGGATGAACCAGGACAGGGTGGAAAAGCCGGTCTCCGAGCAACGCATCATCCATTCACCGCGCCGAGATCAGTCGAGGATATCGAATTGTTACTTTCCTCATCCTCCCATCCCAACCACGAAATGTCTTCCGAAAGAGATTCATTATTGAGAATCAAAGGGGAACACTACGACCTCGTCCTCAACGGTATCGAGTTAGGGGGAGGGTCACGCCGGATTCATTCCTCGACGATGCAGCGTCACATCTTCGAATCCATCCTCCAGATGCCTCCGGAGAAGATTAAGCACTTCGAGCACCTTCTCGAGGTCTTAAGAGCAGGCTGTCCCCCCCACGCAGGCATCGCTTTGGGATTCGATAGGTTAGTGGCGTGTATGTTAGAAAAAGAAAGCGTGAGGGATGTGATTGCGTTTCCTAAATCAGGGAAGGGGGAGGATGTACTAGTGAAAAGTCCGGGGAGGTTAGAAAAGGGGGATTTAGAGACTTATGGTTTGGAGATTAAGTCTTCATGAGAGATGTCTGGATGGACCAAACTAGAAGTAAATCCTGATTCATCTCCTCCGTCACTTGTACATGCGTTTTCTGGACCAGTGTCCAGCGTTCAGTTGGATTGAGTACCAACAAGGCCTTGATTGCGTGAGGTGTACATCTACAGGACAGCTCTCCAGACGAGCGACGATATATACTGTAGGCCATTCAATGTTTGGTCGAGCGACGGTGCAACTCGGGGGTGACCGACTGGCAGAGATGCCAACATAAACAACCCTAGGGAACAAACACAAGGCAAGGCAATTACCGAATTTGGTACCATCACCACCACCACTATCTTTGCGATGTGGCCAAATATTCGTCGAACATCGAGCCACGGTCGCATGGATCGCCTCCGCCATCGCTCGACAGCAGACGAATGTCCCAGTACGCAGCGTTGAATCAATCCAATGGGGGCATATATACTCGAGAGGCACTATCTACAGTAATATATATCAGTATCAGCATCAGTATCGGCATCG
>QQTW01004408.1_pt1 | contig 10562 bp, 16 predicted proteins | sample 1904831 | NCBI WGS metagenome assembly QQTW01 (sample SAMN09435610, study PRJNA476489) | Subsurface metagenome, whole genome shotgun sequencing project.
CGGGTTGTCAAGTGGTGGTAGATGTGCCTGCGGTGAGTGCGGCGATCGACCAAACCCGACTTGCTCACCTGGGTTGTCACACTCAAACTCTAATTGACAATCCTCATATCACTACTGCTGCCGAAGCGGAACAAGCATTCTGGCAGAATCATGCCTGGAAAGACCACTTGCAACAACTTCCATCTGGATGTGTGATCGTGATCGGCTATGCACCGTCAGTGCTACTGGCAGTCTGTGAGGCAATTCACCATCGTATCCTTCAGCCTGCTCTGGTGATTGGGATGCCGATTGGCTTCAGTCACGCCCCGGCTGCAAAGCGTAAACTAATGGAGTCTGGCGTTCCCTTTATCACCGTTGCAAGAACGCTAGGGGGCGGGTTACTAACCGCTACCGCTCTCAATGCGTTGGTGGAATCGTTAATTGAGAAGCCAGATTGCCATTGTTACCTGGGGTACAAAGAACTTACTTAGTGCGATTCGTTCAGTCGAAATGAGTAGAAATACTCAGAAATGACTGGCTTCAGTGTAGTAACCCACAAGGGTAGAGTTCGCACTTTAATCCTACGCTGATGACAACTTGGTGTCCATGCTGGTGCGCGAAATTACCCTAGAAATCGTTAATCCAGCCGCTCCGGTGCGGAGCTGAAAGCACACAGCATACCAGCAATGGTAATTCCCTACCGATGAGACTGACCATCAAAATCGGAAAAGCAGGGGTGAATGCAGGAATGGGTGGTAATAGCTGAAAGCACCTACTGCTAGCAAGAGTCCTATAACCGAGCCATTTTGGTAGTCAAAGGCAATTAATACCGGAAACGGAGCCGCAGACGGATGAGATGGGAACTCGTGGGGTAGAAAAAACGAAGTGCCGCTGAGCCATCGTCATTCCTTGCCAGGGAATATAAGCTAGTAGACTTCGGTCTACTCCCTGGGTCGGAAATAACCGACAAGGGGCGGAGTGTGCCGGGGGGAAGCTTCCCCCCCGGCAACCTCCTTTAAGAATCAGCAGGACTGAGTACCGAGCTGAACGCACCATCTAGACCCCCCGGTGGATAGGCACGCCCTAAAGGCTCACATTATGGACACCAGGAACGAAAGAACCCTCACGTAAGCTCCCGACTGAGGTAACGGGTAGGTAGTCAAGCCATAAGCGACGAGAGGCGAGGATGGTTCAAGAAGCACTCATCCCAGCTCGATGTAACGAGCAATGCTTGAAAAGAGATGCCAAAACACAGGCGGGATAAGCAGACGTGAGCCGCAGTGTGTGAGAGCGGATAGGTACAAGTAGCAGTATATATGGCTAAATCAGATTCACAAAAGAATACTGAGGCATGGAGAGATATCAATTGGCGTAAAGCTGAAAGGTATGTCTGGAAGCTGCAAAAGCGCATTTTCGCCGCTTCACGCCCTGGAGATATCAAGCTAGCCCGTATGCTCCAAAGAACGCTGATGAGGTCTTGGTATAACAAGGTTTTAGCGGTACGACGGGTAACAGTCGAAAATCAAGGAAAAAAGACGGCAGGAGTGGACGGGGTTAAATCCCTGCCCCCAGAAGCACGTCTTGAACTCGTAGGAGAACTCAAACTAACTGGTAAATCAAAACCTCGCGCGTTGAGTGTGGATACCCAAGCCAGGAAGGGACGAGAAACGACCATTAGGAATACCGACGGTGTGTTCACATTGCACCTCTTTCAATAAGCTTTGGGGATCTGCTTGTGACTCTGACATCTTGCGCCATTAGCAAGAATTTGGCAAGCCCAGAGTTCCCAAAGTCAAAGACTAGAACGGTTGGGTAATTTGACTAGATACGAATGGCACTGAAATAAGAGGCTAGAAAAAGGCTCCAAGGGCTGATATGAGAGAATCAGAGCCTTGGAGACCAAACATACTGCCTCTACTATGCCAAAACAAGCCGAAATCCTCAAGCAGAAGTTCCAGAACAGCCTTGCACTGCCATTTGAGCAGGTGTTAACGGAGGAGGTAATCCAACAAATTCTGGACCAGGAGGAGGTGAGTTATCGCCAAACGATCTACACTCCAGTCGTGACGTTGTGGGCGTGGATGTCACAAGTGCTTGACCCCGACAAAAGTTTAAGCAACGCTGTCAGTCGAGTCATCGCCTGGGTTTTGTGCGGCAGGTGCGGCGGTACCGTCATCCGACACAGGAGCCTATAGTAAAGCTCGCAAGCGTTTGCCCTTGGCGGTAGCGCAACAGTTGTTGACCAGAACTGCCCAAGCCCTGCAAGCCCAAGTCAGTCTAGAAAAACGCTGGTGTGGCCGAAGAGTCAAAGCGTGTGCGGTGGCACCGAGCGTGACGATGAGCGATACGGCGGATAACCAAAAGAGTTATCCGCAACACAGCAATCAACTCACCGGGTGTGGCTTTCCACTGGCGAAATTAGTAGTGCTATTCTGCGTGACCACGCCTTGCAGTACTAGATGTGGCGCTCGCGCCGTTCCGAACCAGTGAGTGGGAGATGGCACGGCAACTCTATGCCCGACTGCAAAGCGAGGATGTGGTGGTAGCTGATTCCGCCTACGGCACCTACGTGGATTTGGTGTTAGTCCAAGCCGCTCACGCCGATGCCGTTTTTCGTAAACATCATGCCCGTCACTGTGATTTTCGCGCCCGGCAAGAAGTTAGGCATTGGCGACCATATCGTCACCTGGCAGCGTCCACTGGCGTTGTCCTCAATCGATGTCTCCAGATGAGTTTCAAGCGCTTCCGGACACCGTGCGTGTCCGAGAAGTTCATCTTTTGATTCGACAATCTGGCTTTCGTCCTAAACAAATTATCTTGGTGACGACCCTATTAGACACTAAACGCTATCCCAAGGCCAAACTCGCTCAACTCTATCATCTGCGCTGGCAAGCAACGGAAGTTAATTTCAAGCACCTCGCGCACCACGTTAAAGATGGAGATGATTTTGGCAAAATCACCGCAGATGGTGCGTCATGAAATCTGGATGCATCTGCTGGCTTACAATTTGCTGCGAACTTTGATGTGGACATCGGCTCATCTAGCTCAAGTGTCTCCTTTGCGGATCTCCTTGCAAGGCACTCGACAACAATTTAATCAGTTCAGACCTACTTTGGCACTGGTCACCACCAAAGAGCGTCCTCGACTCTACTCCATCCTGTTAGCAGTCATCGGCGATCAGTTAGTACCCTTGCGTCCTTACAGAGCCGAACCCAGAGTCACCAAACGCAGACCCAAGAGCTTTCCTAGAATGCAGCAACCTCGCTCGGTTCTCAAAGCCAAATTGGTCGCCTGATGCACCTTATTTCAGTGCCATTCGACTAGATACCTCTAATTTTTCCAGGTAATACACGGCTAATAATTTTGCCTACCAAGTAATACACGGTTGACAGCTTGGTAGCAGTTGTATAGCATCTCGGTGTAATACATGGTTTGCTACCATCATGCAACGAGACGCCCAAGGGAAGTTTGCCCTAAAAAATGATCGACATCGCTCAGTCCGCTCTCTGAGATTAACTGACGCAACTTGGTCAGCGCTAGGTGCATTAGCTGAATCCAGAGTGCTAACCAAGGCTGACTTGCTTGAGCAGATGTTCGGGAACAATGACCACTCTCTTCCAAGTAATACACGGCAACAACAAAAACTTTTACCAAGTAATACACGGCAGAGCGAGGCTTTTCAACCGACGAATACATCGGATGAGGAGGAAGTACGACAGCTTATAGCGGAAGTAGCCGCTCTTCGTTCTGAAAATGCCAAACTGAGAGAACGGGTCCGCGAGCTTTCCCTGGCGTCAGAGCTTGAGGTTTTCCGAGAGAGCGTCTTGTCGAGTTTGAAGCTGGGAAAGCAAGCACCGGGGTATAGGACGGCTAAATTAGCCCTGAACCAATTTATCGAACTGCTGCGCTCTAAAGCTGGATAGACTACTTAATCTACTGAGCTGGTTACTGGCTGCAAACGAACACCCCTTTAAGGCTACTCCGTAAGTGGCTCTGAAAGGGGGCTAGGGGAATATTGGCAGCGCCTGTCATTTGACAGGCGCTGTGTAAGTTCAAGATATCTGCTAGTCAGATCTAACAGGGACGGGCGCGAATTTTGTGCCGCAGCGCCTCTAGGACTTCTGGTGTGACTCGGTGCCACCAAGGCCCTTTAGGGGTTTCTTGACTCGCTTCAAGTATTCCCTTTTCTCGCTCTTTTGTGGATGGTGTGAATTCCCACGCCAAGTTTTTGAGCCAGCGCACTGGTAGAATAGCTGCCGTCAGGTCGAACCCCCATATTTCGGGCAAACCCTGGGTCAATCCCAGGCTTAATAATTTTGTATTTCAGCCGAATCCAAGCCACAGCAGACGCGGTAAAAGCACGACCTTTTGCACTCACTAGACCATGTTGGTTTAACTCACTCGCAATTTCGGTGTCAGTTCTGCCAGCAGCCAACTTACGGATGGCTTGGACAACCGCTTCGGATGTCCCCAGCTTTTGTTGGATACTTGGGCGGTTGACAAACAACTCGCGCTTTGGCTCCAGTATGCCAGAGAATTTTGACTTGGGTTTGGCGAGTGGGGCTATCCACAGGAGTGATGGCGACCTGTTTCACTAGCAGCCCCAGCATTTCTTTGCGCTCTTGAGCGGTTGTAGTAGGGGAAAGCCAAACGGCTCCTAAGTCGTTGGCTAATCGCAGAATTTGTTGGCGTTGAGCTTCTGATAGCTCTAGCCTCTGCACTTGTTTTGCCTCAGTATAAGCCTGTTCGAGTTCTGCTAAAAGCCGTAATTTTTGATTCCACCGTTGTTCGAGGGTACGAGCTACCAGGCGATTTTCACAGCGAGACCACATCAAACTGCCGTTCGGCTCGAGTCGCCTCATAGCGGGCTCGCAAAGCGTCTCAACTGCCAATGGTGTTCAATTTCTTGGGCGGAGTGTTCCAGTTCATTAAGCACAGCCAAGGAAATATCCAGATGACTTTCTGTGATGGCTTTAAGAACATGATTGGTGAGCGCAGCATCAATAGGGATACCAGGCACACAAAGCGCAAATACCATGTACTCCATCCTGCTTTCGTAACTGGTCGCACTGATAGGTGGTTCTTTTACCTCCGGTCCCGTGATAACGAGGGCTCATGCGTCGTCCGCACTTACCACAAATGACTAAACCCTGTAAAAGGGCTGCCCCCTCCCTAGGAGTGCCCAACTGCCCATCAGGCATTCCAGAGCTATGATTACGCGTTAGTTGCTCAGAATTTTCGCTCGTATTCCTCCCAACTGACATAAGCAGGATGGGAGGCGTGAATCAGCACTTTCCATTCTTCTTGCGGTAATTGTTGGGTTTTGACCCTGGCTATTTGTCCCGATTCAATTCCCGGGCAAGCTACGCCGTCTGCCATAGACATAAGCGCCAGTATAAGTCGGGTTGTGTAAGATAGCTGTGATACGCCCATGATTAACAGCAACCCATTTGAGTAGACCAATCTCACCCGGTCGCCAGAGCCGTCGCGGAAAGGGAATGTGTTTTTGGGCAAAGTAGCGCATTACCTTGAAAGCCGTCCCTAATAACCGAAACTGTTGGAAAACCAGACGGATAGCTGCTACCACGCTCTCATCTGGGTCAAGCACCAGTTGACCTTCAGGGTCATACACGTAGCCTGTGGGCGGGGCAGTGCGGAGTTCCCCTTTCTTGGCCTTATTAAGCTTAGCTCCCTGTCGGCGTAGGCGCATACCATGTAGTTCCGTGTGGCTCCAAGTTCCTTTAAAGCCCAACAAAACCCGGTCATTGAAATCATTGGGGTCGTAAACTCCATCATGGTCAATAACCAGAGTGTCTGTGAGGGCACAGATATCTAAGAGTTTATGCCAATCTGCCTGGGAGCGAGAAAAGCGAGAGGCGCTGTCTTGGCGAAGACCGCACCAACTTCTCCTAGACCGACAGCAGCCATCAACTGATGGAAGTCATTTCTGCCAGAGGTAGTTTGACCACTCTTACCCAGATCACCATCAAGAATTTGGATTTGACTATTGTCCCAGCCCAGAAACTGAGCGCGGTCAGACAGCGCGTATTGCCGTTCTGTGCTTTCGCGGTTTGACTCGACTTGGTGTGGTGTGGACTGCCTCAGATACACGCTCATCCCGACGTTCCAAATGCGTCTTTCCAATTTTACGGTTCATCAGTTTTGGCTCCCTGTTGAAGAGGACCCAATGCTTTTTGGTCGAGCATCCAACGCCTAACCAACCGTGCTGTCAGCTTGGTTAGGCGTTGGATGCGCTCGTCGTCGTCGGTTGCTTTTGGTAGGACTTTGGCTAGTAGAGGCGGTTGTTGCATCAATTTGACTGTAAACAACTTCTTCATGTTGTGGGCATGAGGAAGTTTCCTTTGCGTCAGCTAGATTTTTGACCGCCACCCACTCAAGCCTTGCCGCAGCAGTTTCTTGGGCTCAAACAACGGTGTAGTACCTGAAACTTTTGGACAAGGCTCTGAGATATCAAGGCTGGTTTCATCAGATGGCAAGGATAGTAGCCCCCCGTCTGGATGTTCGACTTGGACTTTGGTTAGCTTCCCTACCTGACGAACCGAGCGCACGGCAACGGACTGACCGTGCAAGGGATGGATGGGATTAGTGATAGTTACGCTTTCCGAAGGTCTGTTGAACTTGTGTGTAGTCTTAGTATATCGTCCCCACAATGCACGATCGCGCCCTGCAAGCAGCCGTAAAGGCTGCACTAGAGCCAGAATGGGAGGCAGTTTTCGAGCCAAACAACTTTGGTTTTAGACCAGCAAGGTCTGTCCACGATGCAATTAAGCAGATTAAAAACTGTATTCAACAAAAGGCGAAATACGTGCTAGACGCGGATTATGCCAATTGTTTTGGTTGCATCAACCACTACGCCCTACTCAATAAGTTGAACATGAAAGGGAAAGTCAGGCAACAAATCAAAGCTTGGCTGAAATCCGGAGTGGTAGACAAAGGGGCTTTTACTGCCACATCTGAGGGTACACCACAGGGTGGGGTCATTTCTCCACTACTTGCAAATATAGCCCTCCACGGCTTAGAAGAACACATAGCCCAAGCGTTTCCAACCGATAAAGCTGGAAGGATACGAGGAGCCACCAAGAAATACGGACGACAAGACGTATCAGCTCCAAGTTTAGTACGCTATGCAGATGATTTTGTCGTCCTATGTGATGAAAGAGCCGTTGTCCAAAGATGCAAGGAGTTAATCTCCGAATGGTCATCCGGGATAGGACTTGTGTTAAAGCCAGAAAAGACCCGTCTAACTCACACGCTCAATCCTGAGTGAAGATGGATTTGCTGGATTCGACTTTTTGGGTCATCATATACAGCAATTTCCAGCCGGGAATTACCGGAGCAACACAAATGCACACGGTACAATACTTGGCTTTAACACCCTCATTACCCCATCTCAGAAGGCGATTCAGGCTCACCAGGAGGAAATCGGGAGGCTCATCACAAAACATAGGTCATCGCCACAAAAGGCATTAATCAAAGACCTTAATCCTGTCATAAGGGGATGGACTTCCTTTTACACGAACTCCGACGCTCAAACCGTTGGAGAATTAGCAAAACAAGACTACCTCACATACCTGAAACTTCTACGATGGGCAAAACGCCGCTGTGGAAACTCAAAAGATGGTTCAGATAAATACTGGACAACCATAGACGGTGACAACTGGGTATTCGCAACCAGGGAAGGGAAATCGAAACCTCTTCGGTTATTAAAACATAGTGAGTTTAGTTGCAGTAGCACGGACTATGTAAAGGTTAAAAGCGATAAAAGCCCGTACGATGGCGACCTGGTTGTGCGAATCGAAAGCCGCACGAGAGAGCGGGAGGCTCAGAGACTCCCCTGGCAAGCGCTCAATTGCCAGTGTCCGTTTCCTTGGGGCATCAAGAGTAATCCTGATGTCTCATAGCTAAGGAAAGAAGCCGAACCCAAGTAGGTAATCACATCCAAAAGGGAGGCAAGGGCAAAACTAATTAGGTGTAGCAAAACGCGAACCTGCAATGACACTTCGTTACGCCGAGCTTCTGAAAGTGATTGACACAGGAGTGTTGGGATAACAGACCATCTAAGGAATTGGATAGATGGTGAGAGCGCCTAGTCCCCGGAGTAAAGCAGGACACCGAATTAGTTGAATCTCAATCTGGTGTGGAACGAGATAACCCCGATAGGGTCTACTGTCTAGTTTCCAAGGCAAGTAGTAAAGGAACCGTAAGGTGACTCGAATTCCTTAGCGGGTGAGGGATGTCTTCAGAAGCGAAAGCCGTCAGGACGAAAGTCCAAAGGAAAAGGCGCAAGCCCATAACTTGACGGATAGGGCAGGCATAGTACCTGAAATACTCAACCTGAAAGGGTGCTAACGGAAGACAGGTGAATCTCTTGAAGTTCTACGAGAGGGAACTGAACCAGTCAGGAAAAGTTAGATATGACTCATCGAGACGTAAACGTAACTGACGAGAACAACACCAACTGGCAAGCCATCAACTGGCGAAAGGCTAGACGTGTAGTTAAGAACCTGAGACAAAGAATCTTTAAGGCTACTCGTGAAAGGCATTGGAAGACAGTCCGAAATCTACAGCGACTATTGATGAAATCGCTGTCGAACATCCACCTGGCTGTAAGGAGGTGTACGCAACAGAACCAGGGTAAGAAAACTCCAGGCATTGATGGGCTGGTCGTTCTCAACCCAAAAGGAAGAGGACTTTTAGTGGATATACTGAAAAAGTTTATCCCCTGGAAACCATTACCAACCAAACGGGTGTATATTCCAAAGTCTAATGGGAAGAAACGTCCTCTGGGCATCCCAACGTTAATAGACCGATGCTTACAAGCAATCGTGTTGAACGCGCTAGAGCCCTGCTGGGAAGCACAATTCGAGCGTTCCAGTTATGGCTTCCGCCCTGGTAGATGTCCACATGATGCAGCCGAAAAGATATTCAAGGCTGTATGCCCCAACAGAAACAAAAAATGGGTAGTAGACGCTGACATAAAAGGATGCTTTGACAACATTAGCCACAAATTCCTAATAGGTCGAATTGGGGGTTTTCCTGCAAAGAAATTAATTCAACAATGGTTAAAAGCAGGATATGTGGATAAGGACGTATTCTATGAAAGCGAAAACGGAACACCTCAAGGGGGAATAATCAGCCCCTTGCTGGCTAACATTGCTTTGCACGGAATGGAGAAAGCCTTGGGAGTCATCTACGAAAAAGGAGGAGGGTCACGAGGGAAGCGGATAGTAGTTCGATACGCCGACGACTTTGTGATTCTTTGTGAAACGCAAGAAGATGCCTACAAAGCGAAAGATGAGGTAACTTCCTGGTTGTCAGAAAGGGGTCTAAACCTTTCTCCTGAAAAGACCACAATCGTTCATATGACAACAGGGTTCGACTTCTTAGGGTGGAACTTTAGGCACTACAAAGTGTCTGACAGGAAATCAGGGTATAAACTACTGATAAAGCCAAGCGCTAAATCCATTAAAAACATCCGTGACAAGCTCAGGCAAATCTGGCTCTCAAATAGAGGTAAAGAAGTCGGAGCGGTAATCACAGAACTAACCTCTGTAGTTAGAGGTTGGGCAAACTACCATCGAAAAATGGTATCCTGCGAGGTCTTCAATGAACTCGACAAGTGGATGTTTGACCGAGTAAAAAGGTATGCCAAACAGAGGCACCCAAACAAAAGCGACAAATGGAGAAACCAACGCTATTTCGGGCGATTTAACCTTGATAGAGCAGACAAGTGGGTATTTGGGGAACACCAAACCGGGGCACATGTCCCGAAATTCTCTTGGTTCCATATCGAGCGCCACACCCTGGTGCCTGGTGAATATTCACTAGACAATCCTGACCCAGACGTACAAGAATGGTTTAGAAAAAACAGGGCAAAGCTTGCTAAAAACCATAACAAGTCATGGCAAAAAATAGCCAAGAGACAAAACTATGTGTGTCAAATATGCGGTGACTCGCTATTCAATGGCGAAAATATTCACAAGCACCACATGATTCCCAAAGGCAACGGCGGGAAAGATACATACTCCAACTATCAGTTTGTCCATCTGATGTGTCACCAACAAATCCATCACGAGAAGACGCAGTGATTTGCTTGAGCCGTGTGCAGGGAAACTTGCAAGCACGGTTCTTAGGGGGGAAGGGGGCAGCAATGCCCCTGCCCTACCCGACTATTGGGGTACAAGAATGGGCGCACACCCGGAAATGCCAAATCGTAAGGCATATCTGCTTAAAAGGCAGAAGGGTAAATGCATTCATTGCGGATTAACTTTTCAAGAATGGGATGTGATTGAAGACGACCATGTAGTCCCCAGAGCCTTAGGCGGTAAGGATGAATGGAAGAACCGTCAATTATTGCACCGGCATTGCCACGATGAAAAGACCAGAAAAGACCTGATTGAAATAAGGAAGATGGACATATCCAAATTCCGAGACGGGGTTAATAAATTCATGTCGAAATTCAATTGGGGATGGGTTAACGATATCCCTGTTTGTTGGGGATTAATTGGAGTATGTATCTTTCCCGCCGTTGCCTTTTAAGCAGATATGCCTTACGATTTGGC
>QQTW01004409.1_pt1 | contig 10558 bp, 10 predicted proteins | sample 1904831 | NCBI WGS metagenome assembly QQTW01 (sample SAMN09435610, study PRJNA476489) | Subsurface metagenome, whole genome shotgun sequencing project.
GTTGTCGCAAATGCTAGAGACTATTTTAGTAATCCAATTAGGCAAGTTAGCGCGGGTTTCTGGGTGCAGACTTCGCACTGTGCCTAACAATTTTACGCGATCGGCAATTACATTTGGCGCTCTACCGCCGTTAATTTGCCCAATACTCAACACCACCGGACGCAAGGGGTTTTGGGTGCGGCTAATTGCTTGCTGGAGAGTAGTAATAACTTGCGACGCAATCCAAATCGCATCTATAGCTTCGTGGGGTCTAGCACCATGTCCAGACTCGCCAATAATCTCAATTTCTAAGTCGTCTGCTGCCGCCGTTAACGCGCCGTAGCGGACACCAATTGAACCTGCGGCTATAGATGGAAAAACGTGCAAAGACAATATTGCGCTCACCTTATCCATCCCTCCATCGGCAATCATCCAACTTGCGCCTTGAGCAATTTCTTCTGCTGGTTGAAACAATAACCGCACATTCCCAGGTAATTCGCTGGCTAGTTGAGCCAAAATCATCGCCGTACCCAAGCCTACGGTCGTGTGTACGTCGTGTCCGCAGGCGTGCATAATCCCCGGCTCGCGGGAGGCGTATTCTAATCCTGTACGCTCCACAATTGGCAAAGCATCCATATCTGTCCGAATTGCCAATAATCGCGCGTCTGTGCCATTTCCGATTACTTCGGCGACCACTCCAGTTTTACCTACCGTTTCAGTGACGCGAACGCCGTTAGAAGATAATACCCCGGCCACAAAAGCAGCCGTTTTCTGTTCTTGAGCGCTTAATTCGGGATGGGCGTGGATGTGGCGGCGAATTTCAATTAGGCGCGGTGATAGTTTCTCTGCCAGTTCTTGAATACGAGTTAGCATTAATCAGTTAATCGAGCGGCTTATCCCCTATCATAAAGAATTGTTAACAGGTAAGGACATATTTTCGGCTACTTAGACAAAGTAGGGCAGTAATATTTAGTAGCTAAATTATTAACAATCCTGGCATTAATTATACTTGTTTGCTCGGCGCTCTCTGTAACTTGCTTTTGTTGGATTTCTTCCAGTGAAAGTCCCGATTTTAGCTCGTTGCATACTTTTTGAGCTTGTAGGCTGCTCGTTTGTGGTGATTGCTCTGCATTTGCCAACAAGTTGTCGCGTACTTCTGCATATTGCATAACATTGCGTTTATATTCGGCTAAAAATGCTTCATCGGTATTAACAGGCACTTTGGGGGCAGACTTTTGAGCGCCACATAGAGAGGTTTGGGAAAAATCAACGGTAATACCAGAACTGGTAGTAAGAAAACAAGCATAATCCGATCGCTCAGTAATGATCGCCTGAGCGTAACCAATTCCTGGCAATAAACAAGTAGCAACAGAAATAATTGCACTTAAATGTTTAATTTTCATTTTGTTACAGATGATTAAAGTTCTGTAACTAGTAATCCCCGGTCGGGATAAAAACTAACATTCAAAACAAATTTTTTCGTAACTACCAGTAGCGGCGATCGGAGGTGACTAAACCGCTAGGCGAAGTTGTTAGCCGGAACTTAGAGCCGCGAAAATTAGCGTAAGTTGTAGTTGCACCCCTAAAATTTGCGCCATCAAGATTGGTGGCAAATAGTCCCGCGCGAGTGAGATCGGCATTTTCTAAAGTAGCCGATCGGAGGTTAGCTCCAGTCAAAGTAGCGCTCGTTAAATTAGCGCCAGTGAAATTAGTCGCTTCTAAATTTGCTTCGCTTAAATCTGCCCCCGCAAGATTAGTTTGAGACAAATTAGCTTGACTTAAATTAGCGTTTCGCAAGTTAGCACCAGTAAGATTGAGTTCGTTAAGGGGAGCGCCGCTTAAATCGCACCTCGGACACAAACCTGTTTGCTTTAGCTGTTCCAAATCTTCCGGGCTAAAAGCACTAGCTGGAGTCATCAAGCCCAAAGGAGCAATTATAGTAACGATAGCAAGAACACTTATTTTCATCTGCTTAACTTTTAGAATTGAACGCAATTTACAGGTTAAATTTATCACCTTTATCTTGAGCTTGGCGAGATGCTCTTAGAGCTAATAGACGCAAAGCCAATTACTGAGTTCCATAAAATACAGAGGCAAACCCATGATTCCTGGAGAAATAATCGTCCAACAAGGAGAAATTGAACTAAATGCAGGACTGCAAGCAATAAAGTTAGTTGTAGCAAACTCCGGCGATCGCCCAATTCAAATTGGCTCTCATTTTCATTTCTATGAAGTCAACGAGGCTTTAAGTTTTGACCGAGAACAAACAAAAGGAATGCGCCTCGATATCCCCGCCGGGACAGCTATCCGCTTTGAGCCTGGAGATGAGAAAGAAGTAACTTTAGTATCGTATACAGGTAGCCGTCAAGTGTACGGATTTAACAATAAAATTAACGGGTCGTTAGATAAATAGAGGAATATATGAGTTATCGCATGGATCGCCGCGCTTACGCCCAAACTTACGGCCCAACTACAGGCGATCGCATTCGTTTGGCAGACACAGAATTATTTATTGAAGTAGAACAAGATTTTACTACCTACGGCGATGAAGTCAAGTTTGGCGGCGGGAAGGTAATTCGCGATGGGATGGGACAATCACCCATCTCTAACGCCGATGGAGCGGTAGATTTAGTCATCACTAACGCCTTAATTCTCGATTGGTGGGGCATTATTAAAGCCGATATTGGCATCAAGCATGGACGGATATTTAAGATTGGCAAAGCTGGCAACCCTTACATTCAAGACAATGTAGATATTATTATTGGTGCGGGTACAGAAGTAATCGCCGGGGAAGGTTCGATCCTGACCGCCGGAGGAATAGATAGCCACATCCACTTTATTTGTCCCCAACAAATTGAATGTGCGATTGCCTCTGGCATTACGACAATGATTGGCGGCGGTACAGGCCCAGCTACTGGGACAAACGCTACTACTTGTACTCCTGGAGCTTGGAATATCCACCGAATGCTGCAAGCGGCGGATGCTTTTCCCGTCAACATCGGCTTTTTGGGTAAAGGGAATAGCAGCCAACCCCAAGGACTTATTGAGCAAGTAAACGCTGGGGTAATGGGGTTAAAACTCCATGAAGATTGGGGAACTACCCCCGCTACGATTGATACTTGTCTTAGCGTTGCTGATGACTGCGACGTGCAGGTGGCAATTCATACCGATACGCTCAACGAAGCTGGATTTGTGGAAACAACGATCGCCGCTTTTAAGGATCGCACTATCCATACCTATCACACCGAAGGCGCTGGGGGCGGTCATGCACCGGATATTATCAAAGTTTGCGGACAAAGTAATGTCTTACCGTCTTCTACCAATCCTACCCGCCCTTATACCCTCAATACTCTAGACGAACACCTAGATATGCTGATGGTTTGCCATCATCTCGATCCGGCGATTCCTGAAGATGTGGCTTTTGCCGAGTCGCGCATCCGCCGGGAAACGATCGCCGCCGAAGACATTTTGCACGATTTGGGCGCTTTTAGCATGATTTCTTCTGATTCCCAAGCGATGGGACGAGTGGGAGAAGTTATTATTCGCACGTGGCAAACGGCGCATAAAATGAAAGTGCAGCGCGGTCAATTAACCGAAGATAGTCCTCATAATGACAACTTTCGCGCCAAGCGATATATTGCCAAGTACACGATTAATCCCGCGATTACTCACGGGATTGCGGCTCATGTAGGTTCGGTAGAAGTGGGAAAATTAGCAGACTTGTGTCTGTGGAAACCAGCATTTTTTGGGGTTAAACCGGAAATAGTGATTAAAGGTGGGGCGATTTCTTGGGCGCAAATGGGCGATGCTAATGCTAGTATTCCTACCCCTCAGCCCGTATATATGCGCCCGATGTTTGCCAGTTTCGGCGGTGCGATTGCCAGTACCAGTCTAACTTTTCTCTCTAAAGCTGCCTTAGAACGAGACATTCCCGTGCAGTTAAACTTGCAAAAAATGGCTGTAGCGGTTTCGGGAACTAGGCAACTCACTAAGCAAGCTATGAAGCTAAACGATGCCACACCATACATGGAGGTAGATCCTGAAACCTATACGGTTAGAGCCGACGGACAATTGCTTACGTGCGAAGCTGCTACTGTATTACCTCTAGCTCAACGCTACTTTTTGTTTTGAGATGTAACTTGCTTTTTTGCAACCAAAATTCCTTGCGCGTTAACTTGGTAAGCTTTGCCGATATAGCCCGTGTGATCGTAGAGAATTTGATGGGCGTGCAGGTCTAATTTTACTTCATCCTCAAACTGAGGGCGGTAATAAGGTTTTAACTTTTCTACTAAATTCATACTTTGTACTTGCGCGTGCAGTTTTTCGCTATCGCCATCAAAGTAAGCCTTTCTGGCAGTTTCATTTTGTAAAAACCTAGTAATTATGGGACTTGGAACTCCACTAATAGCTACGTAACCTTTTGCGAACATTTCTGTCCAAATCCACCCCAAACCACCTAAAAACATCAATAAAATACTCATACCTACTATGGAAGATAAGCGTAAAGAGCGATCGCTTATTTTGTAGCGGCTATTTCTTCTTCGTGCGGCGGGAAAAGTAGGTAGCGCCATAGCAGTTTTTTTGGAAAATTCGCTTTTAATCTAGCTTTGAATTTAGTTTTTGGCAAAGCTAAATTGACAATCCCACTGTTTATGGAAATCCTGACAAAAGCTCAACTGTATGTTAATTCCTGTAGGATGTATTAATTAGACCTAAAGCATTATTGACAACTATTTTAATGTAAGTCCAGCAATTCAAGTAGTTTTACTCAACAAAAACTAATAAGTCTTATTAGCTTTATTTATCCATTTTTAGGCAACTTTAACTTAAAAAATCACTTCATCAATAACAAATTAAATTAAAATTCAAAGTCAACAACAATTGGAAATAGATCGCGCCTTAAATAATCATTCGCAAGTAGGAGGTTAATTGCGCTCTTAAAGGAAAAAATGATACAGGTAGAAGATATATTTAAAAAACTTAATTTATTAGCGAATCTTCCCTCCATGAGTTTGCCCCTAACTGCTACAGACAAAATTCTTGTTGTTGATGACTCTCCTGACAACGTTTTTCTCATCCAAACTATTTTGGAGGAAGAAGGATACGATATTACCACCGCCGAAAATGGAGCGTCGGCTCTAGCGCAGATAGAACAATCTCCCCCCGATTTAGTTTTGCTAGATGTGATGATGCCAGGAATGGATGGATTTGAAGTTACTAAGCGCCTGCGTGAAAATACTAAGCTGCCATTTATTCCTATCCTCTTAATTACTGCTCACGATAAACCTAGTGTCGCCCAAGGTTTGGATATGGGTGCGGACGATTTTATCCGCAAGCCTGTAGAAGTAGATGAATTACTGGCGCGGGTGCGGAGTTTGCTGCGTCTTAAGCACAGCGTAGACGAACGCGATCAAATTGCCCGCCAAAGAGAAGATTATGTCTCGCGTCTCACTCACGATTTACGCACTCCCTTAGTTGCTGCCGATCGGATGCTAATGCTATTTCAGCAAGGGGCTTTGGGAGAACTTTCGCCGACGATGCTAGAAGCGATCGCAACTATGGCACGCAGCAATCAAAATCTGCTGCAAATGGTCAATACTCTATTAGAAGTCTACCGCTTTGAAGCTGGGCGCAAAACTTTAAGCTTTTTTCCCATTGATTTACGTCCCTTACTTCAAGATGTTATCAACGAACTTACTCCCCTAGCAGCAGAAAAAAAACTAACCATAATTGCCGAACTAAATGAACAATTGCCAATTAATAAAGTTATGGGCGATCGCTTGGAACTTCATCGCTTGTTTACTAATTTAATCGGCAATGCTATCAAGTTTACCGATACAGGTTCAATTACTGTTCGCCTTAACCCATCTATTGCTCCCAAAAATATTCCGGCAAAACAACAAGCTCCAGCTTACGTTGCAGTGGAAGTTGACGATACAGGAGCGGGTATTCCTAAAGACGAACAAGCAACTATGTTTGAGCGCTTTCGCCAAGGTAGTCACAAACGATCGGGTAGTGGGCTAGGTTTGTACTTGTCTCGGCGCATTGTCGAAGCCCATCAAGGTTCAATTCAACTTAATTCCGAACCAGGTAAGGGTAGTGTGTTTATTGTCTATATACCTGCTTCCTAATTAGTGTTGCTAACTATAAAAAACCAAGATTTTTATATTAAATATTTTATTTAAGAGGTTTTAGGTAGACAAATCCGAGCATTTTTGTTAAAATGCTATAATGGGAGTAGTAGAAAAAATTCTACTTTAGTCAAGATTTCCATTATAAGTATAATATCAAAAAAGTCAATAGATTACAAGAGTTGCTGTAAATTAAACTAATACTTTCCTTCCCCTCCAAATGCTTGTTCAAACAGCTATTAGTGAAATCATCCGCAAGCAACGCGAATTTTTTAGCAGCGATCACCCAAAGGACATAAATTTCAGGATTGCCCAACTAAAAAAGCTAAAACAAGCTTTAGTAGAAAACTTTGAAGTAATTGCTCAAGCTTTAAAAGCCGACTTAAATAAGCCTGAATTTGAAGCCTATCTTACAGAGCTTATAGTTACCAAAGAAATCGATTACGCCCTAAAACATATCAAGTCTTGGACTAAACCTAAAAAAGTATCCCTTCCCTTAGAGCAATTTCCCGGTTACGGCAAAATTTGCGCCGAACCTCTAGGCGTTGTGTTAGTAATTGGGGCATGGAATTATCCCCTGCAATTAATAATATCGCCCTTAGTAGGTGCGATCGCATCTGGTAATTGCGTAGTCCTAAAACCCTCAGAAAACGCGCCTCATACTTCCAAGGTACTAGCAAATATTATTCCTCAATATTTTGATGAGTCTTATATAGCCTTAGTAGAAGGAGATAAAGAAATAAGTCAGCAGCTATTAGCAGAAAAATGGGATCGAATTTTTTTTACTGGAAGTACAGCTATCGGCAAAATTGTCATGGCAGCCGCCGCCAAACATTTAACTCCTGTTACTCTAGAACTTGGTGGCAAAAGTCCTTGTATTGTCGATACTGATATCGATATTGAAGTTACCGCTAGGCGCATTGTTTGGGGAAAATTTCTTAATGCGGGGCAAACCTGTATTGCTCCCGACTATCTGTTAGTAAATAGCGCAATTAAGCAAGAATTGTTAGTAGCTCTTGCTAAGTATATAAAGGAATTTTTTGGCGACAATCCAGAAACTAGCCCTGACTACGCTCGAATTATCGACGATAAGCAATTTTTCCGTCTTACTAACTTGCTCAAAAAAGGGGAAATAGTTGTTGGCGGCGGAACTAACCCCTCCCATCGCTATATCGCGCCGACAGTTATAGACAAAGTATCTCTAGACGATGAGGTAATGCAAACGGAAATTTTTGGAGCAATTTTACCTATTATTGCTTACGACAATTTAGCCGATGCGATCACAATTATCAACTCCCAGCCCAAACCTTTAGCTATATACATTTTTTCTAGAAATAAAGATTTGCAACAGCAAGTATGCAATCAAACTTCATCAGGGGGGGTTTGTATCAACGATATACTGATGCAATTTGGTGTTTCAACCTTACCTTTTGGTGGTGTAGGCGATAGCGGGATTGGTAGCTATCATGGCAAAGCAAGTTTTGACACCTTTTCTCACTACAAAAGTATATTAAGCAAATCTTTTCGCTTAGACTTTAATTTGCGCTATCCACCTTACCAAGGAAAGTTAGCTTTCCTCAAAAAAATCTTGTTCTAATTAAAAGCGACCCACTTTTGCCGTGAGTCGCTTAATGAATTTCTAAGCTAAATCTTAAACCGTCATGATATCTTTTTCTTTTTCCGCTAACAACTCATCAATTTTGGCAATATATTTATTTGTGAGCTTTTGCAGATCGTCTTGACGATCGCGCGATTCATCTTCTGATAGTTCGCTATTTTTTTCTTGCTTGCGAATTGAATCAATCGCATCGCGGCGAATGCTGCGAATAGCAACCCGTCCTTCTTCCGCGTACTTAGTTGCGAGTTTAACAAACTCTTTGCGGCGATCGCTTGTTAAGGGTGGAATATTCAACCGAATCGCCGAGCCGTCGTTATTAGGCGTTAAACCTACATCGGACAAAGAAATAGCTTTTTCAATCAAATTCAACGTACTGCGATCGTAAGGTTGAACCATAATCGTACTGGAATCGGGGGCATTAATATTCGCCAGCGCTTTCAAGCTTGTAGGAGCGCCATAATAATCCACCGTTACCTTATCCAACAATGACGCATTAGCGCGTCCCGTGCGAATTGTATTAAAAGAGCGCATGGTCGCATCTACACTCTTTTGCATCGTACTTTCAGCCTCAGCTAACTTCACAAAAACCTCCGACAATAGTACCAATTGATTCTTTCATCACTGCCCGTTGGATGTTACCCCTGACAGACAGATCGAAGACAAGAATCGGAATATTATTTTCTTTACATAAAGCGATCGCCGTACTATCCATAACTCGCAAATCTTGAGCGAGGACGTGGACGTAATTAAGCGTCGAGTAGCGTTTAGCGTGAGGATTGACCTTTGGATCGCTATCGTAGATGCCATCAACCTTAGTGGCTTTAAAAATCACCTCCGCGTCAATTTCCGCCGCTCGTAAGGCTGCCGTTGTATCGGTAGTAAAAAAGGGATTTCCCGAACCCGCACCAAAAATGACTACTCGCCCCTTTTCTAGATGACGAATAGCCCGCCTTCGGATGTATGGTTCTGCCACTTCTTGCATTGCGATCGCTGTTTGCACGCGCGTCTGCACTTCTAGCCTTTCTAAGCAGTCTTGGAGAGTTAAAGCATTCATCACCGTAGCAATCATGCCGATATAGTCTCCCGTTGCCCGATCCATGCCTGCCGCCGACGCTTTCACCCCACGAAAAATATTTCCGCCACCTACTACAATAGCGACTTGAACGCCGAGCGCGACAATTTCTGCTATTTCTGCGGCAATTTCTTCAACTATGCCTGGATCGATACCATAGCCTAGGTTGCCCATGAGAGCTTCACCGCTCAATTTTAGGAGAATGCGTCCGTAAGGTTTACCCATGCCACATTACTTTATTTCAGTTCTTGCCTCCAACTTAAGATAGCAGTAGTGCGGTACTTTTTTATATATCTAACTTTTTAGCGCCATCTTACTTCGCTACCCACCGCAGGAGTTGCGGTTGTTTCAATTGTTTCCCCTTTCAGCAGGGCGGTGGCGGCGGCGGCTAGATACTCGCACTCTACAGCATTTGCTTGGCTGTTGTCGTCAATGGCTCCCCGGTAACGCACTTTGCTAGTAGCATCTAGCAAAAATACCATAGGAATTGTGGTAGCTCCAAAACTGCGCGTCACATCTTGGGTTGAATCCCATAAATAAGGAAAATTTAATTGCTGTTCGGCAGCAAACTTTTTCATATTTTCAAAGCTTTCCTCTGGATTTTGATTGCCATCGTGAGGATTGATGCCAATTAAAGTAAAACCTTGTCCTTGCATAGAGCTTTGCAAGTTTTTTAGCCGCTCTATATACATTTTGACATCGGCCGAGGTATTTGCCATAAAGACTACACCTACAGCCTTAAACTTTTCTAAATAGCGAGCTAAATGATGAACTTCTGAGTCTACGCCTCTAATCTCAAAATCTGGAGCGTAGCTACCAATAGCTGTAGGAGTTAGTTCTAAGGAAGACATTTTTTTAATTTAATAAAGTTACAAATACATTGATGCCATCGAGGACTGATATCCAATCAGTTTATAAACTAATTTCGCTGCTGTAAATTGTGAAACTACTGAATCTACAATTGGTGCTAATTCCATCACATCGCAGCCAATAACTTGATGATTGGCAAATACTTGAGCTAAAAACACTGTTAGTCCGTACCAAGTTAATCCCCCAGGTTCGGGCGTACCAACTCCAGGAATTAAAGTAGGATCGATTCCATCTAAGTCAATAGTTAAAAATACCTTTTTTGTCGGGATAGATGCGATCGCATTTTCAATCCAATCGCTACTTTTGGCTATATCTCGCGCCCGAAAAACTATCAGATTTTTAGCTTTAATTAAATCTGCTTCTTCTTTGCAAATTGCTCTAATGCCAATTTGCACTGTAGGCAAACCCATATCAACAATTCGCCGCATCACGCAAGCATGATTGTGTATTGAGCCTTCGTATTCGTGGCGCAAGTCGCCATGAGCGTCAATTTGAACTACGGTAAATGCCTCATTGGGATAAGCTTGCCGATAAGCTTCTACCACACCTGTTGTAATACTATGCTCCCCACCTAAAGCAATAACAAACTTTTTATCTTTAATTAGCTTAGACACGGTTTCTTGAGTAACTTGTAGCATTTCTTCGGCAGTAATTTTCGGCGGATTGCGCGTATCGGCGATCGCTTCTGCGGTATAAATTCCTACCTCTTTGCAAGTTTCTTTATCTAATTCTTCATCGTAGTATTCTACTTGCTGCGACGCTTCTAAAATTGCCTCCGGCCCATGTTCGCAACCACGCCTGTAGGTAGTTGTTGCTTCGTAAGGAATTGGTAAAATAACTACTTTTGCTTGCTCGTAGGTTGCCGCAACATCTGCTCCCAAAAAAGAT
>QQTW01004410.1_pt1 | contig 10558 bp, 10 predicted proteins | sample 1904831 | NCBI WGS metagenome assembly QQTW01 (sample SAMN09435610, study PRJNA476489) | Subsurface metagenome, whole genome shotgun sequencing project.
ATTCGATGTGCAGGGAACGTACGAAGAGGGATTGTGTCGAAGATGATTGCTTCTGGACGAGGATTCGAAGTGGAATGGGCGTGTGACAGGTGAGGATCGCTGGAGCTGGTAATCGCGCTTCGATGGTGATACGCAGGGGCTCGGCGTTTGGGTCCACCGCTTCTGGCGGCGGGTCTCGATCGAACAAGCTCTTTCTTCGCGGTAGAGCAGGAGCGAGTGGAAGGAATTGGTGTCGTCGACGGGCATAATGTTCGAACCCCTGATTCGGCGGTCGTGGCGGCTCGATGGGAAGGAATTTGAAAGTGACCTCCTATATCTGTCTGTCAGAACCATCATCATTCTCGTCACAGCGCCTGGGGCCATACGTCTCTGCGGTTCTCCTTGAAGAATTGACGGCGGACGACGGTAGCCTTGACGAAGTACCTAATCATAGCCTCGCCGGGAAAGTCATGTAATGAGGGAGGGAGAGTGTTCTTCACATGGGCTTCAGGAATCGTGAGGTCGAGTCGGACTCCACCGATGTTGAAGTCGCCCGGACCTTTCGCATGGCAATCATTGTTGAAGGGAATCTAAGGTAGTGATGTAGGCATCAGCGAAATGTCCTTGTGAAGTCATTGCAAATCTTTCCATACCTTGAATTGAAATGGATAATGATATTGACCCGGCGCCAGTTTCACTTGGCTGTTGGTGTTCTTGTAGACCTCCTGAACCTTGTAAAGCACCTGCGCCTCCATCAGTCCCCAGTTCCCCGTCCACGTTGTCTTGGGCAAGGACACGCACTCACTTTGTGAAGCTCGCGCTCTCGTCTGTCGGGAGGACGGTCATCATCCCAGCCCAGCCGAGGCCCAATGAGTCGGGTTGCGCTCTCGCCCTCGAGCTTGACGACGATGGAGCTGATGACCTCATGGGATGTCAAGCTGAAGATGACCCGGCCTGTGATGTGGTCGAGGTTGGTAAAATGAGCATGAGGTCGATCAAGCTGCACACGGACCGACATGCCATGCGATACTGATGCCACTCGATTTGAGGGTGTTGGTGGTAGTAATGAATAGAATTGGTGATGACGTTGATCTCACATGTTCAGAGCTCTGAAGCTTTGTACTGTAGCTTTGGTGGTTGCCTGTTCTCGCTAAAGCGGCGGTGGATCACCATGTTGTTGTTCCGTGATGGACTTGTTTACTTGTCAGTCTCACTTTCCTGACGACATCAGGCAGTTCAGTCCGTGGATTCTTGGCCAATATTGGATACTCATCCGAGGCTTACACTCAGCCGTCCTCGTCACGATGGAAGGACACGCTTCCAGCTTGAAGACGGCCTCGTCATACCTCAATCATCTGCTCCTATCCCGAGGGCTTTTGCGCAGTGGGAACTCCATCAACTTTGCGAAGCCGCATAAAGCCGAGGGTGGCACGGAAGCAACGATGTCGCAAGTCATCAATCTGGTTCATGATCTGGTTCTGCGACGAGATGTACGTCAATTGGAATTCGAAGGTGCTGACGCGCAAAAGCCGGGAACTGACATGGTCGCAGCGCGAAGCCGGACAGAGAGAACATCTCGGCGAGACCTTGCGTGATCTTCATGCTAGCGAGACGAAGCAGAAAATGGACATCGTACGTTCCCTGGCGCAAGAATATGTGGTTGGCAGACTCCCATTCTGACATATCGTAGGAACGGGTGCGAAATCAGAAAATCGAGTCCGATCGCCTGTTGTCAGTCGCACAAGGTCAGGAGCGTACTCATAAAGCGACCATGCGATCATTGGAGACCTCAATGCGCGACCTTCGAGAGGAGATGCTGCGACACAAGACGATGATGCAACAGATCCGAACACAATGCGCCAATGACGTTCGAAAACGGGATGTCCAGATCGAGCGACTGAAGTCACATCTGACGACGCAGCAACGAGGCTCGCGACAGCCGTTGACGAGTTCGACGTTGACGATCATTCCTACACCAGCACTACATCATACGTCCGTTGTCAAAGAGGGCAGCGCGGTGTCTCTGGACAGCCCGGATTACAGTCTGACTCAGGAGACGACCGAGTTTCTGACCCAGCTCAGTCAGAGTCTTAGCGATGAGAACGACAACCTTGTTGGTCTTCTGAGGGCGAGCCTGACGACATTGCGGTCACTGCAAGGATTGAAAGCCCAGCCGAATCATCCATCAGGTCAGGATCACGAGAGCATGAAGTCCGTCGACCATACTTCTGCCCCTGCGGATCCAGATCTGCAGCTTGCACAGAACATGGCATTTTCCTACGATGCTCTAGCTGGTGAAATGAACGAAGTTCTTGGTCATCTACGTCTCATCCTGACAAGCCCATCCTTTGTGCCAGTCGAGGAATTGGAAATCCGCGAGGATGAGATCATCCGACTGCGCGAAGGATGGGAGAAGATGGAGACGAGGTGGCGAGAAGCAGTGGCACTCATGGACGGTTGGCGGAAAAGAATGCTTCGAGGGGGAGGCTCCGTCAACCTGGAAGAAATCAAGATGGGCTTGATGCTGAGCCCGATCAAGCTACCTGATGAGGTTGCCATTATCCCAGACGGTCCAAGTTGTCTCGATACTAGCGGCTTGTGCGCGGACGAAGACGCAGCGCATGAGGAAATCCTCTATCGACAGGGATTCGGAATTGAGGTCGATGCGGAGGAGAATCCCAACTCGAAGTGTGCCTCCGGAGATGAGGGAGATGACTGCTCTGATCTACGGCATACAGCAGAGGAAAGGGCTCTTCAGGAGGTACAGCCGAACGCAACGTGGAAACCCGCGATGCCACCGACGGCATCGTCACAGAAGCGGGCGATGAAACGACGAAACGTCAGCAAGGCAGCCAAAGTGGACTCGGACATTCCAAGCCCGAAGATGAAGAGAATCACCCCCAAGGAAGATGACCCGGAAGAGAAGGACTTGACGAAGAGAGTCTCGAAGCGGCCACGAACGGGACTCAAGGTTCACCTTCGTGGAGACAGTACTGAGCCTTCGAAGATCCCGCGAAGGGGCACTCCCGCTCGACGGAACAGCGCGCTACGAAGAAAGAGAAGGGAGAGTTTGAATGTAGCGGAAGGCATGGCGTGAAAAAGGCGTCTGCTTGACAGGATTCGTCATACCGGCCTCCGCCATCTACACTTCCGTTGCAAGAGTCATAGCGAGCAAGGTAAGGTAATTGGGCAAGGTCAAAAGTGCCTTGTAATCCATTTGCTCCTGGAAAGATAATTGAGTCTTCTTTGAACATAATTCTTGTACCGCAAGATATTCTTGACAACTTTGAGCTAGAAGACACCGCCGAGCCTAGAGTGATTATTCAATCATGAGTATCAAGCTTACTGATGGTTGATCTTAGAAATTGAGAGACGAAAACTTGTTTGCATTTAAGTAACTTCGATTGACGCGTAGTTAGACGCGTTCAAAGGAACTTACATGATGTCTTACTAAGCGAACTTTGTGCATTTCACGGGCAAAGGCCAGGTCAATGCTTCGTGAGTTATGCTGAATGACTTGTGCATAGCACAACTGAGTTTCTTCGCGTCCACTGAACAATGAATCAAGCTCTGAATTGACGTGGGCAAACACCTTCGCGCCGACTACTACAAACATCGGCCCGACTTCTCACGATAGGCTCCATTCCTTCAGCACTTCTTAGTCTGATCTGACTTCTTCTCTTCTCTGCTTCGGTACCGAAGCCGTGTACCAGTGAATTTCTCGCAGCTTCAATCCGGCACATCTTCGTTGTATGGCGTCAACAGCGAGCTCCACCACTACTCATAGCTCCGAACAGCCCTGAGCACCACCTCTCTACATCAAATCAGCCCAATTCCGACACTATGGTGGGCTTCGGGGCGCCTACGCCCTCGTCCGACCCTCCTTCTACACCCGATTCTCGTTCGAATCGATCCGGCGACAACTCCCCATTCCCGGGCTTCGAACCCTCAACTACCCCCGCCGGCCCTCCACCCTCATCCAATGCCTCCTCCACCCCCGCCGGTCAACCTCCATTGTCGTCCTCCATCTTCGGCAGCTCCATGATAGGTAATCGCGACTCCGCGATCCCGCTTTTTGGCAGCTCCGTTCTCGGACCTGGACTTGGCTCGTCCAGAGGCTCTACACCGCTGAAGGGTCTATCCAGTTTCTCTCCGATCAAACCATTTGGGAGCCACAATCCTCTCGTTTCTCCAAGTCGACCTAGCACAGCAAAGGTGCCAGGCAAGCTGCGGCACAGCATCTCGGCCAGTGATCTTTCCCCGGCCCAGGAGGATCCGGTGGAGAAAGACGTTGAAGACCAATCAGACGGGAACGACTCACACGAGAACGAAGTTGAGGATGAGGACGGCGATGAGAGACTTACGGGAAAAGACGACCTCTCCGTGGAAGACGTTGACGAGGAAGGTGACGAAGGTGCACAGGGGGATATAGAAGGCTTTCTAGAGGTCGAGGAGGACGATGACGGCGATGACGATTATGTCGACGACGAGGAAGTCCGAGATGAGGAAGAAGAGGAAGAGGAAGAGGAAGGAGTGAATGAAGATGAGGAAGAAGATGAACAGGATCAAGAAGACGTCGATGATGCAGAAAACATGGACATCGACAAGCGCCAACCCAAGACGACGAGGGCACCGCTCGGAGAATTGGATCAACAAACCTTCTTCAACCCGTTCCAAGCCGCACTAGATCGAAACAAGCAGTCGAGAACCTCCCCGCCATCAGTGAGCTCGCGAGATGACCTCCTCTCGCAGTCCCAGTTGGGCCGGTCTATCTATGACAACGCCCCTTCGGCCATTCCTAGCATTGCCCGGAGTCTCTCGCAGAAGATGGGGGCTGCCAAGCTTATCGAATCAAACGATCTGCTGCTGGCAACGGAAGACATCATGTCATCAAAGGAGCGATATCTCTCCGATCCGACAACTTACCCCGGGCTGAGAATGTCCTCTATCGTCGAGGACCTTGTCATTCTGTGGAGGACTCTACGGAAGAATCAACGGTCATCCTCGGATGTCTTCTCCAACGATACCGAGACTGGGACGGGGAAGGAGAAAACGTCACCTTTGGATCAAGCCACATCTCTCGCTACCCTTCTACTACAGCTCCACCATCCACCCCTCGCTCAAGCCTCAAATGTATTTCCACGCTCCAAGACGAACCGCTCGACCACCTTCAGCCAGAACTTCAACGCGCGACCTCGAGAGAGAGCGCTGCCTTTACCCAAAGTGTTGCTCAACTGGCTCGAGTCACATCACGATCCATTACCTGACATGCATGCAAGAATCCGAACCACGCAAGATGGCGGTGAAGAGGATGCAGATTTCTGGGATCAGTTCTGGGATGTCGTGATGATCACCCTGCAACGTGGGAGGGTCGATGAAGTGGTGCGGTTACTGAAGGAAGCCGATTTCAGTCATGCCGTTCCTAGGGGGGAAGATGTTCCACCCACATCACTCCTCGGACGAAGTGGCACGCCCAGTCAGTTCTCGGACATTCAGCTCAGCAATATTCGTCGAGTCGTCAGTCGAGCTGTTCAGCTTCTGGAGCAATGTCCGGCCGTCACGAACGGTGACTGGAACATGCGAGGCAGTGACTGGTCTGTGTTTCGAGCGAAAGTGGCTCAAGCACAACAGGATCTCGCCGTGTTTGCCGAAGGAGTCGATCACGACAGCGTCCGTGGCAGCAGTCAGATCGAAGCCGAACATTTCGGGATAACTTCGAGATCGGGTCCACGCTTTTCTATGAGCGACGCAAATCGGATGATTGGAAGTAAAGTTCCATGGTCAGTATATCAAGATTTACGTGCCGTCTATGCTTTCCTGAGTGGGGATACGGATGCGATCACAGCATATGCCGAGGACTGGATCGAAGCCACGGTTTGCCTGACCGCCTGGTGGACCGGCGAGGACATTGGGGGAAGACGACCCAGTCTTTCGATGAGCCTTCAACGACTGGACGGGATGAGTTATCCGGTTGACGGTGCCTTGGATGGATCATATCAAAATCGTATGGCTCGGTCTCTTGCAAAAGCGACGAAAGACATGCATCGAGCCGAGGCCTCTCAAGTGGACCCTCTGAATCCTTTCGAGCTTGGAGTGGCATGCATCTTTGATAATGATGTTGAAGGGGCTCTTGGGATGATCAAAAGTCTTTCGTTGAGTGTGGCATCAGTTGTGGCCGAGATCGGTAGTGATGCGGAGTGGCTTTCGACTGATGGTGGACGACTCCCGGTTGACTTTGATCGGAGTGATCTTATGGTCCTCAGCTACGGCCAGGACCGGAAGAGCCTCAGTCGAGATGATGTCTTGATGGAGTATGCCGAAGCGTTGTTCGGTCGTCATCAACTTAGAGAAGACCGATCGGTGGACGACGTCGATATCAATGGCCGACCACATCAGAAGGGTCCAACCGAAGGATGGGAACTCGGATTACGAATCCTCGGTCGACTTCAAGATGTCGAACTGGCTGCAAAGAAGATTCAGACACTCCTAGATGGATTCTCACTGGATTCGAGCGAACGTGTCGATAAAGTCTTTCAAGCCTGTGGGGAGGTTGGTATGACGGCGCAGGCTCGAAAGCTGGCCGACGTAAGTGCTATCACCTCGAAACCGATCACAGTAGGCTGACAAGTCATAGCGATTCGCTGATGGCGTTGCTGAGAAGTCACACCGTTACGGTGAAGCTCTGATCTATTACGCCCTCGCTCATGAGCAGAAGAAAATGAAGGATGTTCTCGACCTACTCATCTCCTTTTGTCTCATCCAGTCGACAGCCTATCCGGCAAAGTCCGAGATGGACGAACGACTTCAAGATCTTATATCCTCCCCCCGTGAGACTCTACAGGAAGTGTCGCTCGTCGATGGCGACGCCGCCAATATGCTTCACCTCAATCTCTGCGGCTACGCCACCTTGCGGAAGTTCTACGATCTACGGGATGCGAAGCCGAGTCGCAAAGAGGGACCCGAATCACAAGCTGGGGAAGAAGGTCGAATCAAGCAAGCTGCCACTGCTCTCATCGCGTTGATCAACAGTGCTGGAGACAATATCCAAGACGGTCTCTACGATCCCAACGTCGAAACCGTAGTCAGCGTCGACGGTCTACTGACCATGCTCGCAGAAGCCATGGTCTTCTTGAACCGGTCAGACCGAGTCTTCACCCTGGATCAGATCTTCGCTCTCCTAAAAGTCATTGAGGATCTCCAAAGCGTACCTACACCCGTCTACGCACAGTGCGAGGAGTTCTTTCAATCGGCACTAGCCTCATCACGAGGGAATGCGTTGAAGAAGACCTTGTCATCAATGACGGCATCCACCGGATCGCTGATCGGACGATCGATGCTCGACTCCTTCACCGCAGAATCGACGTCGTCAGGGAGTGGTGTTCTGATTGGAAAGAACGAGAAGCGGGGCGATGATGGGAGAGGCTGGGATTGGAGAAGAGGCTTTCCGGGGCCGGTTAAGGGGGAGGAAGTCCTCCGCATTCTGCGACTGGGTCTTGCGAGGGAATTGGCTAGTGCGTGGCTCGACGAAGCGTAGAGGTTTCCATGGTTCATTGTCGTCATGTAATTCGGAGTTCAGGTGGTCGACATTTCCTCGGCGCTTTGATGTAGATGGAGATGAAGCGACAATACATGTCACACAAGTCCTTCGGAATTCGACTTGTAGACCATCATTAGAAAGACTCCTGTTTCTCAGATCAGATTGCTTGCTTGACTAGGAACACCGTCAGCCCTGGCACTAGAGAACATCCTATCACGTGACTCGTTCTCTTTCAGAAAGTTCCGCCCTCGTCATCAAGCTCCATCACCTCCACCATCATCATCCAGCTCCACCACTTCCACGATCCACATCCAGCTCCACCACCTTTCCCACCTCAAACCAAAGACAAATCCACCACCCTCATCAGCAACACCACCTCTTCCGCCCTCTTCGCCATCCCCCATATACCAGCAGACATGCCACCAAAGTCCACCAACCGCTCCGAGAAATCCCTCCAACCCTCTCGCTCCCAACACCTCTCCAACAACTCTTCAGCATCCTCATCGCCGATGGAATACATGAAGATCTTTTATCGGGAAGTGTCGGCACCGGAGAATGCGGGTGTGGTGAGGAGTTTGTTGGTTTTTGGGGTGAGTCGGGGTTTCTTTGGTTTCTGGGGCGATGACGATTGGGGGGGGGAAAGATGAGATGTAGAGAAGGGGTATTTATTGGTGACGGAAGAAGAGTGAAGAAGGGTTGTTGAAGGGGGATCGGGATTTGGTGTGAGGCGAGAAGCTCGAGTGGAAAAACTGGGCTGGACGCGGGAGCATCTTCGCCCTTCGACCGGAGACGAAGGGCAAGACGGAGCACCCAAGCGGAGCTCATCCTTCTCCACTTATCTGCCGCTTAGAAACCACGATCTCCGCATCGAGATCCTCGGTCCATACAGGAGAGGGGAAGCTTTACCATTGCATGAATATCAGCTGACATACGACTTCTATCCTACAGGCAGCAGTAGCATTCTTCCACTCCTCTTGGAGCGAGATCATCCTCCCACCGTACGTATTTATCTCTTTCTTCGTCTCCCCTTGATTACGAGGCTCCGTCCCTGCCCCAGCGGATCTTCTCGATCGCGCATGACGTTCTTTCGGTTCGGCTGAGATCTATATCCTGGGAGGAATGAGGAATAGAATGAATGCTGATTCTGGGTGTGGTGGCAGGATCTAGATACTTACACAAGAGTGGGGAGGCGAGGATTTCATGGATGGAGGATATGGGGAGTCTCTGGTCGAATAGAGGATGATGTTCCAAGACAGGGATTGTAGGATATGACCGGAGGGACAGCAACTTCTTCGGTCGTGAAATATCCTTTCACGACCAGGTATTCGCACACGGGGATCTCATGAAAGCTTCCCGAGAGTGATGGTGGTTCTCCATCTGCTCGAAAAATTTCCATAGTCTGCCACCGCTGTTCACGTGGTTCGATGGAGCTATCTGTATCACATACTCCACTCTTTCGAACTTTGAATGCATCCATTCTAGTGTACAATATCCGCAATAATCGGAACCATTTCCGGTCATCGAAGGCAGAGGGGGCAGAGAATATGCCGCTCGTATCTGTAATCCCTGCGTTTCCCATTTTCATCGCCTTGAGCCCCGACACCGAAACGCCGTCGCAATGCAGTGGAGCTATGCTAGAATGACAAGACTGGAAGGAAAGAGAAGAACAGGAAAGGAAAAGGAAAGAACAAGTCAGCAATGGCACGCAGACCGACGCTCATCAACCGATCTTGACCTCGACGGCTTCGAAACTTCGGAAACCACTCCACCCAAATCACCTCTTCACCGCACTGTGACGCCGGACCGCTTGGTATACATCCTAGCAGCGATGTTCATCGAGGCCAGCTCCTGGAAGAGAAGCTTCGCGGCGTAGGGGATGTGCACCTGCGAGATCTTGGTCTTGTTCTTGCAGGGCCGGCATTCGAAGGAGTTTTTCTTCAGATTGCTGTAGAGTGGATACTCGTTAGCTATGGTTCTTCTAATCTGGTAAGACGAGGGTGACGGACGATGGACCCTGAGAGGTCCACGCGGCGGCAGCAGAGTAGCCAAATATGCAAGAAATAAGACTTACGCAATCGGAGTCATCAGCCCACAGATATCACAGATATGCACCCGGAACGCATCCGAGACCTCGAACAACCTCTCCTTGAGAAAGGCACTAGCTCCGTGACTGATCATGCAATCGCGTTCCATCTCTCCGAATCGGAGACCACCATCTCTAGCCCGACCCTCGACCGGCTGTCGGGTCAAGATCTGCACCGGTCCGCGAGCACGGGCGTGGATCTTGTCATCCACCATATGCCGCAGTCGCTGGTAATACGTCGGTCCGAGGAAGACCTGCGCCACCAGCTTCCGGCCCGTGTGTCCGTTGTACATGACCTCAAAACCGCGGGAATGGTAGCCTTCGCTGCGGAGCAACTTCGAAACCGTGTCGACCGTGACTTCGGTGAAGGGTGTCGCATCACCTTCGAAGCCTTGTAAAGAGGACACCTTGCTCAATTGACATTCGATCAAATGGGCAATAGTCATTCGAGAAGGAATGGCGTGAGGATTGATGATGAGATCCGGTACGATGCCTTCCTTGGTAAAGGGCATATCCTCCGAACGGTAGGTGATACCGATCGTTCCTTTTTGACCGTGCCGAGACGCAAATTTGTCTCCGATTTGAGGGATCTTAGTCGTGCGCATCCGCACCTTGACGAATCGGAGACCTTCATGATTTGTCGAGATCACGACTCGATCAACGATACCGTTCTCGGTACTTCGAAGTGGGGTGGATACATCCCTCTTAACGTGAAGCTTCGTCCGCTGGCCCAGCTCTTCGGCATCTGGCGCGATTGGTGCCGTCTTTCCGATGATGACATCTTCACCTGAGACTCGGACACCTGGTGCAATGATACCATCCTCATCCAATTTATCGTAGGTGCCGTGCTTGAGTCGGAGTGTATCGCTTCGGGTCGGTTTCTCGAATCGTTCAACAACCTGCATCCCAACTCTCTTCTCCTGATCGGTATAGCATCGGTAGAAGAGACTTCGGAAGAG
>QQTW01004411.1_pt1 | contig 10557 bp, 8 predicted proteins | sample 1904831 | NCBI WGS metagenome assembly QQTW01 (sample SAMN09435610, study PRJNA476489) | Subsurface metagenome, whole genome shotgun sequencing project.
CAACAACAACAATGACGACAACGAAGAAATGCCATTATTCCCAGCCGACGCTCCGATGAAGCGTAAATCCGACGCCCTCGAAGAAATCAAACGCAAGAGACGCAGCCGAAGAGGACAAGATAAAGAAGACGACGGAAACGCTTTGACGGAAGCAGAGCGCGAAGCAAGACTCAAAGCGCGACAGGAAGCCAATCTCAAGAAACAGATGAAGATCAAGAGTGATTTATACGTCCATGAGAGCGATGACGAGGAGAATGACGAGAGGGATCAAGAGTTCTTTGCGAAAGAGGAGGAGAGAAGAAAGAGACAGGGGTTTAAAGTGTTAGAGGCTCTGGAGAAGGGGATTGAGCTAGGGGATAGCGATGAAGATGATGATGGAGGACAGAAAAAGGCTACTAAGAGAGGTACTAAGAAACGGAAGTCAGTAGGGACGAAAACGGCGGGGCGAAAACGGCGGAAGGGATTCCATGTATCCCCCGCTGAAGATGATAACGAGGAGGAGGATACGGTGGTTAACTTGGAAAGTAGCAGCGCGTCGCCGGCTGCTCATCAACAACGACCCAGCGAGGTTGACGAGCTGGTCGATACGCCCATGACTTCGCCGCAGGTAATAGTAGTCGACGAGCACCGATCGCGGCCAGGGTCTAGTAGTACTGGGTCTCGATTCCCGCAAAAAGCGGAGAAGAGCAAGTCTGCAGCTGCGCCGGTTGATCTCGCAGGAGATGACGACGGAGACGAAGATGACATGCCGGTTCAAAGCGGACGAAGGAGACGACACATTGGACCTTTCGTTGAAGATGACTCTGAGTAGATAGTTCTAGGCCAGCTCCGATGGAACTGTAAGGAAGAACGAATGAGTGCCGTATACTGTAGTTCCATGTCTCATCAATCCTGACCCGTACTTTGATATCCTCGTCTCTATACATCTCTATTACTGTAGCACCGATCGGATATGTCCCGTCCTTACCTTGATATATTCCATGCTTGTATATCCGCCTATAATGTCTCCTCGAGGACCAGGTAACGAGTCACGGGAGCGATATATATCCCTTCTCCAGGGCTCCCCGGCGGCGTTTGCTTCCCTTAGTCTGTCTGCCACAGTAAACACCGTCTTGATATGTCCCAACCGGAATATGCCAACCATGCTGTTACGGACTCACGGAAGAAACCGTGCCTATCATATGTTCGTTGCCATACTCCAGTCATGGCATTTTCCGTGCCTCTCTCAAACAGGCACATGCCGTTGCACCAACGGCCATAGCCGCCATAACAAACACATGATGGCATTTCCCTTTTCAGTCCTATAACCCTGCCCTCTTCAACGACAACATCCTTGCTTTCTCTCTCACTTCATCATCTTGCAACAACGGTCATCACCACCACTCATCGACTTACATCGCATCTGGTATTATCCATCCATCTTCATTCTTGCTCTTCTGCGCGGTAACCTCCTCAAGACTATTATCTTTATCTTTTAGATCATCGGAAGAAGCAGCAGCGGCTGTCGACGAGCTTCACGATGCGGCCGCCTCCGTCGTCGTCGAAGGATAAAAATAAGGATAATCCGCCCGACAAGCCTGCCAACGATAACGACAACAAGGAGCCAGCGAAGCCAGCCCGCAAACCACGCAAATTCAGCTCCTTGGCAGCCATAGCTGACGCATTCCATCGTCGTCGTTCGGATAAAGATCCCTATCCAACGCTCACCCCAAGCGGAATCGCGAGCACGACCGCCCTCACTGATACTCTCACCCTCACTAACACCATCGCCAACGCAAATATCAACATCAGCAGGGCGTCGTTGGCAGCGCGAGGAGAGAAAGGGAAGACGAACACAAGCACGAGCACCAGTCACGTACCTGCTCCATCTCGTATCCCCACCCCCGTTGCAAAACCGCGAAAGTTATCTCCCCATTCGCTCGGTGTTGCTGCGGGTGCTACCCGTCTCGAGGAGATCTTCGGGAAGGGCGCCGCTGATGAGATAATCGCTGATGAGATCCCTCGTCATGAGACCAAGAAGAATGGTGGTGCCACTCTGACGATCCATAATGGCGGTGTTGATTGGGATGCATTTGAAAGTGAAAGTGAAGTCGAGGAGAACAAGATCAAGATTCAAGAAGCGAGTGAAATGAAGAAGGGGGCGTCGACCAAAAGAATCACGTTCGCATCACCCACCCAGTCGAGCGTTGCCCGTGGTGAGGGTAAGGGAGGTAGGGCTCATGGGAAAGGCCTTGCTCCTCCTGTCCGTAGTGACGGGGAGGGACGTAGGGCTCGTGGGAAAGGCCTTTATACTCGTGTCGGTGGTGACGGTGAGGATTTGGATACAAGTGAAAGTGAGCGTGAGGATTTCAGACTGAAGTATCAGAGAAAGATGGGTTTTCTGAGAGAGATGGATGAGATGAAGAAAGACATGGCAAAGAGGAGAGTCGAGTTCTCATCACCCACCGAGACGAGCACTGCCCATGGTGAGGATAAGGGTCGTAGAGGTGACGTGAAACGTGCTGCTACTCCTGCCTATGGTGATGGTAATATTTGGGAATCAAGTGAAAGTGAGGGTGAGGCTAGGAGAAGAAAGATTCGAGAGGCGAATGAGATGAAGATCGAATTCGGGCCACCCCTCAAGCGGATCGCTGCCCATGGTGGTAGGGTGGAAGAGAAAGGTCGCGCTGATACCTCCCATGGTGACGATAAAGGTGTTGGAGGTGATGGAAAAGGCCGTGCGGCTACCTCCTCTGGTGACGGCAAGAGTTGGGGGCCAGGTCAAGGTGGTGATGAAAGTGAGAGGGGTAAGATCAAGACTCGTGAAGCGTATGAGATGAGGATAGAGGTATCGAAATGGAGTAGTAGTACCCCCTCAACATCATCATCGCCCACCACGTCGAGCGCTGCCTTTGGTGATGGTAAAGGCCGTTTGGCTACCCCCTGTGGTGACGGTAAGGGTGGAAGGGGCGAGGGCAGACGCCGGGCGGCTGTCTCCTATGATGCCCGTAAGCGTTGGGGTATGGTTGAAGCTAAGCCCAGTCAGATCAAGAGTCAACAAGCGGGCGAAATCAAGAAAGAGACGTTAACAAGGATGCCATTGTCAACACCAACCCAGTCGACCATGTTGAAAAGACGAGAGAAGATGGGTCGAAAGAAGGAGGGACTGACGAGTGAGAATTTCTCGCGGCCTGTTATCAATCCCGCTACCGTCGCCCCGGGATCGCAGCACGGTCGGGGCCAGGGCCAGGGACTGAGACTGAGAGAGGAGATGAGTGGTGATAGTGGTATGGGTATGAGGGGGAAGAACGTCGGGGCTTCGCAGGTGGGAGAAGCTCCGGGTGCTCTACAGGATCGACTGGTCAAAGGAGGCGTGGGATATGAGGGTTGTTATGTGTTGCCACGGACGCCACCGCCGGTGCCGGTGTCGATGCCCGCGAAGGTTCCAGGAGCAGGCGCCGGCAAAGAACCAGAAACAGCCTCCGGTCCAGAACCAAAGACGAAACCGCGCTTGCCCAAGAAGTACAAGTCGACGGCCGGCCTAACCATCTCTCGTCCAGTGCTTCAGAGCTCGTCTGTTATGTCTCTACCGGAGGCTGTGTCGACGGCCGGTCCAGCAGGTGAAGATGTCGATGGCATTAGCTTCCCTCCCCTGGAGCCAATGGATCTGTGTCCAGATCCGAATGCGGATCCACGAATGGTTGGTTTTTGTTCTCTTCACTGAACAGACCTACTTCATCCATCCACGGGGTAGAACGCTAACTCGAAGAAACTGTGTAACAGATCACCGAAGCTCAACCTCCGCCTTACTGGGCTGGTCGCTTCCGAGCTGTATACGACCGTCTCCTGAACGATCATGCAGAGAAGATCTTCGAAGTTGACCCGGAGAGTGGTGACGAAGACATCGTCAATGAGAACGCGGAGAGGAGCAACCAGAATGAACAACCGTCGAAAGTTGCCGCTGGTGGCGGCGGCGGTCGGATGCCCTTCATGCGTCGAGACCCGTCGGCACCGCGTCCTCCGACCAAACATGAGAAGAGGGCGTTGGCGGCTGAGCGGGAGAGGGTGAGGAAGGTGTTTGCAGTTCTGATGGCGGGGTGTATGACGAAGGAGGCTGAGAAGAGTTGTGAGGTATGTTTGTTCCTTCATTCGTTCCACCATTCACCTTTACTTTGTCTCACCTGATCCTCACCCTATTTACCCTTGCTCAGTCTTCACTTCCTTTGGTCTTAAAATTCCATCTCATTCTTTCCTCTTTCCCACTTTACCTTCCTGTACAGTTCTGAACGTAAAATTCACCGACGATGCTTCGATGTACCCCTGGCTGACATGAAATGTATCCAATGATAGGTCTTCCAGGAACAATACATGGCCAGCGCCAAGAATGAAAAAGGCCAACTGATCTTTCCCGATCACAAGAAGCAGCCAGCACTGAAGAAGCGTATGTGGGGGTCGTCCCTGTGGACCAAGGATGATGAAACGTCGACGTCGGCTAAATCGTCGTTTTCGTCCTTGAAGGGTTCGCTTGAGAAAGGGAGTGGAAAAGTGAAGAAACTCTTATCGAGAAAGAGTATGGGCTGAATAACTCTTCTCTTCTCTTTTCGGTGGTTTGTTAGGTACGGTGCGTGGGTGCGTGGGTGCGTGTGCGTGTGTGGGGGGGAGGAAAGAATATGGGGAAATGGTAATGCTCGATCTTCGGGCTATCGTTGCGGTCGTCAGGTTCAGTATCTTTCTCTTTCTGCCTCTGGTATTCGTTATGGTGGAACGCATGGTGGAAAATGGAGAAGTGCTCGATTTGAGTCTTCTTCGGGCTATCGTTGGGGTCGTCAGGTTCATTATCTTTCTCCTTCTGTGTCTCTGGTACTCGTTATGTGTGGGACGCATCGGAGAGGTCATCAGGAAATTCCTAGCAGCTCGAGACAGTCAACCTTAGTAATAATAGCAGTGGATCAAATCACAGACTCAAACTTCTTAAATGCAATTGGGTCACCTGCGGCATCATGATGACTTGATTCCTTGATGCAAATTCTCATCCTATCCCTCTTCTCCGTCTACACCCCCTTTTTATTCCTCAAATACGCCGCCACCTGCTCGTGTCTCGTCACGAAAAACATTCTTTTGTGATCGCTCTTCCAGACCAACACGCCTATCTCCTCCGCGTACGTGCACGGACCCTGATAATCCTCCAGACTCACAAACTCTTTAAACAAGAACCCCGGGGTGGCTTTCATGCGCTCCCCTTCGATCTGCCACAGTCGAATCTGGTCGACCACCGTCGGGGGTAAAATCGGGGTGGATTTACGCATCTGCGGATGGGCATGTGTCGAGAGGTAACTGATGATCTGGTCGCTCGTGATACCCATCGCGATTGCTCGACGGATGGATTCGCGCGAGATTCGCCCGGAGACCATATTCGGATAACGCGTCGATAAACGGGTGAAGAGAGCCAAAACAGCGATCTGAAGAGGGGACGAGGTGTAGGCGTAGATCCGGTAGTTGGTCTCGACTACTACGAAGCCCTTTCCTTCGCTGGAACGTTTCATCACGCTGTCAAACCCAGCGCTCACGCTTCGGAAGGCCCCAGCGTCCGAAGTTAGTGTCGTAGCGAGACGAGTCGGGTAGAATGACGGCGCAGAACTATCCCGCCGGTAGATGATGCCGTAGTCGCGCAGGTCGTCGAGCATCTGGACTTGCGTGGGCGTTAGTGTAGCAAGGCTGTAGTCTTGGTCGAGTTCGAGGCTGCCGAGCATGAAGAGGAAGGACAGAACATCGACGGAGTCCATGTTTCGCTGCTACTTCGTTAATGCTTGTGAGTTTTCCAAATGGGACGAAAGGTGTTTACTTACCCCTTCAGCACTCTCCAGGTAAAACACCAGCAGCGTCCACACCTGAGCATTCACTTCCTGCAGCAAGAAAGCGAAGCCGGCTTGTGTGATCTCCGGCGTACGTCCCTTCATCTCCACCAGCCCCCCCATCTCCAAGAGCTTCTTGACCCCAGGACTGGGTCCGGTCGTGCCAGCTTGTGCGCCCACACCGGTGCTCCCAACCATGTAATGCAGGATCGACTCCCATTGAGATCTCGCAAAAGTATCTAGGAAATTGATATCCACGCGTTGGTTCGGCGGGGTATTGTAGGGCACGCCAAACGAATGATGCTTCCCTCCTCCGGTAAGAGCGAGTCGTAATGACTTCGCAAAGGGATTCGTGAGCTTCAATACCTGTGGCTGACCGGGCTCGGAACGGACAGTGAGAATATGCAGGCGGTAGAGTAATGCAAGGGCTTGCTCTTTCTCTCGCTTGCTGTCGGGACGAACCCAAGACTCTAAGTCGGTGGTTGGAAGCGGCCGGGGATTGTAGAGCATAGCCATAACGAAGCTTTTCGCTGCAAGAGTGACGGGTCAGAATTGAGTGATACGTATATCAAGAGTCCTTACTTACCTAGGTGAGGCAACATGCGCCGAAAGATTGCCAAGGCTGTTGAAGGCTGCTGATATAGCCTTCTGAAAGTCGTGCCGGGAAGCTGCTCCAGGTATTCGAACGAGCGCAACGACGCCATGATGAGAATGGCTTCGGATGCGAGGGCCTACGGACAGGTGCTTGAAAAGAGATCAGCAAGTCACCCTCGCCCTTGTTGAGGGAGATGGAGAGTCATAACGTCCCTCCCCCCACCTCTGATGTCGATATGTTCATCCGTTAGCAGCACTGCAACAATGGAGGTGGTTGAAAATCGATGCCGGTCACGTGACGAGTCAAGATTGGATCATCATAGATTACAGTCGCCCTTAGAGCTCTATGTACAATTCATTCTTCAGGCTCGTCCATATAAGACGCCGGATCCTCCTCATCCTCGTCATCCATTGCGGTGTCAACCACAGTAGCTGGTGCCATCGCCGTCGCTGTCTGGGCTCCAGCATTTAACGCCGCGATCTTAGCCTGGGTCATCTCGAAGACGTACTGGCCAAGGTGCTCCACCCCTTCCATTGTAGAGGCTGGTACTTCGTCGTCGAGGTCTCTCGAACAAGAAGAGTAGATCTCTCCTGTCGTTAACTCTAGACGATCTGGTCTCTCGAACAACAGCTTGAAGCCCTCGTCGTACTCATGGCAGGACTCGAGAACGGCGCGACGGCCAAGAACGTACAAGCCCAGTCGAGCGCGGGAGAGGGCCACGGTCAGCCGTCGAATATCACGCAGGAAGCCTATTCTCTTCGTTCGCGTCATGGAGAGTATAACAACTGCTAGGTGTGAGTACTAAATAATTGAATGGTGACGAGAAATCAATAAAGCAACCTACAGTCGTTCTGCTCTCCTTGATATTTGTCTACCGTTGCCACAATCCTGGGAAGGCCGAACAGTGAGTTCTTGGCGCACCTATGTTGTAGCACATCCCGTATGAGTGCCCTTTGGCCGGCGTAGGTGGTGAGAATGGTAATTCGCGAAGCAGGGTACCCAAGCAACCTCATGTATTGATAAATGGCAACGGCATATTCGGCCTCTCCGAGATTCTGGAGGAAGTGAGGCGACGGTTCCGTTTCGCCAACACCTTTGTAGTCTGGCACGTTGATGAACTGGTACTCATACCGAAAGCCAGCGTTAGCTTTCTTGAATTCAGGGTTATTCTCCACGATTGGCAGGTTTCCCAGTTCTTGATATCGCCATTTATATAGTCGAGCAATACTGGGTCTTGCACGGCCCTGCTGGTCCAAGTTGATCGTAGGCACGCCAAGTCGGATCAATCTCAAGAACAGACTCTGATCCAGATTCGCATAATGTCGGAAGGCAAGGTTCTGGACGATGGGCGAGTTTTGCAGGTGATCGCCGCACAGCACCACACGCTGCAGTGGTAGCTTCCCATCGATTGGTTTTTGCAGAGCAAGCGGGATGAAGTTCTCCATTTCGGTGATCTGAGCCGCTTCTTCCATCACGACGTTGTCGTAATGAAAACCCAGTGCGGCAATCTCTTGTCTCCGCATTGCTGCGTGCGTGGAGGTCATTGCAATCACCCGCGCTTCCTTGACGAGCAGGTAATTCGCCTTGTCTCTCGCACTCCGGAGGATCTCGAAGGGGCGGATGTCTTCAAGTTCGGAAAAGATCTTCTCGATGTGGCGGTAGCATCCCAAAGCAGTGTCCTTTATCTCCGCTTTGGAGGCTTCGGTAGGAAACAGAGGTTGTGGGGCGTTGGCAAAATATGCGGTGAAAGGGAAGGAGTCGATCAGCTCAGTGGAGGTGGTATCGGAGTCTTGCAGACGATCTTGGTATCGATGCCAGGCGGGTTGGACGTAGACGGTGTTGAAGTAAGCCGCCGTTTCGCAAGAATTACCATGTGCTCCTGGTGCGTTGAGGCACTCCGCCAGTCGGTCCACCTCTCCAAGGTACTCCAAACGGTTTTGTAGGAAGGACTCGACCCGACCGTATTTGCTGTAGTTGGATTCTGATTCGAGATCTTCTTCACCATGCCCGAGACGAAGAAGATGGCGTTCATCGATGTCAAGATTGATGATCTTCTGAAACAGCTGGTTCAGAGCCTGATTACTGTGGGCAATGAGCAATGTGCGCTGAGCGGGAAAGTTGTGATAGAGGTTGTTGATGATCTGTGTCGCGACATCAGTCTTGCCGGTTCCTGGAGGGCCGACAATGACGGTCAAGCCGGGTTGCGATCCAGAAACGATAGCCTCCACCTGCTTCGGCGTGAATCGAACTCGGTTGAGCTTTGGTGCGTCCATGGGGTACGGTCCGGTACTGCCTAGGTCGTAGGTTTGGACTTTCACCACGTCCGACTGTGGCTCAGTCGGTTCTGTCGGTTCAGGCTCGTTGCGTCTTCTTCTTTTTGCTGGTCTCTCCGGTGCAGCGCTCGACTGTTGATCGATCATCTCCAGAATGCTAAGCGAGCCTGAGCACTCCCCGTCTTTCTCGGCGCATTCAACGACCTTTCCTGAAAGGCTTTCCACCAAGTGTTGCCAGTTGAGGAACGTGTCTCGAAAGTCGAATTTCGGGATGCGGTTCGGAAGACGGTTATAATTCGCCGCCGCTGGATCTCCGTACCCCAGGAAGACTTCCTGCAGCCAAGACGGCATGGGGACATCGGACAAGATCAAACTTCGAAGGGAGCTGAGAATCGGCTTGAAGTTGTTCTCTCGACCTCTTCGACGAACGATTAAGTTGAGACCTTCGTAGACGTCCGGCTTTCCACTCGCAGTCCGTTCACTATCAATCTTGTACATCTCCGCATCGAGATGGACGATGAGCTTTCGAGGTCGTCGAGCGCCAAAATGATCGTGGCCATTGACGTTGGCTGCACGATTGTCCCTGAGAGGTCGGCCATTCTCATCGCAGATCTGCACAACTTCGGAGGTTCTCAAGTGTGCAACACCGAGAGACTGGGCTGAGGACTGCGAGCCGTTCTCCCTTGCTCGGACAGTCCTTCCATCGGTTGGCCTGAGAGCGAGCAGAAACACGACATCATCTGGCCGAAGGGATTCCCACTCCTTCTGGATGTTGCCGCCCAGCCTGCTCAAATCCAGAGTGATCTCGGCGCGGACAACAGCAGGGATGTCCTGCCCCACTTTCGGCGGAGCCACGTCAAGTATCGCTGGTTTTGTGATTGGCAGAGCCATCCTGGAGAAACCATCGAATTTGGTCATTCCACCTGGCCCCGAAGAATGTGGACGCAGGCGTGAGACGGTATTCTCAATGTGTGTCCGGATCTCGAAGAACGCCTCACACCGGTGAAGAATGAAGGACCGCCAGAGAAAGTCCCCCACGGTGAGATACTGCAGGTTCAACTTCGGAATGGCCAGTGGTCTCGACCCGTCATACACTTCGTTTCGTAGGAGGGTCGGCTCGAAGAGTGACTCCTCTGTTGGGCAGATGCTCAGCTCCGCCGCTGTTTCCTGAAATGTCTTTCGTCGCTCATGGGCCGTCAGGATGATCTCCATGTAGAAGGCTCGATCTCTGACCAGCTTGGTTGTCTTTGGATACGACGTGCGAAAGCCAAGCTTCGAACCGAGATCCATCAGCTCGTCATCGGTGAGCTGCGAGAGATGACCTTGGAGCTCATCCCTTCGGTCAACCGAGGCGTAATTCGACAGAGCGAGAATGGTTAATTTGTCGGGAAAGTTTTTGAGAGCGACTCGCTGCAGCCTCGCCAGAAGCTTGTAGTGCGCTTCGTCTGACTCTGCTAACGAGAGTTGTGCACCGGTATGGTCGTCGACGGAAAAATATGCGAAGTGCCGTAGAAGTCCATACAAGTCACGGAAGAGCTCATTCTTGTCTGCCCCATAGAATGGCGACAGCTTGATGGCGGGCAACAGATTGAGATCGTGCAGAAGCGTATCAACATAGCGTCTTGTCGGGAGCTGACTTTCGAGGTCTGTGAGGAGTTCGAGGAATCGCTCGCAATAAGTCACATCATCCGACGTAGATCCTCTTGAATCATAGAGACGGTCCAGAAAGTCGGGGATCATGGAGTAGAGCCATAATCGATCGAATCGAAGTTTGGCTTTACCCTGTTCATCAGCGGCGAATTATAACCGTCTTCCGAACCGCATCCCGAAATTCGACTTTCGAGACACGTTCCTCAAC
>QQTW01004412.1_pt1 | contig 10557 bp, 5 predicted proteins | sample 1904831 | NCBI WGS metagenome assembly QQTW01 (sample SAMN09435610, study PRJNA476489) | Subsurface metagenome, whole genome shotgun sequencing project.
ACGGCCAGCTTCTCCGTACACTCCTTGTACCGCTCCTGACTCCACTCGACGGTCGGATCATCCATCTTATTCACCGCAACAACCAGCTGATTCACGCCTTGCGTCTTCGCCAGCACCGCATGCTCCCTCGTCTGCCCACCCTTCTCAAACCCAGTCTCATACTCGCCCTTGCGCGCCGATATAACCAACACCCCTACGTCCGCCTGCGACGCGCCGCCGATCATATTCGGCACAAACGTCTTATGCCCCGGCGCGTCGAGGATGGTATAGCGGCGTCTCTCCGTCTCGAAGAAACCTCTACCAACCTCGACCGTCTTGCCCTTGGACCGCTCCTCCTTGGTCAGGTCGAGCGCCCACGACAGATACCACGTCTCGCGCCCGGCCTCCTTGGCCTCGCGCTTGTACTTGTCCATCGTCCGCTCGTCCACCATGCCCGTCGCGTACAGGATGCTGCCGCCCAGCGTCGACTTGCCCGCGTCCACGTGGCCCAGGAAGATGACGTTCACGTGCTCCTTGCCGTACATCTCCTCGAGCACTTCCTCGTCCACGTCTGCCTGCTGCTCTTTTGCGACGGCGTCGGGCGCCACTGTCGCCGCGCGCGACTCTGCTGGGGCTGGGCTGCTTCGCTCGGAAGACCCCGCGGGCTTGGTGTCGCTGGACTTGTCGACGGCTTTGGCTGCGGCCGCTTTGGCGCCTGCGTCGGCGGTGGTCTTGTCTGTGTCCGGCTTCGCTGCGGAGGAGGATGATGGAGTGGTGGACGGTGCCGTTGCGCCGATGCTGAGCACTTTCGGCGCCGCGCTCGTCTCGCTCTTGGCTGCGTCTGCTCCGATCGAGAGGGTTTTCGGCTTGGGAGCGGCGTCGCCTCCGATGGAGAGCACTTTTGCTTTCGGAGCGGCTTCTCCGTTGCTGGTATCTGCCGGCTTCGGTGCGAGTGGGACTCCGCTGGAGGCTGACTCGGTTCCAGTTGGTCGTTTCGCTATCACCGGTGTCTGGCGCGGTTGTTGCTGAGGTTGCTGCTGCTGTTGATGTTGCTGCGTCTGGTACATCTGATTCTGACCCTGGCTCTGGCCCTGCTGAAGCTGTCCCTGCGCTCCGTACACGTTTCCATAGCCCTGCTGCTGGCCATAACCTTGCTGCTGGTAGCCCTGATTATACTGCTGCCCATAGCTCTGCTGGCCGTATTGCGGATATCCTCCATAGCCCTGCTGGCCGTAGTACTGCCCATACTGGTTGTAGCCGCCGCCGCCGCCACGGCCGTACTGCTGGAACGCCTGTCCCGGCTGGAACGACTGTGCGCCGGGCTGGAAGTTGTTGGCTCCCGGTCGGAAGCTGTTGGCTTGCGCGTTGGAGCCCATGTTGAGGGACTGCTGTGTTTGCCGGGACAGGCTGTCGTCTTGGGCGTCTTGGTCTTCTTCCCACGAGTTGAGGTCGGCCATGGTGCGTGATTGAGATATGGAGGGACGATGGAGGGAGGGAAGTGGTGGAAGGGGTGGGATGAGGTCGATTCCGGAGCGATGCTATGACTCAACGTCCGAGGATTTGATAGCAATATGTGTGGAACCTTATGGCTGCCTGGGCGAATGCAGGAGAGATGGAACGGTGATTTGGCGGGGTACCGATTTTTGCTTCAAAAGACTTGGAGATTCCCTTTCAAGCTTTAACGTCGGAATGTGGGTCTCGCCTCGACACTAGACCGAATACGATTTGATCTGGAACCTCATTCGTGATGTTTGTTGACCCAAACGCGCAAAGAGTGAATGTGTCTATGACTGAAAATTAACCTTTTTTGCACTCAATCCTGTCTACCTGCTATCACCTTCACTTCGCAAGGCAGTGCTCATCGTCCATGGAGCAGTCGTCAAAATCCATATATCTAATATTTCGGGCTTGGAACACCTGAGAAACCATGGATATTCTACTGGGGAAGGTCTGTTGATGAGACAGCAATACAAATATATATGAATCTAATAGAGCTTTGCAGGTGACACAGCAGGCGATGAACTATGCCATTCGGTCAGTGCTGGTTCTCGACCTATAACTTCTAGCCTAAGACAATTCTGATAATGAGTCAGCTCTGGCATCGCCATCACGAGCGGGTACGCCATCCGCCAATGCTCGAGGCTGCTCAAGGTACTCGACTACCGAGACGAGGCGCTGACTGAGGTCTAACGCTGTCAAGACTGTCGATGGCAAAGAGAGAGATGAGCTCAAAGCTCTCCAGCTGCGACTTGAGAGTAAAATCAGGGTACGCCTGTCATACGTCCCTTAAATCATCAGGGGAGCTCTAGGCTGATCACATTGTATAGATAATCTCGCCAGCTATCGACATGATAGAACTGATGTATGATTGTTTTCGTGCATGCCATACCTCTACTAATATGAAGGCAGTGCAGCCCGAGGCAACACCTCGCTTGAATCCGCGCTCGCTTTGACCAAGGAGCTCCGGTGGGAGATCCAGTCCCTCGGCGTCCGTCTGTCCAAGGCAGCGAATGAAGAGGAGCTTTATCGTCGAGGTAGTTCGAGGGCGAAAGCAAGCGGTCAGGCTGTGCTGGAGTTGAAGATGATCATCTCGGACATCAGAAAGCTGCTGGACCGGATAGAGGACGCGGTTCCTCTGATCAATCTGGCCATCACCACATCCGGAGCCAATCTCTCTACCACTCTCCCGGCCGCTGTCTCTCCATCAAGGCTACTGCAAGCCAGTACTTTCCTGACTGCCGGGGATACGCAGTACTCCATGTCTCCTTCCAACAACATGCAAATCGGCCCTACATTCACGCTGTCAATGTACATGCTCTTTGCTGGACACATCTTCCGATCGCAGCATGAAGAGGGCATACGAGAGACTACCTGGAAAGAAGTCATACATAAAGCTAGAGTCAGGCTGCTTAGGGTGCCTCTGGCCAAGGTGTTCGAGTTTCCTTCGGCTGAGGGTGCCAACGAGCAAGAAGCACAATCCGCAGGACCAAATGGCGAGGAAGGCGACTATTTCAGGCACAGCATTCCGGGAGAGGCCAGAGCAAACGAGTTTGCCTATCAGCTGCTGATCATCGAGGACCTGGATGACGACCGAGTTCACACCTTTGATGAAGGACAGGAGCAACCGTCTTTCTACGAAGGTGTGCCGTCCGCCGGCATCAGAGAGATAATCCCCATTCACGAGGTCTCCAAGATATTTTACGCCGATACCGGAAAGATATTGAACATAGGCGCCGATAGCGACACTAACAGCCCTGTGCTTCTGCTCAAGCGCGACGTCAACGCCATCCCTCCTCGCCGCATGATGGATAGCCATGTGACTACCTCGGAGTGGTATGATGAGGATGATCCGGCCGCTCGCGATGAAGGTGACGAATCCCACCTCAACCCGCCACAGGAGCCTCCCGTTTCCGAGTCTGCGGAGCGCAAATCTGCGGGGCTTCAGTTCAAAGAATGGCGGCTGCCATCCAATCTGGATCCTGAATGGATTGCGTTCGAAGTCTACACTGAAGACCCAGATTCAGACTCTGAAACAGAGCCTCTCAGCGAAGAATCCACATCCTCACCGTCGCGGCGTTCTGCTTCCGCTCGTGCAGACTCGGTCGAGCCCACCCTTGCGGCAGCATTGGCCAAAGTGCACCTCGACACCCCTCCACCTTCAAACTCACCAAATAACCAGATAATCCCCACCCCATACATTCCCCACCTCCGCACCAACAGCACCACCACATTCCGCTCCTCAAGCCAACCCGCCATCCGCACCTCCCTCTCCCTCCTCGAAATGCTCATCCGCCTCACCGCCCTGCAACAGTTCCAGCAATCATCCCATCTCGCCATCACCGACGAGCTCCTCAACTTCTTCCTCGAGGACTCCTCCACGACGGGCGCCGGCGCCGACAGCGAGCACCGCCGCCGCGTCCGCCGCGACGCCCGCCAGCGCGTCGGCTTCGACCCATACGACGAGAGCCCCGTCAAGCGCCGCGGCGAGGAGTATCTCGATCAGCAGCGCGGATACCACTACGACGATGGTTACACGACTTACGATAGCCCCTCGTACAGGAGCAGTCCCGCGCCGGAGGGCAATCCGAGGCTCGAGCTTGGCGATAGGGTCCGGGATGATAGGGTTCCGTCGTCGCCGTCGCCGCTGCAGTTTGGCGGGGATCGCGAGCGCAATGGAAGCCCGGCGTTGTCGCGTCCTGGCTCGAGCAGATCGCGGCAGGCTCTTCTGAGGACGGAAGCGAGGGCGGCGACGCCGAGAAGTCCGCTCGGAAGGGATGCTGGTGCGGATATTGACTCCACGCTAGGAACGAGTCCTGGTTCGGAGACAGTCGGTCCGGGGAAGCGTGGTGCTTCCAGGACTGAGTCCGGGCAGGGGCGATAAACTCACTTCGTATTTGACCGGCGAATGTTCCATCGAGGGAAGATCGACAAATCGATCCCTTCAAACTGAACATCAGAGCGATGCTTGTGGGAGCAGCAGAAAGTGCATTGAAGGCGTTGCTCACTATACCATGTTGCTCCAAGTACTGCGGCGAATTCTCATTTCTTAATCGAAGGTCACCAATACAAGTAGTGACTCACTGCTTTGTGAGCAACATGCGCTCAGGCATTGAAGTCCATCACTTGGCTCTCTATGGGTCACTGTTCAGAGACATTGAGTTATCACTACATTCTCTCCCGCATAATTGCGGAAAGACGGAAGTCATTCGGGCAAAACATAGCTAGTATATTGCTCGTAGGGACAGCAGTCCCCTTGCAGACATCCTCACTGCATGGCAAAAAGCATAATCATGTGATTTGAGAATTCCAACTAACATTCGGTATCAAACTCATGACGCCTTTCTCCGAATAGTCCGTCCAAACACGGTAACCTGCACTTGCAACTCAAATCAATGCTATAAGCAATTGGCGCCAGACCACATAACTTCCGTCTCTCCCATCAACTTCTCACTCCCAATCTTCCTCATCGCTCTCCTCAGCCACCGCGTCCTTCCTCTTGTCATCCTTCGGGCTGCTCGGCGTGCGGCTGGTCGCGCCGCTGACAAGGTCGTAGCTAGCGTCGCTGTCGGCCTGAGACTGCTGGTCGTTCGATCGGCGAGGCTCATTGTTGGGCTTGAGCAGCTCGGGCCGCGCGTCAGGTGTTTCGGTGGACGCGCTGGTCTGCGAGTCTGGTGGGGATGTGGATTTGATGGTTGGATGTTGCGCTGAGACGGAGGCGGATGGATTGGGAGTGGTGGACACGTCTTCGTCGTCTTCTGAGTCGTTGTCCCAGGATACCTCTTCGCCGCCTGCGTCTGCCGCGGCGCCTTGAGAGTACAGATGTCAGTACCGTAGGCTGATGTGTGAGCCGTACGAGCTACGCACCTTTCAGAAGTTCCCGTCTCCGCTGCTCTTCCGTCTCGATGACATGGCGGAGAAAGTAATACCGTTTCCAGAACTGCGGATACTCCACCCTCTCCGGCACAAGCTTCTCCATCGCACGACGCAGCTCCTCATGCGCCTCCAGATCCTTGGCAATCTCCTCCGTCCGCTTCTCGATGTCGAACTCCGCCGCCCACTCCGCGTACTCAGGACTCGCTGGATCCTTGAGGAAGCTGTCGAGGTTCGAGTGGATGACATGCAGCTGCGCCTCGAACCGCGTCGTGTGGATCACGCGCTTGCCCTCCGCATCCCTGCTCTCGAAGAGTACCTGCGACGAGCCCGCGTCACCGCCGAGCGCGCTGTCCGGCGGCGCTATCGTGACGGCGTCGCGCAGGAAGTTCCGGATGTTGGTGCCGAACTTGAGCAGCGCCTCGTCGGCGCGGTCCTCGGCGCGCTCGATGTCCTTCAGCCGCTTGGCGGCTTCGCTGCGGAAGCGCGACAGCATGCCCTCGGCCTCCTTCACGATGTCGGCGGACAGGGACTCGGGCCGGTCGGAGGAGCTTTCGGGGGCATGGTGAGGAGGCCCTTCCGGGTTGGATGTGGGCGCTGGGGTGTCTGGTTGGGGTGTGGTGAGGGAGAGCGAGCGTGTGCGGTTGATGATCGACGAGCGGAGGTCGGTGATGCCCTTCGCGGCCTGCTCGCTCGCATGCTCGTACTCCTGTCGGGCGCCTTCGTAGTACTGCTCGCTCTAGAATCACGCATTGAGCATGACGGAGCTTCGTAAAGAGAAAGGAGCGGGAACCGTACCTGCTTCTTGACCGTCCCAAAAAAGCCACCCAGTCGAGCGCCCCACGGACTGTTCGCGATGGCCTTGTACGCTTCCTGCAGCTCCTCGTTCAGATTGCCGGCCGTCGCTTTCTCGTCGTGCTGCTTGCCCTCCTCGTCCTCCGGGAGGAGCTCCTTCTGTATGTTGTCGTACGCGGTATCCATGGCGGCGATGGCGTGGTTGCGAGGGGATGTTGGAAGTATGGAGTTAATGCAGGCTAGTCTGTCCGAGCAGGAGGGGTGCAGCTTGCCAAGCTTTTTTGGATCCGCCCCGCTCCGCCCCGCCGATGGCGGCCATCGGCCCCATACTATCGAACGACATTAGACCCTTGGTGCCGGAGAGGAGGTAGTATCTCTCTGATTGAAGACCATCTAACTAGAGCTGTACAGACCTGACTTATGTGCAAATATGAAGTACGAATGATATCCATCCCAATCAATTGAACAGATATGCGCAAAAAGTGCCATTCTATTACACTCCTCACAACTTTCCTCGTATAACATCACCGTCTCTTCTTACCGACGACCTTGGTGAAACCATCTGCATCTACCTCCGGCTCCGGCTTCTGCGTCGACCTAGATTGCTCTTGCGAATCCATCATCTCCACATCCTCATCTTCATCCTCGCCATCCTCGTCGCTCTCCTCTTCGGAGTCGTCACCACTCTCGGCTTCGTCACCTCCGCCATCGTGAGCGTGCTCAATGACCTGAAGACCCCTGACCGCGGAAGCCTTGCCCTTCCTCTGCTGCCATCTCGAATGAAGCTCACGCACAGTGTCAAAGTTGCCTTCCGCCGTCTCTTTCCGCAGCTTCAGTATGAGCTGCGCCACGTATTCTTCGCTGTCGTCCTCGAGATTGACATCAAACTCATCCTGCATCACCTGCAAAAGCATCTCTTCGACATCCCCGGCATCCGCATCGGGCCGGTTGACGAACAAGTCGGACATCGCGCCCGCAAACCAATCCCGCTTGTCAGCACTGTCAGGACCTCCCCATAGGTTCTGGACGGCGATCGTGAGAGCCGGCCATTCTGCCAGTGCGAGTGCGATTCCGAGGTCAAATTGCGACTGGATTTGCTCTTTCTGGACACATTAGCGCAACATGCTCACGACAGTTATTTTTCTTGGGATTCCATAAGTACCAGCTGTCATGCTACCCGTGGAGACTGCAGGGGCATGTTCCGGTGCTGACATGTCAGCTATGAGAACGCGATCAGCGCTGCGCTCTGTCTCTGATTGAAAGGTCGAGGGTCGGTTTTAGTGCGCATGTGGAGCGCCACGGTGCATGTGCGATCTGGTGGCCCGAATTCGGCAATCTGGCGCCGGATGATGCGCGTGGCGTTCCGGGGAACGCTTTTTGAGCTGCACTCAGCAGCCCCTGCACATCATCTTACATTCCCTTACTTCGTACTCATACCTAGCCAATCTTATATCCGCAGTCCCTGCTGCATTCACGGACTACATAGAATAAATGCTGCTTGACACATCTCCTCAATTGGTTCGCACTCAGTTACATTTGTCTGATCCTCTACCACCCGAGCTATGGTCCTTACCTCGGTGACTGTGGGCGCCGCTGTTACTCCCACTGTTGTCGGAACATGCATCTCCCATGTAAGATTCTCGACTCATTGATCCCATGCAGTCGCTGATCTGAGGTGCAGATTGTCAATCGCAAGCAGCTACGGCAGAAGCCCACGCATCAACTGTCCTATCACCAAGGCCTGCAGTTGGTCCGCCAGTTCCTGCACTTTGCATCTCAACACACCGTTGAGGAACTCCAAGCGTTCACAAGTCAGTGGGTCCCCTGGCCGCGATGGGTGAAAGTGGACCACGTCAACATCCCGGAAGACAAGCTCTTGAAAGCGGCAGAGCTCCTGCAGGAGCAGCTAGGACCGGATGGCATCCGCAAAGTGGGAGGAAATACATGGTGGCAGTGGCGTCGCGAAGGGAGCCCTCTGGTCGCTGAATGGATAGAGATGCGCAAAGACTACAATGCACGGCAGCTCAAAGGAGGAGCAGGAGACCGGATAATACTCTATGTGCATGGCGGCGCCTATTATTTTGGGAGCGTCGACGAGCACCGCTATCAGATGCAGAGACATGCGCGCAAGCTCAACGCTCGAGTATTTGCCCCTAAATACCGGTTGGCACCTCAGTTTCCGTTCCCATGCGCAATCCAAGACTGCCTGGCTTCGTATCTTTACCTACTGGACATTGTGGACCAGTCCAAGATTCTTTTGGTGGGGGACTCGGCAGGGGCGGGAATGATCCTGAGCATCTTGGTCATTCTCAGGGATCGTGGAGTATTTCTCCCAGCTGGAGCTATACTTATTTCGCCGTGGGTCGACTTGACGCATTCATTCCCGAGTCTTGCAGGAGATTCATCTCTCGATTATATCCCTGCGCAAGGTTTCGTCCATAAACCATCCATGTGCTGGCCGCCGCCCACAGCAGATGATCTAAAGAGGATCCGTCCCGACCATCGACCGGAAGAGAATGTTCCCAACCCACATGCAGAACTATCGATCCTCCTGGACGGGCAACGCGTTGACATTACAGAGCAGATCCAGTTGTATGCTCCAAACCATCTCCTCTCTCATCCTTTGGTCTCACCTGTGCTCCAACCCACACTGGGAGGTCTACCACCACTCCTGATCCAGGTGGGTGGAAGTGAGTTACTACGCGACGAGCAAATATACCTAGCACACAAAGCCGCGCAGCCCTTGGCCTATCCACCTAGCAAGGCTGTTCTCGATGAGCATGATCCTGGCAGGGAGCAGCTCAACAAGTTTGGACCGACTGATGTCCAACTCCAGGTCTGGGACGATCTGTGTCATGTCGCCACCACCCTAAGCTTTACGCGCCCCGCCAAGTTCATGTATCGATCAGCCGCACAGTTCGGTGCTTGGGCGCTCGCGCAGGCCCAAGATGCCTGCATTGACATCTTGATTGACGACAATGTCTCTGTCGTCAGCGACTCATCGTCAAATTCACGCGATGCCGCGACCCAGACGACTAAAGAGGTTCAGGTTCGTGAGCAGAACCTTGATCTGGCCGCAACTTCTTCGAATCCCTCAAGCCTTATCGGTAAAGCAGGGGACCCTCTTCCGTCTTTCGACAACCACATGATCCGCCAGCGCGTTGATTACCATGGACATGTCCACCCACTCGCTCCACCCTCGGATCTGCCAGCAATGCAGCTGAGTCCCGAGGAGATTGGCGTGATCAAGGAAGGTCCTGTGCGAAAATGGCTCGAGACCCGCAAGCGGTGGGATGAGCGGTTCGAGCGAGAGAGGCGCGCTGTGCAGGAGCAGCGGCTCAAGGAAATGCAGGACTATGACAGCTTTGGTGACGGCGAGGTGCCGCCGCCGACGGCGCTGGCCGGGAGGCGAAAGCGGGATATTCCGAAACCGCTAAAGCGGACAAAGAGTATCGGCTTGAGCATCTGGAGTGGATGGGGCAGCAAGCATGATAAGCTGGCAGTGAGTCAGGTATATAACACCTCGAAACCATACTTACACAGCATAGATTTTCCGTGAGGAGAAGGCCAGCAAGGAAGACGGTCTAACAAGATCAGCTACATACAAAGGCTCATCGCGTCCAGAAAGGTTTCGTTATCGGTCAATTCACCGTTCGGTCCCCGAGGAACTTCAAAGTCGAGGAGCGAGCACGCGGATGGGCGTGACCGATGGCCCATGAGCGGCTACGTGTCCGTATGACGACCATAAAATAACCTCATTGCGATCAAGCGCAAGACAATGAATGCAACCAATAGACACCATCAATTCCAAGCGCAATTGATCTCAATAAGTGTAAGTAGAGCCTCAATTTGCAGCGGCATAACTCAAGTCAATGCTTTCACTACGTTACTCTTAAACGTTCCTTCCATCACGCCCTCCCCACCCCCAAGCTTTTGCAAGTCCTCCGCTGTAATGTCTGATTGCTTCTTAGGCCATACAGCTTTCCACTGACCGCGAGCCCGCACTGTGTAGCGCTTGCCGGCCTCAACCTCTACCGTAGACGGCTGAAGCCTCACCTCAGCGGTGACTTCACCCAAGGGACGAATCTCAACAAGACGTTCTCTTGATGCGGGCAGTTGCCGGTTCAGCATTATGCCTAGAGTCGGAAGGAATTCGCCAGTCTCGACGTCTTTGATGTCCCATATGTCGAGCAGTGACGCCTGAGGATCGAAAGGAGTGTCCCAGTCCAGAAACGTTATTGAGCCCGTAGGGTGCGTGTTTCTGAGCGTGAAGAGAAGAGTGAGAGGAGAGCTCGAGGCTTGCGAGGCGATCATGATGAGGTTGGAAAGATTGGGAGGTGGCGAGGCTGAGGTTGTGGATGCCATCGGCCCCGTAAAGAGAATTGCATAGTACGCCAGCAACAGGCTCAAGTG
>QQTW01004413.1_pt1 | contig 10557 bp, 9 predicted proteins | sample 1904831 | NCBI WGS metagenome assembly QQTW01 (sample SAMN09435610, study PRJNA476489) | Subsurface metagenome, whole genome shotgun sequencing project.
ATACGGGATTTGGATGACTCGGCTAAGAAAGCCGGAATCGTATTACTCAACGAAGTTGGTGTAGATCCAGGCGTGGACCATCTGTACGCGATCAAAAAGATAGACGAGGTGCACGCAAAAGGCGGCAAGGTATGTGATAACAAGCTATTAAAACTCGCAATCCTCCCTGCACATCTGACCCGGGCAATTCGAAGGTCAAAGAGTTCTATTCCTATTGTGGAGGTCTTCCAGCACGTAAGTAACACCATGTGAAAACTATGAAGTACTGGAACTGATTGCAAACATATAGCCGAACATTCCAAGAACCCACTGGGCTTCAAATTTTCCTGGTCCCCACGTGGCGCTCTTCTATCGCAGTTCAACTCTGCGCACTTCCTGTCCGGCGGCAAGAAGGTTGAAATCTCTAACAAAGAGCTAATGGGCGTCGCGAAGCCTTACTTTGTCAAAGAGGGTTACGACTTTGTAGCCTACCCCAACCGTAACTCGCTTCCATTCCAAGAGTTTTACGCTATTCCGGAGGCAGATACCGTCATCCGTGGCTCACTCAGGTACGAAGGTAATCCGGCCTTTGTCAAGGCTCTGATCGACCTCTGCTGGCTGGACACCCAAGCGAAAGATTGGCTGAAGGCTGGATTGGCTTGGGCAGAGGTGTTGCAGAAAGCCATTGGCGCCAAGGATACCAGCGAGAGGTAATTCGCATTCTTAGTCGTCAATCTACTAGGTCGTTATACTGACAAGTGAACTAACAGTGCTTTGGCATCGCGTGTGAAAGAGCTCTGCCACTTTTCTAGTGAGTCTGAGAGCGAGCGTATCATCAACGGTCTTCGTTGGATTGGACTGTTTTCTTCTGATCAGGCCACCGTACGCGGAGGAAATCTTCTGGATACTCTCTGTGCTCAGCTTGAGAAAAAGTTAAGTTACAAGCCTGGAGAGCGTGACCTTGTGATGCTACAGCACAAATTTGTAGTTGAGTGGCAGGATGGCAAAAAGGTATAAAATTCTCGCTCGGTCACCTTTCTGCGCTAATGCCCATAGGAAACCTTCACCTCGACCCTCGAGCTCTACGGGGAGCCGAATGGATACTCTGGGATGGCCAAGTCTGTCGGAATAACATGCGGTATCGCCACTCAACTGCTCCTGGATGGTCATAAAGCCTTCAATACCCCTGGCGTCCTGGCGCCTTACCGAAAGGAGATCTGCGACCCTATTCGCGAGCTTTTAGAGCAAGAGGGGATCAAAATGGTTGAGGCGCTTGCCTGAGGGCTTAACGTAGCGATACGCACATCCCATGCATTCCTGAGCTGGACGCTAAGTTCAGGGGCACACCCAAATTCTCTCCGCGAGGGTGTCGCTGTGGATCAGGATCGAGGAAGTCGAATAGCATTTCGTTCATGTAACGTTGCCAAGACCCAGGAGGTATTGCTATAGCATAGCTGTCCGTTGCGGCAAAGCTCTGCAGTTGATCTTCGTTGACAACCTTGGCGGCATCAGTTAGAAGACCCTTGGTCCTGCTAGGGCCGCCTTCTTCGTCATCAACTTCGTCGTCGTCCTGGACTTCGGATTCGTCGTTGAAGGGGCCAGGGATCATGGATCGACGGACGTTGGCCTTGAACAGCTTTGACTGTCTGCGGGAGTTCTTGACAAGGTCACTGAGGTCAGGGTAGGCGACGTTGTCTCTGCCAGATGCGGATCTGGCCACATCGTTGGTGGCAGCGGTGGTGCTGCCTCGGAGGGGTTGATCAGTGACTCCGGAGAGTCGGGCCAGGTTGGCTTGATGGTAGAGTTGGGGTTTGGTGTTCGGGTTGCTCTACAGTCGTGCCAGGCTGACTTTGTTCGTTCGTGGTGGTATCTCTATAGCCAGCACGCAACAGGCTTGGCAGCCAATGTGCCTTCACATTTATAGAGATATTATCAATATCATCCCTTATATAGCGAAGTGAATTGTTCCTACATTCACGAAACGTTATTTCGAGTACAGCGGCGATAAGGCCGAGGAGGTAAGGAGGGTAGAGTCATACTAGTAGAGGAGAACAGAGTGGAGAATACGGACAGCAGGTCACCCGGGTTCTTTATAAGTGAGTATTACTTTTAAACCACCGTAGATACGTCACTATGGTTGATTAACAGTTTTATAACTACTATATACAGCCATTTTTCATTATCGGATAGGCTACTAAGTCGTTGCTGGGTATCTTAGGCCGATATACCTACCTTATTCTTTGGTGGCATAAGGTTGGGATATGAAGCTGGGCCCTGGCGCCGATCATCCGTAAACCCTTCCGCACTTGAGTGTAGTTGAGGCAGATGCTAAGCAGAATAGTGGGGCAGCGCCTTGGCAGGAGATCCAGGGCCTCCTGTTTTATACCTATATCCTCACTTTTCTACCATCCATCTCGCCAAATGTTGTATAGCTTCAAGTCCTGTCTTAACTTGGCTAAATATGAGGCTCAATGGTAGATAATACAGCTAGATCTGTGTGGGGTGCTGTGCGCCAAGCCGCCCCACTATTCACTTTCTCTGTGACCCCGAGGCCAAGATGACAGCACCATCTTATTCGACACTTGTCACACAATTGAGAAGAGCGATTCCACTTCATTAGCCTGTAAATGGCCTCAGAGCAGTCAGCAGGTAACTATGGAAGAAAAATTTTGTCGAAGCTAGCGGACTATTGTCATATCAGGCACCAGCGGTATGCGGCTGTCAATGTCCTGCTAATATCCTGGAAAGACGATGACATGGACAGTGCGACGGAGATCAAGCAGTTGCAGAGGCTCTTTCAGGAATCCTTCAAATACACAACCTGCTCCTATCAGATTCCTTCTACAGACTCACAGGCGTCGCTCAATTTCCAGATCGCCTCGTTTCTTCATGCTTTCGGAGGACCTGACAATCTCCTTGTCATATACTATGGGGGCCATGGCGGACCGAGAACAGGGCAGAGCAAGAGTCCCTGCACTTGGGCAGCGTAAGCTTCCTTTTGGCTTCTTTCATGCGTGCGAGTGCAGACTAAGACGAACTTGCATTCGCTTTTCACAGAAGAAACGAAACTGCAGGGCCGAGCTTGGATTGGTCCCTGATTCAACCATCTCTACTCAACGCTGGCTGCGACGTTGCCATTATCCTCGACTGTTGCTATGCTGGTCAGGCTGCAAGGTCCATTCCTGCCCAAACAATCGAGCTGCTTGCGGCAACGGATAAAGATCAGTGGACACCCAATAGTAAGAGTACTTGGCAAACTTTCACTAAAGCATTGATCAAAGAGATGGGGAAAATGCTCGAGAGGGACGGAGTTGTGACTCTTCGTGGTCTTGCCAAACATTTGTCAGCAACTGGAGCAGGTCTCTACAGACAGCCTTTCCACATTTCCCTTGGTGGTGATCATTTAGCCGGACCCATTAAGCTAGCTAGGCTGCACGATACAAGGGATCCGCATGCCCGAGCTGGGGAAGCGAGTCCTGCGGTCTCATTGCAACTCAAACTGTCACTTTTTGAACCGCTCAACTCTGAAACTGCCTCATCATTGATACGATGGATGACGAGAGACTCACCCGCGTCGATAGAGGACATTCAATTTGCAGACCAAGCATTGAGTGAAGCCAACGAGACCGGCCAACTCTGTAATGAGCTCCTCCACGTCCATTCACAAGCTGATGGCCAGCTCCTGTCATATCTCTCCAAGCAAGGTCAAGCAGAGGGAATGGCTCTCCTCTCGCATCTACGGAGTGCAATGTCGAGTCCAACTTCCACTCATTTGACCGATGTTGAAGTAATGCAGGTCGTCAAGACAGTCAAGCAGAGATCACAAGATTTGGTCGTGTTCATTGAAGACTCACTTCCGCGCCTTAACACGAACTCTCTGCAAGCTATGGAAGCGGGAGAGCTCTTCAAGGCAGTCAACCAAGACCTAAGAAACCACATCAACATGCGTTTGACGCTCATCGCCGAGGACATGCCTGACAAGGAAACCGAAATCGCCTTTGATGCTACAGACCCGCCTCGGGCAAGTCAGCGTTTTCGGACAGGGTCGAAGGATGGAAAACGTGTGCTTGTAGAGTATTTCTATTACGACGAGACAAGCAGCAATTCGGAGTCATCAATCTTGCGACAAGTGAGGAGAATCTCGGCTCTCCATGCTGAAGCAAAAAGCAGAGCATTCCATTTAATGCAAGGAGTTGGCTTCCTACGGGAGTCGCTTCGCGGAATTAGGTACGGAATAATCTATCAAACACCAGAGGAGACAGGAGGTCATCTCTTTTCTTCTCTATCAGACTTGATCTCCAAAGTCAATACGGTCCCTCTCGAAATTCGAATGCGTACAGCTTACGCTCTCTGCGAGGCCCTACTAAATCTCCACTCCATCGGGTGGTACCACAAGGCAATCAAGAGCGAAAACGTTCTTTGTTTTGGTCAAAATTCTGAGATAGGCAGCGAACGTTCGTTCACCGCGTGGGAACTCCATTGCCCTTATCTCATAGGTTTTGACTGTTCTCGACCATCCGCGGCAGAGACACGCAGTACAGTCGACTTCACGACTAGCAACAACATCTACAGGCACCCGGACAGATGGGGCCGAGCATCCCCATTCCAGAGACATCACGACATCTACGCATTGGTAAGTTTTGCTTCTTCACTTTTGAGTATTTGTTCAGGGTTTTCTTTATGCCGAATGAGCTGACGATCTTTCAGGGCATTCTGCTGCTGGAAGTCGGATGCTGGAGGCTGCTGAAGAATATGGGCAGCAAGGGAGAAGACTTTGAACACATCAAACACCCCGAAAATCTACGGGCTCTGCTATTGGGGAGCATCTTGGACAAGACCACACATGCGGCGGGAACGCAGTTCGCCTTAGCCATTCGCTTCTGCCTTGAAAAGCGACAGTGGAATGACTTGGAAGAATGGCAGGTCCAGAAGATGATGAGGCAGAGGGTGCTGGAACCCCTCAGAGCATGCTGTTTGTAAACCAATCCGGGTTTTGGCAGGGCGAGCGAATTGGACGTTCAATGGCAGGCTCCTTCTTCCCAACATCTTCCTCAAATGTTGGAATGAGATGAAAGACATACTATGTAGGACATAATAGAAATCATCTATCTGATTTTGATCTCAGACAAAGTTTAGAATTAGACTGGTTACATTCACTTTTTCTTAGATGTTCCGACGGAGATGCTTGCCCTCAACTAATTCGGAGTGCGGAGCGTTATCGGAGCATCGGACAAGCTCAAACATGTCATTGGGATGAGCTTTGGCGATGCGGAACTCGCCCAGGGGTGCCCGATACTCCGGCTTCACAATCCACACAACTTCGTCCTTCTCGAACGGGAACTAGGGAGCCAGAGTTTCGGTCAGAGAAACGTGTGGCCAACGTTTGATCAGAACACGGGAATTGGGAGATATATCACCAACCTCAGCCGATTTCTCGTAAGGGTCGACGTGCGCCTTCCGGTCCCTCTCCGGGATTTCGTCTTCGCATTCCTGCCCAAAATCCACTTTTGTCAAGCTGTAACTCCTTGGATATCAAACTTGTCAGGATAACTCACTAGAGGCTGCTTCGTCGCAGTAATTGGATTCGTGATCCAGGTGGTGTTTTGAGGCTCGTTTTTGTTCTTAAAAGACATGGTCCTGTGGAAATGATGAACAGTAAGATTGTGAGAAAAGGTAACCAGGTTTAGAACCGGCGAGAAGGCTCAGCGAGTGGCCAAGCTACTGAAAATTGTGAGCAGGTAGAGGGAGGTCATATTTGGGAGGAAGCAGATGATATTCAGAAGCCACAGGGGGACAGAGAAAATGATTAGTGGGGCGGCTTGGCACACAGCAACCCCTTACAAATCTACATACAAAAGCTGTTTTGTCTACCATGGGATCCTACATATAACCATATCTAGATAGGGTATGAAGCTGTATAATGATTGATAGGATAGAAAGTGAGGATTTAGGTATAAAAACAGGGAGGTTCTGCCCCATGTCTCCTGCCAAGGTGCGGCCCCGCTATTCCGTGGAGAATCTAATTTAATTTACAGGTGAATGCCAAGGATATTGGCTCTACGCCCGATTAGGCAGCAACACTTGACATCTCATCAGAATATACAGATTCTGCCTGCAAACATATGTTCACAGAAATCATCTGCCTAGCCTGCTTGCAACAGAGAGCCCATGTCCATTAGCGTGTGCAAAAAGCTTTGACATATTTATAAGCATTATATAAAATCGACTTATATTCGAGCTGTTCAATCACCCCCAAACTAACCTTCTTCTTGTGACCAAGTATAAATCTAAGCTTAGGCTTCGAAGTGCGTGTTTGTAAAAGATAGCTAATCTTGTGTGTAATCAGCTCGAAAGTCAGGTGTGTGTGTGGAAAGTGTTCAAGGTAGCCAAACGTTCCAAAGCTCTTTGCAAGATGACGTCTCCACACGCGATTGTGACCAGGGAAAAATGTACGGTTTAGAAATGTTTTCCATGGTCCAGGGCAAGGTGCATTCTACACTTGTGGTCATTGACTGCTAACATCTCAGTCTTGGAGGACTACCCCCAAGGCTACCCCCGGCTCGCCGCTTTTCTCACCCTGGACCGAGACTTCACTGTGTTCAAGAGGTTTGATTATCTACACATGAGAAGTTTGTTGGAGCAACAAGACGAGCTGGCAGAGCTCCAGGAACGACTAGATCGGTGCGACGACGCCGAGCCAATCCGGCTGGGACTGAGCAGCAGACGTCAAGATGAGAACCCAGAGCGACGGGAATTGCTTCGGCAGGTCACAGCCAAACTTCGAGAGTACGACAAATGTGTGCAAAACTGTCATGCTATGCTGCGACTGCCAGAGGCCCACAAGACGCAGAAGCAAAACGTGAAAAATTGGTACTTGGGCAACAAGCCGCTGGTGCGGTCGGAGAGTGGTTGCTACATGAACTGCACCCGTGGTCATGACTACATTGCTCTCACGGCCAAGGACGCCGACAGAGCCGGCCTGGAGACGCTCGTGGATATCCTGATGAAAGCATTTCCCAGCGTTGCAAGGCATGTGAGTCAACACACCATATTTTTAGAACGTTGGTGCTGTATACTGGCTGATATATTATACCCGCAGTTCCTCGACCCAGAGGTGAGTGAAGAGAAAGGGGTGTGAACAACGACCGAGCAACAATGCCATCTCTGAGTCAAATCTTCCAGGTGAACACCCGCGACTGCAACATATTCGTCTTTCCTTCCCATTTCCTCGGCCGCATTGTGAAGATCTTTTTCGCCTTCTTCATCCCGCTCTGGCTGGTCTTTCCTACCATACTGCTTTACAATGCGACGAGCCACGGCAGCCGCACGATTATTTACTCAATCTTTACTTTCTGGACATCCTTCATCGTGATCTCGATGGCAAATGTCACCAAGTACGACCTCACTCTGGCAATGATAACGCAAGTTTACGGGCCCTAAGCGTGAAAAAGAAGAGTAGTTCATTAACCTGACCACGATCAGATATACCACGCTTCTCGGGGCATTCCTTGCAAGCGGTCCACCTGTTTCGTAACGTTCATGCAGAATGGCTTGGTCACAATAGCGAACGGAAAGTTTTGAATGTGCGATAAGCCAAAGCAGGTGATAGGGCAAGAATTCGAAAGATCATGAAGAGAGATCGACGCCCACGCTTAACCTCTCATTGCTAAGGCGCTTGCAGTGGCAGAGACCGAGGCGATCCTGCTCCTATATCCGCGCCGAACTGCCCTCTAATTTTGTTTAAAGAGGCCAGCCAGAGCTGCTCGGGTAAATATCTGAATCAATCTTCATGTTATTGGGTCTCTTCAATCTTCGTAACCATCTTTCTAGCCAATTCAATTCCACGAAGCCTTGCCATGTTGGAAAAGAACGTATTCCATTCGTCCCTACACTGCACACCTCCCAACTCATAAGCTTTATGTTTCCCTTCTTTGCCTGGCCATGAAGCCACTGCGTCGTAGTTCACCCTCTTCTGGCGAATCAGCATCACAGCGCGGCTTACATAACTGATATGAGTACACAGGTGTAATTCGGTGATCCCTTCGAATCGACGGTCATTCCGTAATAGATGCCAGCGTAAAAATTCTTGAGCAACATTAAGTGAGCCAGCCCTAAAAGATTCAGCCCTCGCCCAAGCGGCTGGATCTCGGCCGCTCTCTGGACCGTTGATTCGGTTTGTCCCTGTTCCAGCAGCATGAGATATGATGCGGATGACACGACGAAGAATGTGGGTTTTTTTGGTCGCTTCCGGGATAACTTGCTTTGTGGGAGATGTGTCGGACTGTCTTGGTGGAAGTGACCCGCATTCGAACCGATAGCCTGACGACCGGCACATATGGCAAGCAATCTGAAACGGTAAAAAGGGAATTACCAGGTCACCTTCGTCAACACCGACCTTCTTAGCTAAAAATGGCACATTGGCGTCAGCTCCGGCCTCAAGAAGGAGCCGAATAATGTCAAGGTCAAGGTAAGCGGCAGCTCGCTGAAGCATAGTAACACCGTCCTCGTGCGGCGTGTCAATGTATCCTGCGATTGACTCGTCAGAGATCAAGGCTCGAAACTCATCCCAGTAGATCTGCCCAAGTGGAGAAGTGGTTTCAAAATAGACATCTCTTGCTGGCAATAGAAGGGAAAGTATCGCATGCGCTCTTGACATAGCAAATAGCGTTGTTGCATCCTTGGCATCCTTGTCACGAAGACTCTTGTAGACAAAGCCGTTTAATCCTCGGCGCCTCGTCACCTCCCGGAAAACGTGCCACGATACCCCGCTAGCCACGTCGCATTCGAAGGGGCTTTCGTTTCCACCGTAATCGGATAAGATTGCCTGGATTTCAATGTCCCCTTCCCAGGCGGCCAGATCAAAACTCGATATTAAATCAGGCTTGCCTGCTTTCCGGTGGATGTCAACTCCCTTTTCAAGCAAAACCTGCACAGCAAGAGTCCAGCCTACTAACACGGCCGTATGGAGAACATTACACTTGAAACCAACGTCAGCAGGATCTGACTTCTTCAGTTCTCTAGCCTCGTCGAGTTCAGCAATAGAGAAGTTGCGAAGTATGGTCTCGAGAACGGGCCTCCAAACCGGATTAGGCTTTGCGTTTTCAAATGCCGTGAACAAGATCGATTCGTGTACTTCATGGAAGTCATCGCTTTCAAATCCCTGTCTGATGATCGAAGGGGGACATAAGTCGAAGAGCATCTCCAAAGCCTTGAGGCATGATCGAGTCCTTGCATTGACGATGCACCTTCGGAGCATAGTTTCGTAGTCTATCAAGTCATGCTCGTCACAGAGCCGAATGGTACGCTGGATGGCAACGTCGCCATCTCGTCCGTGGATAATTAGATGTGCAAAAGGCCGATGGAAAATTAGTGTTGGGCAGTCTTCCTTCGTAAATACACCGGATAAGGTACTTTTGGAAAGCAGGTCGTCGGCAATCTCGTAGTAGGCAAGCGAGATTGCGTGTCGGAGTACACTTCTCTCCTGACCTTTGGAGTGCGGAAGCAATGCAGCTACCAGGGCACGGTTCCTTGCAATTACAGCCCATTCGACAGGTGTCCCGACGAGATCTAAGTCCATCTTCCTGAAATAGTTCGCTTCAGAACAAGTATCCGTAGGGGCGCCGTGAGTAATGAGCAAGCTCACGGCTCTGTCAACAAGGGCGGCAGGCATATAGATCAGGAGATGCAGTGCAGTAATGTTACTGGGTCCACAGAGCGAGGCCTCCACACCATAGTCGAGAAGAAATTCCAGCGTAGGCAGATTGCCACCAATACAAGCGCAATGCAACGCATTGATTTGATCCTCGCGGCGCTTGGAAATTTCAGCAGTTGGAAGCAGCCTGGCCATGATTTCATCCTCGCCTAGCAATGCAGCAATTCCCAAGGTCGTCATTGATACGTAATCGACGGTTGTACATGCAATTTTGCAGTCAAGCCACGCCGCCGCCTGGAATTCAATCTCATACACGTGCAACCAAGATTGACCCTCAGGCGATAAAGCTCGAATAGCTTTGACTGCAGAGGTTACTCTAGACTGAATCTCCCTTATCAAGTATAGCTCCGAGCTGTCAGAGCACTCGATCTCAGTTCCCTCCGGAGTTGCTTCAAGCTGGTTCTCAAGCCTTTCAGAGGATGCAGGAGGAGGAGGAGGAGACACAAGGGACTCGGAGATTCTGCGCAAGTGAAGTGGGTAGTGGTTTTTTGCCATCTTCAGCCAGCGAAGAGCTTCTGCCAAATCATAGCCTGTGCCGAACGAGATGAGATGGCACTCTGCCAAGTTTAGGGCGGCTCTCTCGCGCAGCTCATCAGGGGCATCCAAGGGCGAGGACGAAGTGGCATACATCTTGAGTTCGTCAAGAACACGCCGCTGCAAGCTGTCCGGAAGGTTCAAGCATGTGTATTCCAAAAACTGCAAGATCAGTAGTGTTAGATGATTCCGACAAAGTCCAAAAGTGGTTAGAGCCGAAGGATTATGGTATGATTTTTGGAGAGTTTCATACCTGGAGCACATCATTCCCGAGACCAAAAGTCAGTCGGTCTTATATCTTAGCTTGTTTTTGGAATACACATGCTTGAACC
>QQTW01004414.1_pt1 | contig 10556 bp, 8 predicted proteins | sample 1904831 | NCBI WGS metagenome assembly QQTW01 (sample SAMN09435610, study PRJNA476489) | Subsurface metagenome, whole genome shotgun sequencing project.
GTCAGCTATAGTAAAATCTCGCAGTAGGAGAAGACCTCACCGTTGAGGTCAGCAAACACCACTCCAGCGCCCACTTTACCGATGCTAGGAGCAGCGTCCGGTTTGTGCGGCCAGCTCGTAAGGAACTTCATGTCACCGTTGTGCCCGACGCCGAGAGCGATTGGTTGGTCCTTCAGGGCTTCGACCCAAAAGGGCTTCGTCAAACAGTATCGCCCAGATGCAGATGCGGACCCTTGGGAGCCGAGGCGTGGGTTTTGCGCAGCAGCATCTTGGATTGCTCTAAACCATATGTCGGCCATCTTTCTGTAGCCGCCATCGTTCGGGTGCAAAGAGTCAGCATAGTCGGTGGGTAGAAGTGAATTTCGGAAATTAACGACTGCGACATGATGGCTACCGGCGCGCTGAGCGACCACAGCGGGTATGGCATCGTTGTACTTTTCGATGAGCGCTTGGGTCTGAGCACTGGCAGAGTTGATGATCTGCGCGACAAGGATGACAGCGTCAGGGCTGGTCTGGATCAGCTGATCAATGAGAGCTCCCAAACGGTCGGGCGCGTGGTTCGGATCAATGGGTGGGCCCATGTTCAGATCATTGGTGCCGGCATGTAACAGGATGATGTTGGGGTCCAGGGACTTCGGCGAGGATTTGGCTTTGTCTGCAATCTGGCTGATCTGCACGCCTCGTAAGTAATCTTGAAACTTGAAAATCATTGCAGGTCAAGCTTACTGTGAAGCCATTCCATCCTTCGTTCCACTGGATAAATGTCAGTCAACCTTGGTCAGTCCGGATGTCGTCCGGTAGAGGACTGAATCAGTGAGTGAGATGTAAACGTACGCCATCGGTCATTGTGCCTCCAGTCTTGGAGCCGACGAAGAGGACCTTGCTACCGGCAAGATCTTGCTGCAATCCAAAGCGGTATCCATTGTCATCAGTGGCTATTGCGGTGAGTTAGCTTACAGACGGCAGGTCGTCATACGAAGTCTCATCACGCACATTTGTAACCGTTTGTGATGGAGTCCCCGAGGGGATATATTCTGAGCTCAACGCCGTTACCAACGTTGGTCCTTGGAATGAGGTCGGAACGCTGCATGCCGGAGGCTGTGTGCATCCGTCAGCTGCTCGCCCCGTGTAATCCTGCCGAATAGTAGAAGGGAATTTGTGTGCTACTCACTTGATGTAGAATTATGGCAGTAGAACCAGGAGCACGCGAGAGCTACCACCTCAGTGACCAGCAGGGTCGTGTTCACGAGCATCTTGCCGATAGGGAAAAGGTCCCTGAATCTTGGTAGGAAGCGTCCAATGAATCTTCAAGATGTGCAAATACGCTTGGGTATGGCGAAGTCGAGGGTTGGTGGAAGAAGTGAGGGAGCGAAGGAGTGTCCAGATGAGGTTGCAACTCCACAGGCAAAAGATTAAGACTTGATATCAGAATTGATGAAGGGCAATGAAGAGAGTGAATGAAATGCGGTATGACACGCTAGAGGTATCTGGTGAATGCGTCGCCTCCACTGGGTGCACAGATTCATTACTAAGTCGATCATGTCGACGATAAGGTGACAATCTTCGCTCGGTCTGTTATGTTCTTTCATGGTGACACAGAAATGTTGATCTCGGTTTGCAACGCTGCTATCCGCTTTCCTCACCTGACTGCTCTGTTTTCGTGCCATTCAGCTTCATTGGCTTGATAAAGGTTGATCTATTCACCTCGATTTAGTATTAAGCAGCGTCTTCACACTTTCCTCCTCCAATAGCGCCCCCACCGAGGGGCCATCACCCCGGCGAGGTGCGATATCTAGATTTCTCTTCTGGGTAACCGAGTGCTTTGTGCTTGCTCGCGCGTTTCCCCTTCATCCTTCCCTATGGTCCATGTCATCGTGCCCGGCCAAGATTAGCTGGGCTACATGACCATTGGAAAACGAGATGTCAACATGTCGAGGAAGCTGTTAGTAGTTGCCAAGAATCTGACCGGAGAGGCTTTGAAACAATCTTGCAATGACGACGAAAGTAGAGATAATCGGACTGAGAAAGCCAGCTTACTATTCTGGCCATGATAGAAATCGATACCTCGCTTGGTTGTCTTCCCAGTCCCGCTGGACTTGGCGATCATCTGTATAGTATCATACGCTTCGATCGGATGGCCGCTCACCGAGGCATGGCACTTGATGGGCCGGCTGGTCAGTCGGGAATTTGGCAGTGTATCGACGTCGCAGTACCCTACGACCTGCGACACAAACGGTCCATGCAACTGGCATGCCGCGGAGGAGTTTCGTGGCCACAAAAGAACTCGTAGTAGCCAGCCATTAGTTGTCACGAGTACGACGCAGTCGATACATCGATTTTTCAAGTCTCCTCGGCGTGTATTGTATCTAAGTTACTTCATGAGTTCCATTGCTACTGGTGGTAGCGTAGATGCAAGCCACGTGCTATCATTGCACGTGACGTTCGCATCGCTACAGAAGTCGATACTGGGCCTCTTGTGGTGGTGGTGGTGGGCCGGAAGCTCACCGGCTCCCAGCTGGTGCTCCTGTATATTCCTGGTATTATCAACTTTGTTTGCGTGTACGTGATTGGTTCTGTCGCTTGAAGGATGTGAACCCCAATTTGCTTGACTTGATCGATCTGCCAAGCCTAAGCAACCTTCCTTTGCCTGGCGAAGGCATATTGAAGGCTGGGCAAATTCTTCCAGTACACAACACTCCTGGGTTCAGTATCTGCTGAGAAATTTGTTTCTTGCTTTTACATGATGGCGCAAAAAGTACTCGTGTAGTCGCGGTTTTTTTTTTGGTTTTTTTTTGGGACAGCCCTTGCCGCTGGTGGCGTCTGTAGGATTCGCACGGCTGTTTCATCATCTCAGCTTAGCTCCCAAAAAAGAGAGTTCCGTTCCTTCGATTCCATCCTTCCTTCGACGCTTAGCTGTCGGACTACGCTTATTTGGCTTGATCAAGCCATACAAAATGTCTGCCCGTCCCAGAAATCCTACTATCCCCATGCTCTTTCCTTCTCGAGGCAGTGCACCATTGAAGCCTTTCGAACGTCGTATACAGACGTTCAGATGTACGACTCCCAGCGCCTATCATGGGCCCTCAGCTTTCTCGCGATATACGTTGTACGAAGTGCTGTCGCAGACCCAGGAGTGACATGGCTGTGGCCTGATGACAGCAAAACCCAAAGCTACAGCCAGAGGGACATACTGAACGCATCCTGGGTCACCACCTTGACCAGCATGCCGGCACTACTGTCTTTGTGTCGAGGGGTTTCTCCAAATTCCGAGTCCGCCAATAGTACGTCTCATTTCCCCTGTCACTCATCCAAACCAAGCCAGCCTCCAAGCTAACCGGGAAAAACCAACCAACAGTATCATACTCTTGGGTGCAATCCACTGGTAGCAAACTCATCCCTCTCGACCTGTGGTCCGGTCCGAACCTCCCCTACAAATGCTACCTCGACCTCATCGACGGCAGCACGAATCTACAACTCAATCAGCCGAGCAACTCATTCTACATCACAGGAGCTGCGCCAGACTCCTCACCGAACATCTGGTCCGAGGGAAGCGCTTCTCAGGCCGTACGACAAGGTCCAACTGTCTCTTCATCCGCCTCCACATCCTCCAGCCAAATCGTAGAGCCCACAGCAACAAGTACGCCTGTAGACGCTCAGGACTCCTCCTCGGCGACCTCCCTCAGCTCCACGGGCGCTTCCAGCCGCAAATCAGGCACCAGCATCAGTGCCGGCGGTATAGTGGGGATAGTTATTGCTTCACTGATAGGCGGTGGGCTGATCGCTGTGGCCGCCACATACCTCTGGCTGCGCAATCGCCGAAACCAGCACAGAGAGATCCCTAACCACGATTACCAGCAACCGCCACCGCACATGAATCCCGTGTTCGTTGGGTATGCGGAGAAAGATGCGCAGACACCGGCGACACATGAGATCGAGGGCAGCACGTTTACGGAACTAGATGTAGGACCGGGCCTGTTGCAGGGGAGACGGGTTTGATGCAGCTATTTTGATGACTCTGTATTTCACAAAGGTCACTTGCTTAATCGCTACCTCGATTGTCCTGACTATCAATCTGTGAATCCGTAAACGAAGAAATTGGCGCTGCAGCAGGTGGTTGCCAGACACCGAACACGTAATTGTAGGCACGGGCGCCAGACCCACATGCTTCTCGGTCCCTGCCCTTCAAGACTGACAAGCATGTGGTGCGGATAATCGTCTAAGAGAACGTCAAATACTTTGGTGGTCTTGGACCGCTTAGGTGGTGAGGCTGTGTAGAACCCCTGAAGACAGGCAGCAGCCGCCCAAGATAGCTGCATTGTTTCGGTATCAGGACGGGACTCAAACCTTCCATAAAGGAACAGGTCTACCTTCTGGGACCATCAATTGTAAGAAAATAATAATCAACAGCGCTGACTTACATCATGCGTGCTCAGCCATCCCTCTCCGATGCTGCCTCCTCGGCCCTCGCTTTCCACCCCGCGCTAAGCGCCAAACCTGGGGACCCTGTCTACAACACCTTCTCTAACCACTCCTCAGGCCTTCGTGTAAACACCAATACCGTCCTTGCCTCCGCCCTGCGCAAGCAATATCCCGATCTCCACCTCACCATCACTCCCACTTACTCATCCGACCTCCTTGGCTTTGCAGCAGCCGGCCATGCCATCGCAATTCCTTCGTCGACCTCTGACGAATCCTCTCCCAATGCCGCCGAAACTGCCTCTTCCTCGACCGACGTCCCGTCAGACTTGAAATGGCGGCGCTACATCGCACCTTCCAAGCGTGCGTCCGTCTCTCTTGGCTACCTGGCCGATAACATCAAATTCGGCCGCTTCGCCTACAGCTGGTCCTCGCAAAATTACATCCTTTACACTGTGGTCGGTAGCCACGACGTCATCTACGATGAGGGCTTGACGTATATTCTCAGCTCATCCGACCAAGCGAACGACAATCTCCTCCTGGCCGCGGGGTCCTTTTGGAACCAACTCCACGAAGAGATTTTGGTCTTCGATGGTGGATTCTGGCACAAGAGCCACAAGCTGTGGGAGAGCGTGCAAAACAGTGTATGGGAAGATGTGATTCTGGATCCAGGCATGAAGAAGAGTATCATGAACGAGGTAAACAAGTTTTTTGGATCTGAGGAGCGATATAAGAAGCTCAAGGTCCCGTGGAAGAGAGGGATAATCTACTATGGTCCCCCTGGTACGTCTATTCCTTCTCCCCATCATATACCTTTCCTCTTCCCATGATCACGAAACCGACGTACCGGTTCGCCTCCAAGCCAAGTCGCGTGCTTGATCAAACGGACACAAGCTGACGTCCACTAACCCAGGCAACGGCAAGACCATATCAATCAAGGCCACCATGAACGCCCTCTCCCACCGCAGCTCCGGCCCCATCCCGACCCTCTACGTACGCACCCTAGCCTCTGTCTTTGGGCCCGAACACTCCATCGCCAGTATCTTTACCCAAGCACGTAAGCAGTCCCCGTGCCTCCTCGTCTTCGAGGACCTTGACTCCCTCGTCACCGACGCCGTGCGCTCTTACTTCCTGAACGAGGTCGACGGCCTCGAGTCCAACGATGGAATTCTCATGGTCGGCTCCACCAATCATCTCGAGCGTCTAGACAAGGGTATCCGCAATCGGCCTAGCAGGTTCGATCGAAAGTACCTGTTCCCCGTACCCGGGATGGAGGAGAGGGACGCGTACTGTCACTTCTGGAGAAGGAAGCTGGGAGTGACGGGCGGCGAAGATGGAGAAGGACAAGGGGAAGTGGAGTTCCCGGTTGTGCTGTGTAAGGCTATTGCGGGCATTACAGGGGGTTTCAGCTTTGCCTACATTCAAGAGGCATTTGTGGCAAGCCTGTTGGCAATTGCAGCGGTGGATGAAGACCGAGACGGGGATGATGGGGATATGGTGGGAGTTGTGGACCCGATCTATGAGTGGGAGGGCAGATGGGATGAAGTTGATGTGGAAGGTGTGGGGAGATTGGTAAGGGATGAAGACAAAGACCTCGATCGTTACGTGCTGTGGAGGCAGATGAAAAAGCAGGTTAAGATTTTGAGGGATGAGTTGGATGTTGGGAAAGGGGAGTAAGAAGCCTACGAAGGATACTTTTGTTTGTCTGCTCGAGTAAGAGGCGAAAGAAATGGGTATGCGATGCACACAGGTGATCCGAAAACATCAATGAACTTGTAGTCCGAGCTGTCGGTTACCATGAATTAGAACTTTCTTTCCGACAAGTCTCTTTCATTAGCGGTCTCCGATGCAAGCGTTCTCCGATGCAAGCGTACCTAGCCACTATCAGAGGGGTTGATATTGGCTATGCGTTTGGGTGATGTGTTTTCGCAAGATTATTGGGTCTTCTAGTTTATTAGAGAAGTGCAGAAACCAGCACAGGTGAATGGTCGGCTTCAGACAAAAGCCTGTTATGCTTGACTCATGCAGTACACAATGCAAAGCACTGTCGAGTCATGGGACCCCTGTCTAAGGCAGCCAAGCCCCGCTTAAGCTCAACCCCATGCGCGGATCTAACGGATCGCTAGCGTGACTTTTTGCAATGCGATAACGGAGAGATCGCATTGAGCCAATCACGACTACTTCTCCGTCGCTGGGAAAGTCTGTGTTGCGATCCATTTGAACCCAAAGTATGACGTGTTTATGTTATTCAAGAACCATGTGTCTTACAAATCTTCAGACAGGCATGGCTGTGGTTTTGTTAGGGCGCATTGGCAGCCCCAATTCGTTGACCGACGCCTCAATCGACCGCGACGCATTGCCATTGAACCCTCTTTCCTTCCCACTTCACCGTTGTGATGTTGGGTCAACATCCAGGAGAGCTCTACCGCCTGGGGGATGAATCAAGAGGTGAGTGCCATACTATGCACGACTGCTCCAAACCTAAATGAATCAGCACAACAGAGCCCGCGACAAATACATAATTTACTACCACCTAGCCCACAGTCACCCTCTGTCGCCAGGAGTGTGTTTGAAGACCAACCGGTCTTGACGGACGAAACCACAATTGTTGTTCCTTCACTAGAGGAACCATCGGCATCTGCTTCAGAGATCGAAGGGACATGGGGCGAACGAGGCATCGGCGGGCCCGTAAGGGATCGAGTGGCTGTGGATGACTACGAGGCCATAAGAAGAGAGCTATCCCACCTTACTCAAACACAATCGAAGGCGTCCCGAAAATGTTATGGAACCAAATTGTCCCGCACACGAACTGCGGAGAGCAAAGCCTCCCAGTCTTCAAGATCGCGACCATCATACGAGAGCACGCGTGCGGAAGACCTTGAAGCTGGTGAGGTAGAGGCTGTGGCTGAGAAGGACGATGGATTCGAGCTCGGTGGATTCATTAGAGATGGCTATTTCGAGAAACGGATGGAGGAAGGTCAATCGGCTAAGAAAGTTGGAGTGGTGTTCAAGAACTTGACCGTCAAGGGCTCAGGCTCGAGCGCTAAAACTGCAAAGACGCTGCCGGATGCTCTGCTCGGAACCTTTGGTCCTGATTTGTACCACATTATCTCCGGTCTTGTACCTGCTCTCCGACGCCACAATGCCGGCGAAACACGAACATTGATCAACAACTTCACAGGGGTTGTGCATGACGGTGAGATGATGCTGGTCTTGGGCAGACCCGGTTCAGGTTGTACTTCCTTCCTGAAAGCCGTGGCCGACAAGCGCTCCGAATATGCTGCCATTAGTGGGGAAGTGACCTACGGCGGCATCACCGCCGCCGAGCAGAAGAAGCATTACCTTGGCGAGGTGAACTATAACCCCGAAGACGATCAACACTTCCCCTCCCTGAACGTATGGCAAACGCTCAAGTTCTCTCTCATGAACAAAACGAGGAAACGACATCGACCAGAAATCGACTTCGTCATTCAAGCCTTACTGAGAATGTTTGGCATTTCTCATACCAGCAAAACTTTTGTTGGCAATGAGTATGTACATGGAATTTCCGGAGGCGAACGGAAGCGTGTCTCTGTAGCCGAGACACTGGCCACGAAATCGACAGTCGTTTGCTGGGACAATTCAACTCGAGGTCTGGATTCCAGCACAGCCCTTGACTTTGCCCGCTCGCTTCGGATCATGACGGACGTGTCCGGACGGACAACGCTCGTGACTTTATATCAGGCTGGTGAAGACATCTTCAAGCTGATGGATAAGGTCCTTGTCATCGACCAAGGCCGCATGATGTATCAAGGCCCGGCCAGCGAGGCCAAGCAGTATTTCATCGACCTTGGCTTCCATTGCCCTGATCGCCAGACGACACCGGACTTCCTCACCAGCGTCACGGATCCGGCACAACGGGTTTATCGCGCAGGATACGAGCTATCAGCACCAAAAAGCCCGGTCGAGTTTGAGAAGGTCTTCAGGGATAGCGACGCCTACGGGAAGGTACTCGCAGATGTCGCCGATTACGAAATCTATTTGCGCAAGACGGACTACCAGGATGCGCAGCAGTTTAAGCGGAGCGTTCAAGAGCAGAAGTCGAAAACGGTCTCGAAAAAATCTAGCTTCACCGTCAGTTTGTGGCGGCAGGTCCTGACGTGCACCGCGCGAGAATTTTGGCTTGTCTTCGGCGACAGACCAACGCTGTATACAAAACTCTTCATCATCGTGTCCAATGGTCTCATCATCGGCAGTCTCTTCTACAACCAGCCAAACAATACCGAAGGGACCTTTGCACGAGGAGGGACCGCTTTCTCCTCCATTCTCTTCCTTGGCTGGCTTCAGCTAACGGAGCTCATGAAAGCTGTTTCTGGGCGAGTGGTCATCGCTCGACACAAGGAGTACGCTTTGTACCGACCCAGCGCAGTCGTGCTGGCTCGGGTCTTGGCCGACTTCCCCTTAATCTTTGTTCAGGCGATCATCTTTGGAGTGATCATGTACTTCATGACGAATCTTGATGTCGATGTATCGAAATTCTTCATCTACGAGCTGTTCGTCTATGTCACCACCATCTGTGTCACGGCGTTGTACCGCATGTTCGCCGCGCTCTCACCTTCAATCGATGATGCAGTCAGGTTCTCAGGGACGGCGCTCAACCTGCTCATCGTGTACACGGGATACGTGATCGCCAAGCCACAGCTTCTAGGGCAGAAGATCTGGTTTGGCTGGCTATACTACGTCAATCCTGTCGCGTATTCTTTCGAGGCTGTGCTTACCAATGAATTCGCCGGGCGCGTGATGGAGTGTGCGCCGTCTCAACTGGTTCCGCAGGATCCTGGCGTCCAACCGGAATACCAGGGCTGCGCACAGAGTGGAGCTCGGGTGGGTTCCACGAGCGTGACGGGGAACAGTATCTGTCAAGCACGTATGATTACTCCCGATCAAACTTGTGGCGTAATTTTGGGGTGGTCGTCGCGTTCACCGTTCTGTACATTCTTGCTACTGTCGCTGGCGCTGAACTGTTTCAATTCGTCAAAGGAGGCGGAGGTGCCATCATTTTCAAGAAAGGGGCCAGGACACAAGTCACCAATGGGAGCAAAATCGCAGACGCTGAGAACGGAGGTGAATCTGGAGACAGCAGCTTCTCAAGCGGCCAGCCACAGACCGAGGAAGTCGGAGAATCGTCGATTCCTCAGATTGCGCAAAGCGACGAGATCTTCACCTGGACCGACGTGGAGTACAGCGTGCCTCATGAGGGCTCGCAACGCAAGCTTCTTAACAAAGTTCATGGATACGCTAAGCCTGGAGTGATGATCGCACTCATGGGGGCCTCTGGGGCCGGCAAAACTACCTTGCTGAATACCTTGAGCCAGCGACAGACTATGGGACTCGTTTCTGGCACAATGCTCGTTGACGGACGTCCACTGAGCAAGGAGTTCCAGCGGATTACCGGCTTCGTGGAACAACAGGATATCCACGACGGCACATCGACGATCAGAGAAGCCATCGAGTTCTCAGCCATCCTTCGGCAAGAGCGCCATGTGCCGAAAGGAGAGAAGCTCGCATACGTGCAAGAGATCATCGACATACTCGAATTGGGCGAGATTCAAGATGCCCTCATCTCCTCCTTGGGCCTGGAGCAGAGGAAGCGTGTCACGATTGGCATCGAGCTGGCCGCCAAACCTTCGCTACTGTTCCTGGACGAGCCCACATCCAGGCTTGACAGTCAATCAGCCTACTCGATTATAAGATTTCTTCGGAAGCTGTCTCATGCCGGCCATGGCCTTATCTGCACAATCCATCAACCCTCTTCGCTATTGATACAGCAATTTGACATGATTCTGGCCCTCAATCCCGGTGGCAACACCTTCTACTTTGGTCCAGTGGGCGACAACGGTTCAGCAGTTAACGGCTACTTCTCCCAACGAGGTGTCGTGTGTCCACCGCAGAAGAATATCGCTGAATTTATCCTCGAGACCGTCATCAAGGGCGGCAAACGCGAAGACGGCAGCCGGCTGGACTGGAACGAAGAATGGCAAAACTCCCAAGAGAACAAAGACCTGCAGCCAGGTCGGCGAAGCGTACTCGTACTCCGTGTCGATTTGCTTGGGTGGGAGCTTGCGTCGTGAAGAGATGATGTTTGAGATCTTGGCTTGCAG
>QQTW01004415.1_pt1 | contig 10556 bp, 10 predicted proteins | sample 1904831 | NCBI WGS metagenome assembly QQTW01 (sample SAMN09435610, study PRJNA476489) | Subsurface metagenome, whole genome shotgun sequencing project.
AAAAAGTCGAGAATCCCGCCTCCAAAATCTTGGTAGTAAACGCACACTGTAAAGTTATACGTGTCATACATGAATGACTCTACAGCTTGAGTCTTGAATACATATGCTTGGAGAGGCGGAGCATTCTTGCGCCTGATATCATCTATGACCGGGACAAATTGAGAAGATCTCAGACCCTACAGATCGTGCTCAAATGCGGAGTGACAGCTTATGTCTACTTTTCACCAGCTCGACACGTCTAACAGTATTCCACCTGAAGGGGTCGAGGGCATCTCCGAGAATGACATGAGCTCTAATGAAAGACGAGGCGAGTCAAATGGGCTTCATGGTTTGATTAGAAAAGGGAGCAGCGGCTCAGTAGAGGATGGATTCGAGAGGGCAAAGGACGACTCCGGTCCCCGCGGCCTTGATGAGCTTGGACCAGAGATGGAACCTTCAGCTTTCGGAGGTTCGGTAAATAAGGAAGCAGTTGGGAACACAGGCATGGGAACTACACAGTTGATGAATTCAAGCCTTTCAGAACAGACACGAGAATTGTCACTGTACTCTCAGTCCCAGGAAGCATCTAGTTCAAGCCCTACCGTGCCAAAGTCCGCGCAGGTAACAGAGGGCCCCGAAGCCCCTCCACCGCTTCCGCCAAAAGACAAAGCCTACCTTGACCCGACTCCTAGAACGCCTCGAATCCCATCACCGAGCGGACAATACTCTGATACTCTGCCTTACTTTCAGGGTCAGGAGAAATCAACACACTCTGATGCGGGACTTCCAAATGCACCTTCACGGCCCTCGTCCGAGGCCGACTTCGAAGAACAACCTCCGAAAAGTCAAAGCAAAGGTGCTGACGCGGAATCTGGGTTGGAGATACAGAACATCATGGATCAGTTCGATCAGGGTGATGGGGGGCCGGGCATTGACGAAGCAATGTCAACACGCCTTGAACTTACTGGACCGACTCTGGGAAGTCCGATTCAATATCCTCCACGCCATTCAAGTCTAGAGCCTCTGAGAACTGGCGCAACGAATGCTCTTCAGATGTCTTCTGACATACCACCCTTGAAGCTGCCTTCAGCGGACGCTGTAACATCACTGCAATCAGGAGCAAGCGCCTCTTCACATCATGACCCCCTTGCGTTACGGCGGACTTCTCGAACACAATCATTTGACGTGCAGTCTCCGAATAACGAAGCGCCTATATCACCGAATGCACAGAGCTCGCTGCATAAGGCCCCTCCACCTGAACCTGATCCAGAACCTGAACTTCCCTTCGACTTCCACCGCTTCTTAGAGCAGCTCCGTCATCGGACTGCTGACCCTGTAGCGAAGTTCTTGAGATCTTTCTTGTCAGAATTTGGGAAGAAGCAATGGATGGTACACGAGCAAGTGAAGATAATTGGTGACTTCTTAGCATTCATCACAAATAAAATGGCGCAGTGTGAGGTATGGCGGGGAGTGTCAGATGCTGAGTTCGACAACGCTCGAGAAGGAATGGAAAAGTTGGTGATGAATAGGTTGTACGCCCAAACCTTCTCGCCAGCAATTCAGCCTCTAGCACCGTCGCCTACCAAGAAGGGCAAGCGGAAGGATATCGACAAGCCAGCCGGCCCGGGTCGGAGAGGTCAGCATCAGGAAGATATCGAACGAGACGAGATACTGGCGCAGAAAGTTCGAATCTACGGCTGGGTGCGCGAAGAGCATCTTGATATCGCACCTGTCGGGGAGAGTGGAAGGCGATTCCTGGTCTTGGCTCAGCAAGGTCCGCTATATAATATCCGTGACTAGACACAATCGCTGACCGTGATTCAGAATTGCTCAAAATCAAGACTTATCGCGCGCCAAGAGACAAAGTCATCTGCGTCTTGAATTGTTGCAAGGTCATTTTCGGTAGAGCTCTGTTCAACCGAGTGCAATCTAACAATGCAAGCTAATGAAGAGACAGGTCTTTTACGAAATTCGAAGGCCGCCGACATGTCGGCTGACTCTTTCGTACCACTTCTCATCTACGTGGTGCTACAAGCCAATCCGGAGCATTTGGTATCCAATGTTCAGTACATCCTCCGCTTTCGCAATCAAGATAAACTTGGTGGCGAAGCAGGTTACTATCTCTCATCACTTGTATGTATCTACTCGCCACTTGGCTATCCGTACTGATCTCAATAGATGGGTGCAATTCAATTCATTGAGAGTCTCGATCGTACGAGTCTGACGGTATCAGACGAGGAATTCGAAAGAAACGTTGAAGCAGCTGTGTCGGCCATAGCTGAAGGTCACGAGAAAGAACTGCCCCAGCCCCCAAACCACTCTCTATTGAACGAGAAGTCCGCACTGAGCAAGGCAGAAGTCACCCCCCGCAACTCGATGGAGGCTGAATACGCTGTTGCCAGACGGCCTACCTCGTCTCGAGACGGACCACAAGCAGCAGGAGCCGGGGAGGGGCTAGACGAGAATGCTGCGGTTGCTGGACTTTTGAAGACGATACAACGGCCACTATCCACGATTGGGAGGATATTTTCTGAGGATAATTCTTCACAAAGACACCCAGGTTTGTCGGGCCGTAGTAACACCGGCCCTGTCTCTACCCCGCCTCCGGCGACAGCACGCAGGCTTTCTCCGTCAGTTTTCCAGCCTCCCGAAAACGAGGTTGAAGGGAGACGCTCTACCGACAGACAGCAAAATGGATCATCAACACCAGACTACCGACCAACTGCTGAAGATGCTGCTGCGAGACAGGCCAGCGCTGAGTCCGCTGAAGCACAGCGAATACAAAGGATTGAGCACACAAACGTCGTAGAGTACGTGACCATAGAAGCTTCATCTCGTACGAAGCCATGTCGTTGACCCTACATTAGTACCTTGTCCGGCATGTTCCCTGATCTGGATAGAGATATCATTGATGATGTTGTAAGGGTTAAGGAAGGGCGGTACGTGCAATTTCTCAGCACCTCGAACGCCAGCACGGAAGCATTGACTAACACGTCCGGCTATAGGGTTCATCTGGCGGTTGAGGCGTGTCTGGCGTTGAGCTCTTCATGAATGTAACGGAGATACGGTCAGTCCGAGCGACTTTCTTCATCAATTGGCGTCAACATGCGTGTCAAGGTGATCTTTCCGGTTGGTCCTCTTCGCAAGCATTTGGATTTGAGTGGGAGGGCATGACTGTATCTACTTGTAATCGTCCTGTGGAAGCGAACACCATGACGACGATGACAACGATAGTGTTCTGGTACTCAAAGGCTCCCGATCGATGGATCTACTGCCTGACGAAGCCAGTTTATCATCCACATCAAGCTGCACTCTTACTCCCGCACAGCAGATCACATCTCCCTATTCAGGACTTCATGGTTTGCTTTTGACCTGTATCAAGCAGCAACGAGTCCTTGACTTGCCACACAGAACACTGTCTGCACAGAAGAATTAAATCCTCATAAGGGATGGCACGGCATGGTCATGATCCGCTATGGTGATAGTTGTCGTCTTGCTTCCGCCGACCCAGCATTGACTTCTATAGTGTGTGCTTGCTCTCGTCAACCCCTTGGTTATTGCTAAGTCACTCATCTACAGACAAACATCGTCCAGCAGCATTCGTGATTATCTTTCTGCCGTCAAGCTAGAGTCTTCGGTCATCATGTTCAGGTAGAACACTATACGCCCACGTGACTTGCCAGAGGTGAAGTCTCAGAACAAGCGAGCTAGTGGTATCGTTATCGCTTGTCTCACCCGACAGTTACTCGACCACCCTTCTTCCCCAATTGCGAAGTCGATCAATCATAGTTTACCACTGGCTTGTTGACGATGCCTCATGATTACGAGAAAGCGCTGCGTCTTATGGACGAAGCGCACGCACAAGATCCAAGAATCATTGACGACAGCAATGGCACGAAAATCCCTTACGAACTCCACTACGCCAAGAAGATGAGCAGCTACCTCGAGAAACGCTGTCCAGATGCCGCGGAAACGCTGCGTCTCGCGATCCGAGCCCAGCATTTTCGACGTTGGGAAATCCCGCGAAGCGCGTATCCCATGACCAAAGCGGGCTACCACGCCTGGCGCACGTATCTGAAGAAACGGCAGGCCGAGCAGGCCGAGCACATCTGTCTCGAATGCGGGTACTCGGAGGAGGAGGCGCATGAGGTGGGGTCGATGATCCGAAAGGAGAACCTTAAGAAGGACGAGCAGACGCAGATCTTGGAGGACGTGGCTTGCTTGGTGTTTCTCGACGATCAGTTTGAGGAATTTAAAAAGGAGCATGATGAGGAGAAGATCCTGGTGATACTGAGGAAGACGTGGGGAAAGATGTCTGAAAGAGGACATGAGCTAGCGTTGGAAATATCAATGTCCGCTCAAGCCAGCGAATTGGTGCAGAAGGCACTCTCCTAACGTGCTTCGATGGCGGCCGCTGTGACATCTTGGCAATCCAACTCGGGCAGCCTCTGAATGACTACACCCATTCGCCGTTCCGCCCCTCCCGTCTCAGCGCAACCATACAGCCATGTGGTGATTCAGGAACCGGTGCCAAGAACTTGTCCCTTGCATCCGCGAGACTGCCGGATAAGCGTACCAAAGCTCCAGGATTACGCAGATGCGCCAGGCGCTCAACCCGCTCTTGCATCGATCTGTACGTACGAGCATGCAGAGACCGGAAGCGGCCATATGTGAGATTTGGACGGCCCAATGGTCAACAGGGGTATTCCGACCTTAACACCAACGACCTACAAGGGCTGGGCAGAAGGGGTAAGAGGTCTTTAGACGCACTGCGCATACTTTGCGTCGTACAATTCGCCGTCCCAGTTGCGGTGATCAGTCTTCAATCAATTCAAGCTGCGACCAGCTATCGAAGCGTCCAGACTAAATCGATTCCAGAAAGTAGACTCTCAGTGAGCACCATCCTCGGAGGTCATGGCCCGAATGATCCCCACTGCCGCCGCCGCAGCTACACTACCCACCACCAACATCTGCAAGGCACCCTTGAGGCAAAGCCAGGCGTTCTGCCGTCCCTTCCAGCCCTTCACCACGCCCGTCTTCACCCATCCGAAGGAAAAGAGGGCGAAGCCCATGACTCCGCAACTCACCCAGAAGGCGAGCAAGACATCATCCCGATGGACGCAGAAATAGGGCACCAACGGTACAAAGCCGCCGAGGAAGTAACTGACGCCGATGGTCGCACCCGAGATCAGAGCGCGATGGTTGGTGGGCGGCGGGAGTTGATGATGGAAGCGCATGATGAAGTTGTGCAGCTCCGAGGGCGAATCGTGCAGAGTTTTGGAGATGGCGGTGATGGTTGAGTCAGGTAGACCGAACGGAGTGAAGATATCGTTCACCAGTGTGTTCGTATCGCCGGGCGAGCCGGCAACCAAAGCACTGGTGTCCTGGACGGTGACTTTGTATGCGTCGCTGCGGAGGCAGATGTCAGCGCAGTCGCGGCATGAACACGGGCACGAACGTACTCTTCACTCTTGGTTCCTATGTACCCACCAAGTCCCATGGAGATGGCACCGGCAATCAGCTCGGCGAGACCACCCAGGGTGACCAGACGTGCGTCCCCGAGGAAAGCAAGGCCGGCCGTCAGCGCGAACGGCACGGTGAGGCCATCCGAGAGACCCAAGATGGCGTCCCCCACTATACGAGCATCGACTTTCCATTTTCGTTTCTTCATTGGCTCCTCTCCCTCCTGGGGTGCAGAGTTCGCTTCGACGTCGATGCTGCTAGTGCTCGTCTCGCTCGTTGTGAGCTCGAATGCTCTCGCTGCCGGCTTCTTCTCTGGTTCGATGGTGAGCCTTGGGTCACAGCCGCTCGGTATGATTTCGCCCGCGAGACGATCATATGGGAAGAAGGACATACCATGGTGTGCTGGATGGCCAGCCGATCCCGGATGTTCCCGGTTCAACCTCGCTGAGGTCGAGGTCGGAGACAAAAGTTTCTTTAAAAAGACGAACGACATTATGACAATCGAATAGGGACCAATGTACTCGAACCGCTGAGGGATGAGGAGGAGAAGATGAAGAAGAAGAAGACGACGATGGTGATGCACAGTTTTCCCCCCTTGGGGTTCGGTGTCAACTTAAGCAACAGCAGAAGTGAACGATATCCGCGACCTCTGGTCCTGGCACCCAACTCAACTCGAACAGTCGAAGTCAATTCCGGTTGAGGACAGAGAAGATCATGCATCCTGTACTCCAGGTTTCGTAGCATGTCATACATATCATTGTCACACATACCATGTACATATCCGACAGCAGCAGGCGCACCGCTCGGAGCGACAAATCAGAAGCCGCCCATAACCAAGCAGCCAGACCCGCTGATTTTCCCGAACGGGGATAGAGCATCAGGGGTATGGGGCACAGGATTGGACGAAAGAAACAAAGCCTTGATGCCTTTCTTTTCTCTGTTTCTTTTCTCTTCTTTTGCGACTTGGCGGAACTCACCGTGATAAGTTGTTAGTTTGACCCGTGACGACGCGGCAGTAGGCAGGGGGCTAATAACTATTCAGTCCAGTACTAGCAAAGCCAATCAGCATTGAGCGGATTATAAGCGGCTTTCACATTCAGGAAATGATGAATGATTTGTCCTCCGAGTCAACTGCCTACCTTAACTGCTAGCTATAAATTTAGAAGCTCGCTCTTGGCCTTGACTTCATGGCACCACGTCTCTCGACATTCGACGTGTGGTTTGACGAAACCGTTTGGGCTTGGCGGCAAGTAGGGTTTCTCTCATTACTAATCGTCGAAACCGACCCAGCCCTATCGAATTCCTTATACGGAGCGCCTATTAAGAAGGTTATTGATCGCCTGGTAATAACAGCTTCGCTTACATGATGAAGGAAGCTACTCTTAGTACCTTACTCGCACCTTCCGTTACGTACGCTTTCCACCAAGGTACATAAATCCCTAATCTGAAATTACTGACCGAAATTGCGTGTTACCCCAGAATCTTGTCATACGCACTATACGCGAGACGGTGACGAGGGACGGGCCGCACAAGGTAGATTGGGTCGGAATGACTACCGTACATACATTCAGTGAAAGCTCGGCCAACGTAGTATGTTAGGTTACTGGAATTGAGTCGTGAGGGACAATCATCATCACAAAGATCCCATCGCGTGGCAAGATGCTGTTCTTCACAACCATTGAAGCAAAAGGATTACATTTCGCTAGCTAGCCCGACGAACATATCCATGAAGCAGATGAAAGCGAAAGAAGGCCACCGACCAACCAATCAACCCGGAAGAAGAGATCTCTGGTCGAACAGTTCCACCTTCCCAACCCCCGAACCGTCAGAACATAATACGCAGTGTCGTACCATCGCCCATGCCACGATCACAAAATCCCTCATGGATTCCTATCGTCCAACCACCATTCTTTCCGCGTCCGAACATCAAGCTTCAACAGCTTCATCCCTCGACGCACACATCCCAAATCTTTTACCCCATCTCAATCCTCCCCAACCGTTCCCGACCCCCTTTAAGCACCACCCTCCCTCTTGGCATATTCATCCTCCATCCTCTCTTCATACAACCGATCGGCCTCGTCTTTGCTCTGGTTTTGCGACTGCGACTGCCCGCTGCTCACACCACCGCCTGTGCTGCGATCCGGTTGGTCTTGGCCCGCCTGTGCTGGCGTCGCCGTGTGTGCGGCCGAGCTAGGGGCGGGGGCGGAGGCATCCGTGTCCGTGCTTGATGTCGACGATTGCATTGGGATCGGCATCTTTTCTACGGCTCCGATGGGTGGATTTTGTGGACTCCCTGCTGAATGAAACGAGAAATAGGACTTCGCAAAGTACGTCGATTGACTTGGTTGAAGGGTGTATGGAGATTCAGGATGGCCTGAGTGGCGTTTGCAGTGCTCCAAATGGTTTCGTCTGAAGTGTCGTACCCGCTGAGTCGCCTTCTGATCTGAAGTTGAATATTATGCGGGGACTAAAGTATGGAGAGCCGGGTAGGTGGGGTCATTCTGCAAGGGCCGAAGGAACACGGAGGTTGGTTACGTCATGTGGCGGTGCTATCTAGCGGTACTGGGAGTGGCCGTGCAGGTTTATGTAAGATTCCGCACTGGGCCATACCCCGATGAGTCCAAGGGGTCTTCTACAATGAGGGCCCAGAGTGCAGACGAGAAGCCCGAAAAGTCTGCAGACGGTAAGAAGCCCAGGTTGAAGGCAGATCGATCAGTCCACCTCCTCTTCGACCACTTCTTCAGCAGCTTCCTCGGTACCATCCACCGCCATGGATCCGATACCGCCCACCAAGCCGGTGGTTCCGTCTCCGAGACCTTTCTTGCCCCGCGCCTTCCTGCTGCTTTTCTTGGCCTTGTCGGACCCATCCGCGCCAGCCAACGGAGCCTCTCGGATCCACCGCGCAATCGCTTCGGCTCGCTCCGTGCTGATGGGATACTCCTTGCCGTCCTCCTGCGCCCACCGTTTCGGCCCATTCCCGCCCAGTCCCAGATCTTCCCTCCGTTGCTCTTCGGCTCGCCGCTCCCGTGCCGCGACGGCCGCTTGAAAGCTTGCCTCGTCGTGCACGCGCTCGTCGGCGAGGGCTTCCATGATGGCTTCCTGCTTGCGCCTCTCCTTGGCTTGCTCCTCCGTCTCTTCCTTCTTCGCCGTACTCGGTTGACCGGGTAACGGGGCAGGGGCGCAGAGAGTCTCCCATGACTGCTGCAGCCCGAGCCAGTTGTTGCCGCGCCGGATGACCTCGATCCAGTCGGCTCGGCTGGGTGAGCGTGCGGCAAGGAAGATGGGATAACCATCGCAGACTCTCGCCAGACGTGCCACCATGTGGGCATGGCGAAGAAGTTCTTTCGGAGATGTTTGCACGAGGGCGTGGCATAGCAGGAGGGAGTGCAACGCGTCCGTGAGCAGAGGATGGTATGTGATTGCTTCGTGTTGCCCAGCGCTGGCAAACAATTGGGTTTCTGCGTCGTTGGATGTTACCGGTTGCCATTTGTCTATCACAGGGACCAGCGCGAGAGACTCGGCGGGATATGGCGGAAGATTGACTGTTGGGTTTGCGGAAAGCAGGGAGGAGATTTGATGAACTTCGGGTGCTGGTAACAAAGGATACGTCCCGCTGTCCTGGTAGCCATCGCTGCCACTTTGTGAAATGTTGCCGAACTTGTGAGGCACCAGAGCGTCCAACGAATCTCCATCACTGAGATTTGACTCAAGTAATCGATTGGACGAAGGGCTCCGCCGTCTTGTCCGACCGTTCGCGGCAACGTTGACCTTGCGGTAGAACTCTTCCATCGTCTCTGGTGATAGTCCAGGCGTATAGTCGTAGTTAGATAGGAAGCTGATATAATCCCGGACGGCACGCTTGGCGTATGTCTTCACCTGCTTCCGTGCCTCCAATCGCCTCCTGCGAGCTTCCTTCTGGGCAGGACTTAGGGACGATTGCTCATCACTCGCACATGCCTCCGTAGATTGCTGCCTTTCGTCCGATATGTTCAATCCATCTAAAGCAGTGTTGACGCTTTGCCAAGCCAGTGTCAAGTAAACCCCAGCGCGGTGGAATAGTAACTGCGGCTCAAGACTGCTCGGCTGATCGTCGTCCTCGATGCGCATCTCATGCCTCCAATCCCTCCCACCACCATTTCTTCTCTCTGCGCCCCCAAGGGCATTGGCTAGCTGTAGTTCGCCTCGTCCAGATTTGTGCTGCGCTGTCGTATAACGGTGCACCGCCAAGGCTTCGGTCAGATCCCTCGCTGCGCCGACGAAATCGTCCTTGAAGATCCTCGTCACGGCGCGCGTCCGCAACGGGGCCCCCTCAGTTGCGCGATCCGCAATGACCTCATCTAAGGACTTCAGACTCGTGCACTGAGCGAGCATGCGTGATGGGATCTTCTCGTGGAAGAAATGCACGTACTTCGCATCACTATTGTTCTCGGCTCGTTGGAGCACCAACTTTGCAACCTCCTCAAGCGCAGAAGCAGATTGCATCGTGGCGACGCTCGCGGCTATCTCGTCCAGGTGGTACGCATGGGAAAGCTTCTGTGTTGCCAGCTCGCGCATTCGATGCTTCCTCTCCCTGCTTAGCTTCGCATTCCCACCACCTCCGCCTAGACCTAGCCCAAGCGCCGCCGCACCACCACCGCCCAGCATGCCATTGCCGCCATTCAGCGAGCTGTTGAGAGATGAGGAGGTTGTCCCGTTGGCGGCGCGAACTGCAAGGTTTGTAGCCTCTTCGACAAGGCGGCGGATCTTGACGAGGTCGAAGAAAACCGCAGGGTCTATAGGACGAGGGCGTGGAGATGTATAGTTGCTGTATGCCAAGGTCTCAAGTACCTCTGGTGGCAGCTGAAGCCATGGCCCGTGGAAAGACGATATATAGCGCCAGTGTCTGAAGGTTAGTAGAAGATTAGCGGAGGCCACCAAAACGCTCAATTGCTGCGAAAACGCCCTGGCAACAGTATAGCAAAGGAATGGTACAATACTTGTTCCTGCATATGATCAACGACGAGGTGGAACGCTCGGAGAGCTTGGGTTTGTGTGGCTTTGAGAGGTCTGCGCTAGGACTGACTGAAATCTCAGGCTTCGATGGAAGCCCCAAAGGAATGGTTTGGATTGGAGGC
>QQTW01004416.1_pt1 | contig 10555 bp, 10 predicted proteins | sample 1904831 | NCBI WGS metagenome assembly QQTW01 (sample SAMN09435610, study PRJNA476489) | Subsurface metagenome, whole genome shotgun sequencing project.
AATCGACGGTTCGTGGATGCTGAACACCGTGGTAGGGGAAGACCCTACAGACGTCGGTGCGGAGGACGAGGCCATTTCATGACTGTCCTTGTTTTCGCAATGTCCGTCGTCAACAGCACGGCGAGCTAAAGTTGACCATGGTGCGTCACAGAAAGCATGGTGATTGTTGACTGAGAGCTTGAGATCTCTGCTCAAGGAGTCTTCGAAGGCGGCTGCAAGACGGTCGAGTCAGAGTGCCATATGGTAGATAGTAAATATGAGCCTCGTACCCTGTGCCATATTGGTTTGAGAAGTGGTCTTGGTTGGCTGATAGACAGTGCCCGACTTTCTGTGCACATGTAGGTAGGCGGTAGATAGTAGCGGCTTCGAGTAAGACCTTCCAGAGGAAGACAAGCCAGTGTACTAAGAACGCAGGTTGCCAGCGAAGGCAAAGAGCACTTGGGAGCGAGCAAGCGGTGGATGACGCGGGTTGATGATGATCAATCTGCGAGCAAATGTCGGGGTCCTTGAGGAGAAATAGGGTCTTGCTGTGTTGGCATGACTGGCTTGAGTGATGCACACAGGGGGTCCTCCACGGGAGCTTCTTCGAAATCTCGGCCAATCGGCTGGCTCAATCTTTGGTTATTGAGAGGAGGGGCTCATATCATGGCGTTTCCGCACGCACCGGGTAAGCCACGGCCGCAGCGGAGAGCAAGCTCTAGAACGTTGAGAGGCAGAGAGACTGTGATGCCATTCCTGTTCACAGGCGGGCTGCGTGGCTGCATCGCGAAGTTAAAGCGACCTTGGGACAGTCGAAGCAGTAGAGGAATGATTGAAGAACATAGAATGAGCAACGTGACTGAGAATGAAAGTATGCTAAACAGCTCCATATCCAAACAGAACTTACCACGTTGAGCCGCAATTGAACCCCGCTGGTTCATTGATCGATCGAAAACATGTCGGTAATCGACGTCATGTCTCTTGTGTAAGGTCGAGGTGTTGGCGCTCAGATGGGGGTGGCGGAGCGGGCTGACAGTTCTGGAAGCTTGGAGGCGGTGACAACAAACAGTGGCAGGAAGGCGCGTCACCGCGAACGACCAACGGCGTCATCTCGGCATCGTGTGCTTTGCAGAAGAAAAAGCAAGCAGCCCAAAACGCGCCTCGTCGGGCATCTATTTTGTGCTGCAGGCTGGGCTGAGGCGTTGCCGTGCTTCCCGGTTGTCGTTGATAATGTGGGCGACAGATCTCTGAAGCGAGCAGCGGAGCGCCTGATGTGGTTCGTGGCCTTCCCAGGTTTTGCTTGATACCACGTCCACAAGCTACAGTACTTCTGCATTGTGCAATGTCGTCAATGTAACCGTCAAAGAGGGTGGAAAAACTCGTCGCGTGTAGACGCGTTGCTGTGTTGCCGCCAAGAAGGGTAACGAAGACGAGCAAAGCGAACGTCGTGACTCTCATGAATATCGGCTCAACGTAAGTCTTAGTAGAGAAAGCAGCTGTTTTCAAGACAATCGGAAACACACTGATATATACTGTCTATACCCTCATAAATATAATGTCTTGAGGTCAATCCTGATCAAACAATCACGTGATACACTTACTTTCACACTGACCCAAGCCAATAATAACCAAGTAAGCAAAGCAGCTGTTGAATTCTGCCTCAGGTAAACCTTTAATCAATGGCGATGCGTACAGAGATCGATCCCTTCTTTGTCTGCACAACAATCAAGTCGTGGTCATATGAAATATCTTCCACAGTAGTGTTCACAAGCTTGGATCTTGGCACAATATGAATCGCCATCAGAGCTGCCATGATGTAGAGCTCGCAGTAAGCCAAGCTGTCGTCGTTGTCAGCTGATATTGATTTGGTACGATTGGGCGGGGGTCACTTACTTCTCGCCGATGCACGACCGGCTGCCCTTCCCAAAAGCAATGAGCTTCTTTTGAAGCTGATAGTTGGGTTGACCATCTACAAGCCACCTCTCAGGCGTAAAGTCATCAGGATTTGGGAAGAGATCCTTGTTCCAGTGGTTGATCATGGAGGTCATGCCAATGGGTGTGTTCCGTGGAATGATGAATTCGGTCTTACCATCCTGGCTCTTGTAGACCAGCTCTTCCAGTGGAGCAGCTCTAGCAGATCTATGTGAGACACCAGGCATCATTCGCAGGCATTCCTGCAGGATTGCCCAGAAATAATGCCGCTTTTCGAGCTCTACCCATTTAATGTTTTGCGAGTTGAGGCCGTTGAGATCCTGTATAAGACGAGCGTAGACTTCGGGCTTTGCAAGGACCCAGTATGTGAAGACTGTCAGGATAGCCTACGGAAGATTGTCAGACTTGTCAATTCGGCGGTGGAGGAGACTTACGGCGGTAGTTTCTGTACCAGCCAGCAGAAAATTGAATCCTTCGCCGTTAAGGCGGTACTTGGTCTCTTCCAAGGTCTCGTTCTCCTGTCGTGATTTGGACTCTAGCAGATCCGTGAATACCCTTCCGCTCTCGGGATTGTTGACTGCCTTTTGGATGTACCCAGGAATAACGACATTCATCTGTCTCATGACAGCCTTGATGTCTTCGCCCAGATAGTCAGCCATCAACGGTATGACCTGAGCCATCTTCCTGCCAAGTGCATTGTGCCTCATCATGTACGCGCTTCTGAAGAAGGACTTGGCCCATGTTGCGAGATTAGGCTCCCATCCTTCTTGAGCAATAAAACCCATAGGCTCGCCGAACGCATACTGTGAAATGACATCCGCAGTGAAGCAGTTGAAAGCTTCCTTAACATCGAAGGCTCCTTTGCCAGTCGAATTGAGCATTTTGTTGGTTGTCTGCTGAGCAAAGTCATGCACTTCACCCTCCAGCTTCAGCATTTGCTGGCGAGAGAAGAACTTGGATAGTGGTGCTCTGCGTGCGCGATGCAGGTCGTGTTTGACAGTTGAAAAATCAGTTTGCGAGACGGGGCCAGCACCACCTGTATTCAGCTGGTGCTGCCACTTGTCGCGGACTCGTCCAGGACCAGCATAGATCTCGTCGGTGAAAGCTGGGTCAGAACAGTGAAGTTCGTCTGGGTTGATGCGAACAATGGGACCATAATGCTCATGCATACGAGCAATGACTTTGCCATATCGTCCGAGAAGCCACCAGTCGTAGTATGCTTCATAGAGGTAGGACACTGCTGCGATCTTCGGGCCGGGAAATCGTGACAGCGGATGGAAAGGAGAGATGTTGTACAGGACGATGGCGATCCGGTAGGCAATCCAGAGGCCGACAATCCAAACAAGGCCGGTCAAAGACGCGATAGACGAGAAGTTGCTTGAGTTCAGGGTCGATTGCGACTCCATGTTGGGGTCGATCTATATGTTGAGACTGGGACAGCGCAAAGGCTCAACTCACGAAAGGACCTGGCAGGCATTTCACAAGACATATATACCTCTATTACCCCAGTATTGGAGGACCTCTCATTGCTGCCGTCACCGCTAACTCCTGCGCTTCGTCGAAGGCCGCTTTGGCCGCTGCATAGCGTGAAAGTTGCCGAAAGAACCCCTTCCAAGAATAATAGCTTTGCATTGAGGAAAGCCTGATTCGCTGTTCACTGCATCAAAAGGTGCAGGCTTACACCGCAAAGCGGTGCCGGAGTGGATACGGGGTGGAGCTGAAGGTGACCCTGGCAAACGTGAAGCACATGCGGTTATCATACCCCAGTGTAGACATGCCAACGACAGGCCCGACGAGTTTGGGCACATACCGGATATCTCCCGCAGATAAAGCTCGCTTCATGGCATGCGTGGACAAGTCAGCCCTTGGCTGGACTTCCTCATTCGGCCAGACTGTGGTCTGATATTATCAGTCAGCTCAGGGGTAGAAACAGTCATCCTGAACGTGGATAGAGCCTTGCTGTGTGCGAAGAGGACAGTCGTAACTATGAAAGATGCGAAGAGAAGTCATGGAGAGATTGCGATCCGTATGTGAGGCACCATGTGGAGCTGTGCCAACGCGAGTAAAGAGGTAGTCAATTAGTGCGACTTTTGCAAGTCGAGAAGATGCTCAATCGAGAGCCTCAAGCTGTCAGGACATAAGAGGAACAGCGTTGGGTCTACAACTGATCCTGGTGTACACGATCCGTCGTGAGTGGAGTGTGAGGTGGAGTTTGGAAAGATCATTGCCGCAAACGGCCCGTTCGGCGCGGCAGCGAGCGGCAGTAGCCTGCCGATGGTCGCTTCGAACCACCACCCAAGGACTACCACACCACTTACCTCTTCCTACTTCACATGCGACCAAGTTTTCCGCACCATAGGTGGACCAATCCTACCATGGGACGATCGATGCTGTCAGGCCTGTCAAGATTATCAGACCCTGCTCCTCTGGGCTATCGAGGGTATCAGGAGAAGCAGTCACTAATCGGGAACGCTCAATGAGCAAGAACATACAATGCATTGCAAGTTTAAACTGTTGATCCTGCAGAGTGGCTACTTGTTCGCGTTAACAAATGAATGCAACTGTTCGGGCCGTGCAGAAGGAGCGTAGACAGCCCCATAGTTCTGGCATGAATCGCAACATTAGAACAACCCTCACCTCCACACTTCTCCTTGCATTCTTTTTGACCAGCGATAATGTCCGTTAAGACTGAAACCATTCCGATGACAAACAGCGCCCGAGATGCGCTTATACCCATCTCGGTGTTATGGGTCCTCTTTCTACTTACCGTGGGCTTCCGCCTCCTAGGCCGAGTGCGAGGAATAGGTCTGGGAGCTGATGATATTCTTTTGGCAGTCTTCTCTGGTGCGGCCAAAGATGCAGACATAGTCATGAGAGTCCCATCAATTTCCCGCGCCAGAGCGAAGCCACGTATATATAGAGCAACCTTCACTGTCTGTATGCAAAGCCCCTTCAATTGAACCAAAAGCTTACACTAAAGCTCGGCGATAAACTCCTAACGTAGTGCCACCACCCCGGCGGAATGTAAAGACAGTCTCCTGGCCCAAAAAGACCTTCGACATACTCCGCAGCCGCAAAGCCTGGAAAAGCGCTCTCAAACTCGTCCCTCATCTGCGCAAGTCCTGCCTTTCCAAGCAGTGCATCTCCGTTTTCGTCCTGAGTGTCGCTCTCCTTGATTCCTATTTCTGGGAACGCTTCCATAGCCTCATCCAGGTCCACTTGGCTGGTATTGCTCATATCTACACCGTTCTCATCCACACTCCTCGGATACAACCACTTGGTCTGTCCAGGTGCATATAATCTTACATACTTGTGACCTACAACCTGCGCCAGGATGTTATGGTACGGGTCCGTGTGCAGCGGCGATATCGTGCCTTTTGGTCCAAACCAAGCATTCAGCAGCGGGTCTTCGAGCTTCGGTGTCTCCTTGACATTTGGCGGAAGATTTGGTGCTGGATCAGAATAGCAGAAGTCTGGTATCGAGATGTCGGCGCGAAGAGAGGGTATCTGGGCGAAGAGGTCGTGTTGGGCTAGGTAACCTGTCCGGTCCGCAGATTTTACCTGCTCTTGTAGCCCATCGCTTTGCAGCATGTATGTAGACAAGAAGTCCTTGAAAGTTGAGATCTGCTGGCCCCATCCTGAGTCTGTATAGCTTCGCCCAGTCTCAATTGGTACGAGTCTTCTGCCACCAAGGGTCCTCTTCAGTAAATAGCTTGGATCACACCATGGCCGCTCAGCCAACGCCGGCCAATGTTGTATAGCATTCTCGATGATGAGGGGCGTGTGTGTTGCGGGAGAGGCAACCTTCATTTGAAAGCTGGACATACTCATATTGTTGATTCGGGAGACTGGATGACGCAATAAAGGTGGCTCCAAGGCAGTAGTTGGAAACCATGACTGTCCTGAAGAAATGTTGTCGAGCCTCAACCTTTTCGCAGGCCGCTCGAAAAGTTCCAATGCTTCGTCCGAAGTCTCCTGGGCAGACAGCATGTCCTCCAGAGCAGCAAACCACAGCTCTATTAGACCTTCTCTGTTTGGCGCACTGGCCAATATAAGAGTCATGTCCAGCAGTCTGACCACCCCGTCAGCCCAATCCGCCGGGAGTCGCTCAGACCGTGATTCGACGAGGTCCAGGACTCCCCAAAGCGTAGCATCTGTATGTAGCCTCCGCCAGCATGTTCTAACCTCTTTATAGGGAACATCGTGTAACTTCTGATATGCAAACCTTATGCAGAGAGCAGGATTCGTACGCAGGAGAGATATCGCTGCGTAGCCGCATTCTGAGATGGGATCGTTCTCTTGCGCTGTGGTCAATTCACAGCGGGTTAGCTGAATAATCTCGTCGAGCGTTGGCGTTTCATTTTGTATTGCCGCTGCGCCATGCTTGTGTGAAGATGTCACCTCTTCGTCGATGTGTGGTGGCATTAGGTAGTGAGGGGTGGAGGCCGACGCGAGCTTGAGCTTTGGCAACGCTTTGACCCACGTGCGTGCGTGCCTTCCCCAACCCAACGTTTCTGTGACCAATTCTCCGAAAATATACTCCACTGTCCTTGCTTCTGTCCAAAAGCTTATTTGAAGCTACTGCGTGTCACTCAACGGCTGGCTGCATGGTTTTACAAGGTTTGGGCATTTACGAGACCCAGATACCGGTAGTCACTGTTCATACATCTGCAAGGCATGAACGAGCAAGTTCAGATCTTCGAGTCATAATGTATGTTGATTAAGTCACCGCCACCTTCGGTGAGCGGATCAGATACTATCTTACAGTGCTAACCTTGTACACAAGGTAAAATCTCATTCCTGACATGACATCCATAACTCATAAGACATTAACGCCGACCATGTGGGATATCGTGCAAATATGCCGATGATGAAAAGATGGAAGCCGGCAAGCCATGCATATGCAGAAGCTCACACCGGAGCTGGGTATCGCGCATTGAATCATTTGGAAGGAGAAGTTGTGGAAGAAAGTAAGCCTCCTGCATCTTGGAGGGAAGGCACATCGTAGCTTGTGCGTGTCGAGGTGCGTGTTATGGGCGCATAGGAGCGTGCGTTGAGCAGTCCACCGGCATCCTGTAGTGAAGGAACGTTGTGACTCGTCTGTGTCGGGCTGCGATGCAGGGAGGCGCTTCGCGCGTGTTGAAGTGCCAGGCTGTTCAATGAACTCGAACGCGGTGACGACGACGTACGTGTCTCCTGCTCCATTGCAATCTCGTGATCCTCAGACAGCAATCCACCTGGGTCTCGCAGTTGATTGCCGGATCGAACAGACGACTCGTGATCTTCCGACTGTTGCGACAAGCGTGATGAGCGACGCGCTGGCGGAGGATACGCGCGACTATTTGGCATCAACGAGTTGGAGGCACGTGATCCTCTACGTGGCTGAGTTGCAAAATCGTGAGTGATGACGGAGTCTGTCGGCGAAGGCGAAGTGGTCGATGAAGCCTCTAGTAGCCCGCCGACATCGAAGAAGGAAACACGTCTGCCGCTACTAGCACGTGGACTGGGCAGCGGATCTCGTGTATCTGCTGCTTTGCCGCTAGACTGTACCAGCCCGTCCTCTTTGCCGGGGAACTGCCAGTTCGTGTTCGCGAAAGGGCCAGGCTGCTTGTTCGGCGCTAGCAAACCTAAATCGGCCATTGGTGCAGGTCTAGGCACACTCGTCTTTTTCTCAGTCAACTCAGGCTTTGTCCGATATCCCATCGATCGGGCGAGATCTTCATCACTGCCCCACTGCTGCAGTGTGTGCGTCCGAGCCGAGCCTCTGCGCTCCATACTATCCGTGGTAGATGGGGCCTTGAACTTGGCTTTCTTGAGACCCCGGTCACGTAGAAAGGAGCCAAGGATGATCGCATTGGAAACGATCGTAGCGGCAAGGATTTCGGTTGAAGCGAACATTGAGCGAAACTGTTGGAGACCGCGCTTTTCGATGACCAATGGTACACGTGCTCCGGTAATGACGATAAGGACAATCGAGAGGGAGAAAAGTCCAACGAGAGATATCTTGCGTTTCAACGGCATGCCGGAGTGAATGATGATAGGGATGGGGAAGGCGATGAGCAGGATGTCCGTAATAATATCTGCAACGCCCAAGGTAACGAGCTGTGCGTAGCCCTGCCGACATCGTGGTCCAGGGTCGGGTACGACTTGCCAGTAATGCGTGAAAGGCTGACATTCTGCAAGTGTCGCAATGAGGACTGCAATGAATGTGAAGATCAGGAACGCACGGATAGCGCGCAGTCCCCATTCATATCCCTTCTTCCAGAAGCGTTCTGTCAAACGCTTCAGAAACTCCGAAACTGTATATTTTGCCATCCAGATGCTGTGCTCCGTTAGCAGGGATTAGATATGACGGGTGGATTGTCGTACAACATGGCATAAAAGACCCTGGCAGCAAGCACCATCTGCGAACCAATCTCACGGTGCCGTATTCCGACAGGGTCTGTCAGGGCGCTGACGTTTACATTATTTGTGCCGTAGATGAGGACCACATGCACAAAGCCCATGCGCGCCATGAGTGGGATAATACTCAAGGCCATGATCTTGTCCTCGCGGAATAATCGTTCATTGCGAATGAAGCGACCGGACAGCCGGAATCCTATGATGACAAGGGAGAAGATAGTGCACCACCAGCTGTAAAGGAGGGTAGGGTTATTGGCGATACGGGTGCGGCGTTCTGGTGGTGACCCGTTGTAAATGTCGCGCGGAAGTATCATGCTGCAGAGCAGTCCTCACAGACTCTCACCTCCGCAGAGGGAGCGCTGCAGCGCTGCTGGATGTCGCGTGCTCAGTGGGTCGAAGCGATAGCGGCAGGTGCAGGTGCAAGAATGGGAGCAGGGACCATGTCTTCGCCTGTGTGCTACGTAGCTGGCGTACCGAGGTGCCGGGGCGCGGTCGATGGATAGGGCGTTAGGGTGCAGGTACCAGGTACAGCAGCACAGTCGCGGTTGTTGACGAAGAGAGAGATGGGAGCGGAGAGGTTAAGAGGCTGCGTACGAGTAGAAGAGGAGCCTCGTTATCGCATCCCGCCCAGATCGAGGGTAATCAGCGGGTCGAGCGTGTATGTGGCGGTGTTTTAGTGCCTCTTATTTAATGCGCCGGTTCATACACGCTTGTAGCTCCTGCCGCCAGACGTCGCCCACACGGCCGAGCCTTCTTGGGACCAGATACCGAGACGCACTGATAGGCGCAAGCAGTCCTTGTGATCGCGTCAGAGCAGGAATTGTAAGAGCCTCGAGGCTTTGCACTCGCCGAGCAGCTGTGAAAAGGCCAAGCAGAGGGACGGGCCAAGCCTCGAAACATATGGTACATGATCGCGATAGCGCTTTTCTTTATCTCGCAGCGAGCAGTTTGGAAGGCGTGGGTGCGGCACTCGAATGACCCCCGGAGCAGCTGGCCAAAGCACGCGCAGGAGGGTGTTGCTCACCGCTGACTGGCTGCGTCGGGTATCAAAATGGTCGCTTGTCAGGATCGCTGACAGCCGGGCATGGCACCTTTACGGATCCCCATGCAGCGGTTCTGAGATACGGATCATGCACTCTAGCTCAGGCACCCTTGAAGTACATGTGGTACAAGCATGACAGATGTTGTGATTTTTAACAGTTCTAAAGATTGTCAGGTATCTAGACCAGCAGCTATTGATCATGCCTGTGGACCATCCTTCTCAGTTGACGAACACACATGCAGACCGCAGGCCCCACGTCTCGCCTTTCTCCGTCAGCCCGCTTTATGCATTGACGCATTATCTCTTACCGTCCGTGAGGCTGGATGTTGGACACCTCAACAGGGCACTTGTCGGCCTGTGGTAGCACAGCAACCTGCCTCGTCAGCGATTTAAATTTCATGGCCACAATGGGACGAGATGAACAAGGCCGAGCCGTCTCGCTGGTCACTCCCAGAAGGATGGAAAGCTACATCCAAGTGCCCGCTGTCCAGTGCCGATCTTTGTCGAATCATCGCACGCAGGCATGGAAGGCTCATGGCATGACCCATTATCCAGAATACCCTTTGTTCGGAATTGCGGGAGCATTCAGACCGACATTATCACTTCGCCGTCAGCCAGCTGAACGCTCGCAACACGATACAGAACGCACAACGTACGCATGTTCACCAACTTACACGATGATGCGCCGCCCAACTCTAAGAAACATTAAAGGTCCTTTGACCTGCCAGCCTGCAGCTTAGACGAGTTCCCTCGACCCAGAATCCGTCAGCTTGGGCGATACCTAATCATGATTGCGCAAATCGTCCTCAAGTTGCTGTTGTGGGTCATGAAACGGCACAGGAGCGAGACTTTCACGTACACATACAAACACGAGCTGAGACATTTCACTATGCCACATCTTTCTGCCACAACCGCTTGGTAATGCAATCAATCTACAGATTTCGCTTGTTGTCGTGAGCATATTCCCATTGTTCTGCCAAGCTCAGGGTGAGGTCTTGCTAACAACAGGCTAACCAGGCTCTTCTAGAGTCTTCTTGTGTGCTCAACGACTAAATGGAAAGGATCACGACAATGCTACCTACCGAAGGCTTGTGAAGTGCCAAAGCTATTCCCCGTATATGAGCACGGCAACATGTGCGCGAGTCAAGAACGATGGCATCCATGGATATGTGAACTCAAAGCACATGACGATTAAGCGCA
>QQTW01004417.1_pt1 | contig 10553 bp, 5 predicted proteins | sample 1904831 | NCBI WGS metagenome assembly QQTW01 (sample SAMN09435610, study PRJNA476489) | Subsurface metagenome, whole genome shotgun sequencing project.
CGTAGTTTTACCCCAACTGCCATGCGCTGGCCAGCACGGGATAGATGCTGCGATTCTCGTAAGCGATGACCGCCGTAGGGCGTTGCTCGCTTTGCAGCCATGTCCTCGCCTGCTCCAGCTCGGAGTTGCCGACTTTAGGCTCCTGAAACTCGAAGATTTGAATTGGCAATCTGGCTTGTGCCATCTCTTCTTTATAGCTGGAGAGGCGCTGCTCGACGCTGAAGTGAGTTTCACGGGCGTGAACCGCGAAACCGATCTGGCGGTGTCCCATATCAAGGAGATAACGGGTTGCCTGTCGGCTGGCTTCGGCATCGTTGGGGTAGATGCAATCCGCCTCATGCCGCGAATTAATCCACACGGCGGGCAACTTTTTGCGCTTGATGATTTCTATCAGGCGCACGGGGATGTCGTTGATGTAAGAGATGAGCATCCCATCGCTCATCCATTCCCGTATAATTTTGGGAACGAACTCCTCGTTCGTCAATTGCTCATCCAGCAAACGAGAGAACATCAGGTGCAAGTTGTGGCGGGCCAGCTCATCGTGAATGCCATCCAACATTTCAGTAGGGGTAAAACTACGATGCCGGTCTGTAGAGGCTAAGAGAGAAACGCATCCAAAGCGACCCGTGCGCATCACCCTCGCCGATGAGTGCGGACGATAACCGTATTTCTCGGCGACCTCCATGATGTGATTGCGCACTTCAGGACGCACCGAGGCATGACCATTCAGAGCCCGATTGACAGTCATCTGAGAAACGCCGCAAAGCTGGGCTAACTGAGATTGAGTACAACCCAGCGTCTCAGTCGCGGCTTTTGAAGCGGAAGGAACGGCAATGCCCATAATGTTTACGTAAACATTATACCCACACGGTCGCAGTTTCAAACATCCTTTTCAAATAAAAACTCAAAATTCGTCCAGGCCAATTTCTATAACACGGCACGCTATAGAAGACACACGAGGACGAACTGTAAAAAGTCAAAGCTTATGCCGCAGGAAGGGCATACCGATGCCAAGCACCTCGCCCGTATTCATACCGAACGTGGCCATGCCCGCTCATAGCTGCATTCGTTCTTTAACTTTTCTTCGGGATGTTTGATGTTGGCCGCTATTTCTCCGACAATAGCGCTGACGTTGCAATCTTTCATCACTCTGTCGAACGGGCAAAGCGGGGCCGCTTGGGAACGGGCGATGTTCAAGTCACGCTCTACTGGAAAGGAAATGATGAAGTTGATTTACACGTCGTCCACTCTTATTGCAGCGCGTGTATTTTGGCAACAATCAGGTCGCGGGCGGAGGTCGCCTCGACCTTGGTATGAACGCGGGAAATGCCCCTGGGGTCTACGGGGCAAGAGAACATTGACTCCGACGCACCATTCGCACCGAAGAGAGTTCTTCTTGAAGGCAGTACGCGCGAAGGAAAACCGCAAAACCCTAATTTCCATCTGCGCTCATCCGCGTCCATCTGCGGTTAAAAGCACCCACTTTTTGCCCTCTATGCCTGAATCGAGTACGATTAGAATAAGAGAAACAGGCGCGACGCTCCCCTTCGCCGCACCCTGAGCCTCACTCACCCCGAGGAAAATATTCGATTTAAATTGATTAATCAATTCTCGCCGATTTTCACGCTCAAAACCGCGAAAAAGAGGCCAAAGAATCAATCTTTTCGCCCACTATTCAATCTTTTCCACGCTCAGCAAAGATTGATTTCCAACCAAATCAATCATTGCACCGCCCTCTACGGAAGCCACCGAAATTACACCCTTGGTCACGCAACGCCACTCCCTCTTTTCCGCCAGGAAGTTCAAACTGTTGGCTATGAGTGATTGGCGAGACGCCCTGACACTTTGAACATGATGAACAAAACAGGCCCGGCCAAGATGAAAGATGTCGCCGAGCGAGCAGGGGTGAGCCTGATGACGGTTTCCCTCGCCCTACGCGACGATCAATCCGTCAACCGTATGAGCCCCGCCACCCGCGAGAGAATTTTGCAGGCGGCCCGCGAGTTGTCTTACTCCCCCAACGCGGGAGCCCGGGCGATGCGCTCCGGCGTCACCAACACAATCGCGCTCTACGGCGGCTATGGGTTCGTCAACGTGCGTCTGCCCTTCTTCACCGAAATCGTCTCTGGTCTACAAGACGGCTGCGAACAATTCGGCAAAGACTTGCTCCTACACGGCACCTTTCGCAACCGTTCTGCCGATGCGATTTACAACGAACTGCGCGACGGTCGCATTGATGGCCTCATCGTCAACATGGCCTCCAGCGACCCTCTCGCCCAATTGCTCCGCGACACCCACCTCCCCGTCGTCGCCATCGCCGATGCCCTGCCGCAAATCCCCTCCGTTGTCGTGGACGACGCCGAAGGTTCGCGCTTAATCGCCGAGCATCTATCCCAGCGCGACTACAAAAGATGCCTCTATGTCAACGGTGGCGTCAAGGCGGCCTCTTCCGCAGGGCGCCGCCAAGGGTTTCTCGACCATGCGGCGAAACTGCGCCTTGATGTCGAAGAAATCCATCTCTCCTCCACACCGCACTCCGGCGACAGCCTGATGAAAAACTGGCTCGAAACCAACAAATTCCGTCGTGCCCAGGCCATAGTCTGCTGGAACGACACCTCGGCCTACGACCTGTTAGCCCAGTGCCGTCACTACAACATCAATGTTCCCGGCGATGTCGCCATTATCGGCTTCGATGGTTGCCCCACACCCTACGCGCAGTTCTGGTTGCTTTCCACAGTACGCGCACCGTGGGCCACAGCCGCCCAGACCGCCGTCGAAATTCTCAACACCATGCTCTCTGGCCAAAGCGTCCCCGAAGTAACAACTCTCCCCGTCGAGTTCATCCCCGGCCAAACCTCCTAACAATAAGCGCGCATAGCGTTCCGGCTTTGTTCACGGAGGTGAACCGTTGTCGCGTAGCGACCTGTTGCCCACCAATCACGAGGATTGCGAACCTAATCCGAAAGTAACATTTTTCCCAGAGAAGAGGCATCCCGAGGCACTAAGCCCGCGCAGGCGGGCGTTTGGCCGCAGGCCCCCAAACCGCCACTTTTGAATATTGACAATCTAATCCGCAAGTCCGTAGGGGCAACCCATGTGGTTGCCCTGATTAATTGGGCACATGGGCAACCACATGGGTTGCCCCTACGCCGAATTCAACTGTCGGATTAGAGAATCAATACTCATTAGTGGTCGGAACCCCATCAATTGCGGATTGGAAAATCAAACATCATTATTGGGGGTACTGCGTCCAAATAGTAAACCGCTTTACGGTGGGCCAAAATTTGCCCATTAACACCGAAACCAAACCGAATCACACATTTCAACAACCATGAACCAGTCCTCATTTGCGCCCATCGTGCGCGATTATCCTCATTTCCTCCACGGCGGCGACTACAACCCCGAACAGTGGATGGCCACGCCCGAAGTTTGGGACGAGGACTTTCGCCTGCTCAAAGAAGCCCATTGCAACACCCTCACCGTGGGAGTATTTTCCTGGGCAGCGCTGGAACCAGAAGAAGGCCGCTTCACCTTCGATTGGCTCGACACCATCTTCCAAAAAGCGCTCGACAACGAGGTGCGCATCATTCTGGCAACCCCGACAGCAGCGCGCCCCGCATGGCTGGCGGCTAAATATCCCGAAGTCCTGCGCGTCGATTCCCAGCGTCGGCGCCAACTCTGGGGCGGACGCCATAACCACTGCCTCACCTCGCCGATCTACCGCCAGAAAGCCGACATCATCAATACTCTTCTGGCGCAACGTTACGGCCAGCATCCCATGACGTCTGTCTGGCACGTCAACAACGAATACAACGGCGAGTGCCACTGCCCCCTCTGCCAGAACGCCTTCCGCGTCTGGCTTCAAACCCGTTACAACAACGATCTGGACGCGCTTAACCGCGCGTACTGGGCCGGATTCTGGAGCCACACCTACACCAACTGGGAGCAAATCGAGTCCCCCTCGCCCATCGGCGAGCGCCAAGTTCACGGCCTCAACCTCGACTGGAAGCGCTTCACCACCGACCAGACCATCGCCTTCTTCCGCGCCGAGTCCAAACCACTCCGCGAAATCACCCCCGACATACCCATCACGACCAACTACATCGGCGGCTACGCCGGGCTCGATTACTACAAAATCGCCCGCGAACTCGATGTCGTCAGTTGGGATTCCTACCCCGATTACCACGACCGCGAAGATTCGTGGCGCTCAGCCATTTTCGTCTCCTTCCTCCATGCTCAGCGCCGCGCCATGCTGGGCAAACCCTTTTTGCTCATGGAATGTTCCCCCGGCGTTCAAAATTACAAACCCTTCTGCAAGCTCAAACGCCCCGGCCTTCACCTCACCGAATGCCTGCAAAGCGTCGCGGGCGGAGCCGATTCCATTCTCTACTTCCAGTGGCGTAAAAGCCTGGGCAGCGTCGAAAAATTCCACGGCGCCGTCGTAGACCATTACGCCACGTCGGAAACCCGCGTTTTCGCCGAAGTCGCCGAATTAGGCCGCGTCTTGGAAAGTCTGAACGACGTAGTCGGAAGCACCCACCGCGCCCAGGTCGGCATCATTTACGACTACGAAAATCGCTGGGCCATCGAAGACTCCGCCGGCCCGCGCAACAAAGACAAAGCCTACGCCGAAGTCTGCACCGAACACTACCGCCCCTTCTGGCAAGCCGGCGTCAGTTGCGACATCATCTCCGAAGATCACTCCTTCGACAACTACAAGCTTCTCATCGCCCCCATGCTCTACATGGTCCGCCCCGGCGTCGCCGAGCGCATCGAGCAGTTCGTAAAAAACGGCGGCACCTTCATCACCACCTTCCTGTCCGGCCTCACCAACGAAACCGACCTCTGCTTCCAGAACGGCTTCCCCGGCCCACTGCGCGAATTAACCGGCGTCTGGGCTGAAGAAATAGATGCCCTCTACGACGACGAATCCGTCCCAGTCGAAGCCAACCCCGACAACGGCTATGGTCTAAGCGGCACCTACCAGGCCAAGACCTACTGCGACTTACTCCACGCCGAAAGCGCCCAGGTTCTGGCCACCTACGGCGCACAGTTCTACGCCGGTAAACCAGCCCTCACCGTCAACAACGTCGGTGCGGGTCGCGCCTTTTACATGGCTTCCCGCAACGACACCCGCTTCACCACCGATTTCTACACCCACCTGATAGATGAACTCGGCCTACGCCGCGCTCTGGGTGTCGCTTTGCCCGAGGGTGTAACAGCCGATGTGCGCTTCGCTGGCGACCGCGAGTTCATTTTCCTGCTCAACTTCCGCCGCGAAGCCCAAACCGTTGAACTCGGCGCACAAAGTTACACCGACCGCATTTCCGGCCAACCCATTTCCGGCACCACCATCTTGCCCGCCTACGGCTCGATGGTACTGGAACCCCAACCGTAAACGAGAGAAGTTCCTTGTGAAACCTACGTAGGGGCAATCGGGTAGCCTCTGGGTGGATGGTTGCCCATAGTCATCAAGAGAAGAGAATGTGAGCGTAAAGTAGGGCTCTTCGACTTCTATTTGCACCCTGTAGGGGCTAAAAGGTGTTCGCCCTCCTGCAGTTCCCCGTCTGTTGCGCCACTTCCAACACGACAATCGAGCGAAAATTCCTTCGCTTGATGACTATGGGGCAACCATGTACCCTCTGCGGACATGGTTGACCTCTGACTTCTCTCCATTGTCGTAGGCGTAACGAGAATAGTTCAAGGGCATTTATGCTTCTTCATCTCAAATCGAGTAAAATTAAGAGTGATAAGCGCTCCCCCGGCGCCTTGCTCTCGCTCACCCCGAGGGAAGAATTGAATAAAAATTGATTAATCAATTCTCGCCCATTTTCACGCTCAAAAATCCCAGAAATGAGCAAAACAATCAATCTTTTTGACCACTATTCAATCTTTGCTGAGCGTGGAAAAGATTGATTTCTCCCGAATTCAATCTTTGATTTCAGCCCCGAAAGTAGCGGCCAAAACCCGGCCACTGTCACACCGACGTAGAGTAGCTCCTTCACGATGTCCTACTCAACCTCTGCCCATTTATGTCGAAACAAGATACGGCAACAAGCCCTTTCAGCGCTCCACCCATCTCTCTCAATTGGTTAAGTGGAAAGCCACCCGCATCCCCTTGCGGAATCAGTTGGGGCACCCCCTGGCCCCAGGGTATGGTTCAAAAGGAAGCCACCTTTTCACTCGAAGCCAACGGCGCTCCTCTCCCTGTGCAAAGTTGGCCCCTCGCCTTCTGGCCCGACGGCTCCCTCAAATGGACGGGCCACGCCACCGTCGCCTCCCCCGAAACCACCGCCCCTCTGCAACTGTCAGTCGCAAATCCCTCTTCCCTCAATGCTGCTCCCCTCTTAGCCACCGAAAGCAACAACGCCATTGAAATCAACACGGGCGCCCTTCACTGTCGCATCCCTAAGAGTGGCGAAAACTTCATCGAATCCCTTCAAATCGGCGACACCATCGTCGCCCACAGCGGCCATTTGGTCTGCTTGCTCGAAGACCGTTCCCGACTCGCGCAAGAGCGCATCACGCGTGAAGAACCCTTCCAAAGCCAAGTCCTATCGGCACACATCGAACAAAACGGCCCCGTGCGCGCTGTAGTCAAAATCGAGGGTATCCATCAAAGCCCAACTTCGGGAAGACAGTGGCTCCCCTTCACCCTACGCCTCTATTTTTTCGCGGGCCTGCCCTCGATTCGAGCCGTTCACTCCTTCATTTTCGACGGCGACGGCGAACAAGACTTCATTCGCGCTCTGGGAGTGCGATTGCAAGTTCCCTTACGCGACGAGCCACACAACCGCCACGTCCGACTGGCAGGACAGGACGGCTTCTGGGCCGAACCCGTGCGAGTCATCGCTGGACGCCGCAACGCCTCTCCCCAACTTTACACACGTCAAATCGCCGGACAACCCATTCCTCCCCTCGCGGAACTGCCCGACAGCGACTTAATTTCCAAAATGGCCGTGTGGAACGATTGGAAACTCTCGCAGCTTTCCGCCGACTCCTTCTCCCTCTCGAAACGCACCGGCGCACATTCGGCCTGGGTTAGTGCCGGCGGAGCGGCTCGTTCCCTCGGTCTCGCCTTCGTCGGCGATTCCACTGGCGGTCTCGCCTTGGGAATGAAGAACTTCTGGCAACTGCATCCCACCTCCCTCGAAATCGAAGGCGCCGCCACCGACAACGCAGCCCTAACTCTCTGGCTCTGGTCCAGCGACGCTCCCGCAATGGACATGCGCCACTACGATGTCGAGGAACACGATTTGGACGCTTCCTACGAAGACATCGAGCCCGGTTTTAGCACCGCCCACGGCATCGCCCGCACCTCCGAGTGGACCCTGTGCCCCTTCGCCGCAGTGCCCTCCAACGACGAGTTGCTGGCCCTATCGCGCACCATCGAAACGCCACCCCGCTTAATGTGCCAGCCCCAGTACCTTCATTCCATCCCCGTCTTCGGCATCTGGAGCCTCCCCGACCGCACGACCCCCGGCAAAAACTGGATTGAAGACCAACTCGACGACGCCATCACCTTTTATCAGGGCCAAATCGAGCAGCACAAGTGGTTCGGCTTCTGGGATTACGGCGACGTCATGCACTCCTACGACCCGACCCGCCACGTCTGGCGCTACGACATCGGCGGCTTCGCGTGGGCCAACTCCGAACTCGTGCCCGACCTGTGGCTATGGACGGCGTTCTTACGCTCCGGTCGCGCCGACATTTTCGCCATGGCCGAAGCTATGACCCGTCACACCCAGGAAGTCGATGTCTACCATCTGGGGCCACTCGCACCCCTTGGCTCTCGCCACAACGTGCGGCACTGGGGCTGCGGCGCCAAAGAAGCCCGCATCTCCCAGGCCCTTCTCAAGCGCATCTACTTCTATCTAACCACCGACGAGCGCACCGGCGATTTAATGGACGAAGTCCGGGACGCCGATTTCACCACCGTCGCCGTCGCTCCCCTGCGCAAAATCGAACCGGCGACTACGTTCCCGACCAACGCTCGTGTCGGCCCCGACTGGATGGCTTTCTGCGCCAACTGGTTAGCCGCCTGGGAGCGCAGCGGCGATACCAAATGGCGCGACAAAATCCTCACCGGCATGAAATGCATGGCAGCCATGCCCCACGGCTTATTCTCCGGTTTCTGCTACGGCTACGACCCTCAAGACGGTTCCCTTCACCAACTTCACGACAACATCGAAGTCCCCCATCTCGCCGCCCTCATGGGAGGCCCCGAACTCATGATGGAACTGTCGCCCCTCCTCAATTTTCCCGCCTGGAACAAAGTCTGGCTCGACTACTGTCGTTATCTGCAAGCCCCACCCGAAGAGCAACTCGAAGCGCTCGGCGGCACCATCGCCTACGCCCGCTGGCCGCACTACTGCCGCATGACCGCCTTCGCCGCCCACGAAATGCAAGATGAAACTCTGGCGACTCGCGCGTGGCAACTCTTCCTTCAACAACGAGGCGAAACCATCCGCCATTCCCGTTTCCAAACGAGCAGGGTAGTGGGCGCGCACTCCCCCTTCCCCTTCGACGAAGCCCCTCTCGTTTCAACCAACGATACCGCCCAGTGGTGCCTGAACGCCATGCAATTACTGGAACTCGTCGGCCAGTCGCTGCCTCTAAACCACCCCCTCTGGGATTCAACTCAAGGCCAAAACGCATGAAAACTTCAACCTCTCTTTTCACGCCCACCGATCTCATAACCACGCCAAATCGCGTTGGAACCGCGTCATTGACCAGACGGTAACTAATGCCCCGTTCTGCCCTTTCCTTCCGCAGCATCACGCTCACACCAGCCGTGATGCTGCTCACGCTCTGCGCTTGTACCTCGTCCATGTCTGCCGCTCCTAAATCTCCCGACCCTCGCTTCACCATCGGCCCCCTCCTGTTCCGCGACGACTTCAAAAACTCCAAACGCTGGAGTTCCGAAATGGAGAAAGGCGGCAAGGTCGAGGCGCGCCAGAACGAACTCGAAATCAACGTTCCCGCTGGCGCGACCGTCTGGTTCAAACCGCTCATCGAAGGCCCTGTCCTCATTCAATACGAGGCCACCGTCATCCAAAACGGCGGCCCCAACGACCGCGCCAGCGATTTGAACTGCTTCTGGATGGCCCGCGACGCGCGCAGTCCCGGCGACATCTTCGGCTTCAAACGCAGCGGCCAATTCAGCGACTACAACCCTCTCCGCACCTACTACGTCGGTTTAGGAGGCAACGCCAACACCACGACACGCTTCCGCCGCTACATCGGCGACACCGAAAACCGCCCCCTCCTCCCCGAACACGACCTGCGCGCCCCGGAAGATTTAATCATCCCCGACAAACCCCAACTCATCCGCCTCGTCGCCTTTGGCTCCCTCATCCAGTTCTATCGCGACGAACGCAAGCTGTTTGAACTAAACGACCCCGAGCCCTACAACAGTGGCTGGTTCGGCTTGCGCACTGTCACTAACCACATGACCATTCGTCACTTCCGCGTCTTCCGCCTGAAAAACGCGAACGTGACCCAATAACTTACGTCCCGCAGTTAAATTTGGTGGGTGTAGAGAAAGCGCGCTGATAGGGTGTACTGTAGGGACCGGGTACCCGCTTGCGGGTGTTGCCACGTCCGCGAGAGGGTGCCTCAGCAGGGGCGCGTTAGCGCGACTCTCCAGCGCGGACACGGCAACACCCAGAGGGGACCCGGTCCCTATTCAAAACCAGAGTCATCTATCCTGTCTCTATACCCACCAAATCTAACTGCGTAACATGAGTCAGCAAGAAGAACTCCCTTTAAAGCGGTTCTCAATTGCGGTGAATGCCCGAATGTAGCAGCCTCGTCATCCCGAGAGGTTGTATAGCTCCTCTTGTTTTCGAGGCTACATTTAGATCATGCTTGTAGTCCCCGTAGGGGCAACCCACGTGGTTGCCCTCTTGTAGTCTCTTGCTTGTGAAGGGCTATAAACAAAGTTCTAAACAGGCGATAGCAATAGCAGCGTCGTCATCCTGAGCCTGCGAAGGATCTATCGTTACGCATCTCGACTTTGGGGAACGTTCTCGCAACACCTTCCAAAGCCAAGCTATCAACTCACCTGACTAACACTTTATGAAATGTGTCCGGTAGGACACTTGGCGAAGCCGGATGCCAAAGGTCTTCTCTTTCGGAACAACTTTTTAGCCCCTTCTAATCCGTGCCATCCCCCTGTGCCCGAGCGCGAGGGGCAAGGCGAGAGGGCGGCAATTGGTCTCCCACCAACGCCAAATCCTGAATCGCCGCCAACCCCCATTGCGACGCCGCATTAGTCGAAGCACCAAAACCTTCCTCAGTCGGGTTAAGTACCTTCGGGCCTGAAACCACGACAGTCGAAAGGTCAGTGTGCACGCCAAACCCGGCCTTGCCCTCATAGAACTCATTCCAGGCGCGCGCCGCCAGACGTGGATCGTTTTTCTGCCGCGCCGCATAAGCCGTCAAGCGCGAATGAGCTTCGCGCAAATTCAGCTTTTTGAACTGCTGACCAGTTTGTGCCTGTTGCTCCGCACCACTGGCGTTATAAAGTTCGCAGTATTGGAGCCACGCGC
>QQTW01004418.1_pt1 | contig 10551 bp, 17 predicted proteins | sample 1904831 | NCBI WGS metagenome assembly QQTW01 (sample SAMN09435610, study PRJNA476489) | Subsurface metagenome, whole genome shotgun sequencing project.
GGATACTGTTAGTAGCGGTCATGCTAGATACAATCGCAATCAGAATGGTTGCTTTCGCTCTTGATAAATCGACTGCAGAGTGTCTGGAGTCCTCAGGGAGGACCTGAATGGTCTCATCGAGTGGCGTGGTAATGCTACCAGCCAGGACTGCTGGTTCCTCATGTTTGGATCTGACTGAGGCTGAAGAGACCGGTAGCAGTTCGATAGATGTCTGCGACATAGTGGAGATCTCTGTGTAACACGTAACGAGTCCAATCACCCAGCTCTGTAACTTAGAAAACCTCCGGTACTAACTTGCATCACGAAAAGGTGATACCGTACGAGCCTTGGGCTGACTAAGACTGAATATCTACTTGTGACGTAATCTTAGCTGCTGGGGAAACAGTACAGATATTCCATCTCACGAATTCAATCTCAATGGGGACGTTGGACGCACAGATTATTCGGCCTTGTTGGTTTAGTCTATCTAGTGATCTAGGAGGCTCACTGATGGCCATATGTATTAACAACAAAAGCATAAGGTGAACAGCCTCTTCAATGTCCATCCAAAGGTTCCATCCAGATACCTTGATATCCTCGGCGAATGTCCGAGTCGTACGCAAGCCAGGGGATATCATATCGCTAAAAGCCCAACAATTGAGAAGAATGCAAAAAGAAGACCCGAATACCTTTCCTGAGACCTTCCATCCTAAGCCATCACTTCTGGCCCTTGCACGCCTGAAGAAGCCTATCCACGAAGATATCTGGGTCCTCATTCTCTTTCGTGGCCAAGCCACTGGTTCCTAGATCGTGCAGTTCTACTTGTGTATCGCCTTTGTTCACAGCTACACTGAACTCCGTGCTGACCATGATTCCGCCCAACGTCTGGCTCTCCACGAGGTTGTTTTTACTACTGTTGTCTCCTTTGAAGAGGCTCTTGGGCCTTTTCTTTGACCCGAAAATCCCTGATATCTTGGATCCCATCGTCGAAGTGTCGCCTCGAGTTATGGATTTTGTTGAGTTCAGTCGATCATGATGCATCGACGGTCTGGAGTCCAGGACGGGGGCTATCTCGCGGTGAGTCTTGCGGGCGAAGAGCTCATGGTCTGCCATGCCTTTGTATACCTGCTGCTGGCAGCGGAAGAAGCTGAGTGGGGAGAACACCAGTCGCGCATTGGATGGTTGGAAGTGAATAGGTACAATATGCCTGAAAGCGATCAAAGTAGCTTGAGATGGCATTGCGTTGTGCCCAATTCCGCGACAGGGTGCTTGGACACTTGTCGAAACGAGGAGAGCGTCCTGAAAAAATGGTTCATCAATCTTATCAACTAATGCCGTTAGGGAGCTGTGAAACTGTGTGACAAGCATCTTGTCCTTCTCGGAGGCGAAAGTTGACTTGGTCCGCAACCATCTCAAGCAGGCTGATACGGACCAACCGTTGAATTGGTTAAAAAACTCTAGGTGCCATGGTTCGAGCGAGGCAAACGGCAGCTGCATGGTTGGAAGGAGGTTCTTGGCTTCCTTACGAACGAGTATGTCAAAACCTCCCTTGACGCCAGCCCGAAGAGCGAAACAGGCTAGGTGCGATTGTATCTAGCATGACCGCTACTAACAGTATCCTCTCTGGCATGCTTACGGTTTCTTTACCAACCATTGCAAAGGATCTGGCATTGGCGGAGAACCTTCTGTTGTGGTAGATCAACTCGTGAGACAGGTGTTTGGAAAGGTCTTTTATATTAACGTCTACGCAGGCCGGCATCAGTCTACGCGTTGACCTGCGGCTGCACTCTTCTTCTATCAGGCTCTGTTGCGGATGTAATTGGAAGCCGACCGATGTATCTGGCAGGATGTGCACTACTCACCGTCTTCACTCTTGGATGCGGTCTTGCAAGAACTGGCGCTCAGCTCATTGTCTTCCGTGCCTTTTCAGGCATTGCCATCTCGTTTTGTCTACCAAGTGCTGTTAGCATCATCACAAGCGCGTTCTCTGCCGGTCAGAGAAGGAATATCGCATTCTCATCCTTGGGTGCCGCACAGCCAGTGGGCTTCTCATTAGGGCTAGTGCTCGGCGGTGTACTGACTGATCGTATTGGCTGGCGGTATGGGTACTACATCGTCGCAATAGCAAACGTGATTACCCTCTTCACCGCCGTGTGGGGATTGCCAAGGCAGCGTGGAGAGATGATGCCGATTACTTGGAAACGGCTGATCTACGATATTGACTGGATCGGAGCCTTTATTGCGAGTTCCTCGCTTGGCATGTTGTCATATGTGTTTGCGTATGCCTTCCGTGCTGCTTCAATCTCGCGATCGTGAAGACTGACTCGTCGGTTCTGTAGTACGGTGACAGGCAGTGTTTCAAAGCTGGGCGATCCCTCGAGCATAGCACTGCTTTGTGTAGCAGTCGCACTTCTCCCAGCTTTTGTTCTCTGGGTCGGACGCCAAGAGAAGCTTGGCAGGCCAGCCATCATACCAAACTCGCTGTGGCGTAGCCCCGTCTTCACCAGCATCTGTATCAGCGTCTTCGTCGCTTGGGCCGTCTTCAATGCAGTGCAGTACTTTCTTACACTTTTTTTCCAAGAGGTCCAAGGGCTATCCGCAATTCAGAGCAGTCTTCGATTCTTGGCTCCAGTTGTCTCAGGGGCTGCCACGAATGTTGCGACGGGCTTTCTGGTACCGAGAGTCTCTGCCAACTTGCTGGTGTTCACAGCCGTGGCGCTAACAAGCTTGAGTCCCTTACTTATGGCGCTCATTAAGCCGCATCTGCCTTACTGGCACATGGCATTTCCCGCAGCGTTCCTTTTACCAATCTGTGCCGATACTCTCTTCACTATTTCGAATCTTGTCATCACTTCTGTTTTCCCGGCTAAAACGCAGGGACTCGCCGGCGGTGTCTTCAACACTCTGGCCCAGATTGGCACGAGTGTTGGCCTTGCTCTGAGCGCTGTTATTGCGAGTTCGGTGACTTTGGGAAGTGGTTTCCAGGATAAGACATCACCAGAAGCATTAATGAAAGGATACAGGGCTACGTTCTGGGCTTGTTTTGCGGCCACCGTGGCGATGCTGGGTGTAAGTGGATGGAGGTTGAGGAGGATAGGGAAGGTTGGATTGAAACAAGAGTAACAGAATTGCTCAAGACTTTGATTCATCGCACATTCCATCATCATCGTGGGCTTGGCCATCATCTAGTATTCTATACACTCCATGTCGATATCGATTACAACAATATTCAACCTTGACTTCAAGTGCTTCAACCTGGAAGCCAGCTCCAGAGCTACAGGAGTAATGTTCTTCTCCAACCACTCCGTGTCGGAATCCACGGGTAGTCTGTCACCCGTCTGTGCCTCCCTAAGCTTCGCACACATCGCCGCAACATCCTCAATAACTCGCCCATAGCTTTCGAGTAGCGCAAAGACTTGTCCCTGCAGCTTCCGTGACAAGTAATATCCAGCTCGATCACTACTTTTCTGCAACAATACCCGCAGATACGCAAGGTCAAATGTTATATAGGCCAAACCGTACGCCAGATCTCCATCGTGGCCACTCATAGGAGGACCTTGGTAGTATTGCCCGCAACTGCCGCCGAGGTTTGTTATTAGCACTTGAACTTCGACAAAGCGCTTCCATGCCACGCCGCTGACGCGTGAAATGAGCTCGAGCGCTCCTTCTAGGGTTCGAGGAGGCGGAATTTGGGTTGGACAAATCGCGATTTCCGACATGGATCCTTCGCACAGACTTTCCGTCTCGGACATCCGGTTTTGAACGCTTTTGTCGTCTCTGCCATCGTGCCCGATAACTGCATAACCGTCGGCTACTTTCTCCAAAAACGCAGTGCTGCTGCTGTTGATGCTACGCCTTGCGCGGTACAAGAGAAAGGCGCTTAGACCGGGCCTGCTCTGGCGATTTCCCATCGCTGTCTGTCTGTTGAAGGACTCTTGAATTGAAGTGGTTTTGAAAGGGAGCGGTACTCGTTATCGTTGATAGAATTGTTGGAGGATACGATAAACTATATACGAAGGCTAGTAGTTTGACGCTTGTTGCTTGGAGATTGGAACGGGAGAATGGAAGGTTCGGTGGGAAACGATCGATCGAACAGAATTAACAGAGGCAGCCGTACAGTTCTTATACTGCCATCTCAACATCTCCATCTAATGATCCGGACCACACCAGTCTCGTTTGGGGTTCCGGCGCGGCCAGCGTAGAAACATTGTACCCAATCGGGACAAGTGCAAGGAAGCATCACAGGATCGGGAGCATCATAACAGAAACTCAGCCCAGTTTATGATGCACTTCAATTTTTAGAGTAATAGGACTACGACAGAATAAGGTACACTCTTTCCCAGAAAACCCCGGACTTGAAGACTGAAGTGCACCATATCCCATTTCCAACCGGACCGCCCGAAGACCAGTAGAAACAGCAACGTCGATTGGATTCGATTCGTACCTCATATTCTTTAGTAATGCAGTTGACAATCTTATAGGACCGCAATGCACTACCAATCATCCTACTATGTTCCGCAATTATAACGGTGGTGCTTTGCTGTGCTCTAGCGAAAAGCGACTACATATGAGAGTGTTGTGCGGGGGCACACTTGACGAAGAGCTCCATTTTGAGAGTTGAGCGTCGACGGCACGGAAAGCATGAAGAGATATATATCTACCTGATCCGTGATAGCATAATTCTTGAACGGCACAAGCCGCCGACAAGGCATCCAAGCGGGAGGTAACCACGCGAAATGATACACATGAACACAACAGGCCCACCCCCATGCATCTCCCGATCACATCAGACCTGATGAAAGTTCCCCTCCTCCCCCTTCGCCCTCCCGCTCCGCATACATTCCTAGCCCTTCTTCCTCCTAACCAAAACAAGCGGATCCCCACCCTTAACCACATCATTCGGCCTCACCAACAACTTCTCCACCTTCGCCCCGAGCATATCGTCCTCAGCGCGCACTGCGATCTCCAATTTCATAGCCTCCAGAATGGCAACCGTTTGATTAGCATCCAGCGTATCACCCTCGCTGACTTGGACTTTCCAAACGTTGGCGTTGAGTGGGGATTCGAGTTTCGAGATGTCGGGGTCTAAGTTTCGCTGTTACTTTTGGGGTCCAGAACAAAGGAATGGATTAACAAACCATTAAGCAAAGCCTCAACCTTATCCATCGGGATCTTCCCCTCAGCCTTCTCCTTCGTCCACCTATCCATCAACTCCCTCTCCACCCGATCCATTTCCCTCTGCGCCTTCGCCTGCCTCTCCTTCATAGCCCTCACCTCGTCCCTGGTCTCGCGCAACAAATCATTATGCGCCTTCATATCGAAAGTCGTCTGCTCCCATTCGTACTCGTACCGACCGCTGTGGAAAATGGCCAATTGGCGCTCATATTCCTCCTCGCTGACCTCGTAGAAGGTCAACTGGTCGAAGTCCTCGAAGAGCCAGGGCCGGTCAAGCGAGTAGCCCTTCTTCGAGCCCAGGATGTCGACGCCGGGGATCGTGAGGCCGGTTAGTTGGTAGCCGCCGGGCGATTCGACGTTGTAGAGAGCCATGCAGGAGCCGCCCCAGGAGACTTGGCCTTCGGGCGTGAAGACGCGGCTGGGGTTCATTTTGGGACAGTTGAGGCGGTGGCGCGGGTCGACGGGGAGGCAGAGTGGTAGGGCGGCGAAGAAGCCGACGGAGACGGCTATCAGGTTGCTGTTGAGGAAGATCCATTCCAGATCTTTGCGCTCGAGGCCGTTGTTTTTGGCGACGAATTCGAGGGTGTCGGGTAGGTAGGATGCGTATGGGCGCTGGGTTTCCATGTACCGTTTCAATGCGGCTGTCTGCCGGTGGCTTTCGAAGATGATGGGCAATTTGAAGAGGCGGCTTGGGACTTTCGCGGTGCTGAGGTCGCCGAGTTGAGATTCGAGGCTGAGGAGGTGGGCGAGAAGTTTGCTTTGGGAGATGCGGGTTCCGTCGTAGTAGATCAGGAGAGCTGTGGAGTTGGACTTGGTCAGCGTTCTGGGCTATAGGCTGAAACTTGAGCCTTACAGTTACAACATCCGACAGTATTGGTTAGACCTGATGAGAAGGAAATATCTCCTTTGGATTCCTTCAGGGCTTTTATTAGGGCCGTGACTCGACAACGGTGATTCAGGTCAAACGCTCCCTCTCCATACTCGATTAGAAGGTAATCATCCCCACCCTACTGCACGGTCAGCTCTGGACATAATAGCGGGGAATACATTCATGACTAATGACATAAGAGTACGGGTTCATGAACAAACTGACCAACGACATGGGACATCTTACCTGTCTATACATGGTTAAAGGCTGGTTTCCTTTCGCCTCGAGACGATGAATGACAGCCTTGCCGAAGTCACCGGACGATGCAGAAGGAGGCAACTCCGAGTAATCAAGAGGAGTGATGTTTTCAAAAGTGCCCTTTCCGGTACATGCTTGCGACACTTGGTCAAGGAAGTCCGTCACGCGCTTGCGAACAGCCAGAGCATCGGACAGAATGACTCTCCGATAACGCATTGTGTCTCCTGCTTTCATCTGGCCGAGACGCCAGTACTCCGCTTTGATGATGGTTGTGCTTGAGACGAAGCCGCCAAAATCGGGGCAGTCAACTGGAAATATACATGGATCATCGCCGGTCCAGTTCAACGTTCCCACCGGGTATCCATACTCGGCAACGTTGCTGGGGTGCGCGCCACCTTCGCCGCCATCCGAGCGAGCCCATTTGGGCTTTGGACCAATCAAACGTATTCCACCTCGAGCAGCGTTATGCGAGATCTGCCAGGTCGTGTCATAGATCATCTGGACATCCTCGGGCGTCAGATAGCCCTCGTCGTACGGGCCTACCATGGCAAGAATGTCCCAATGGCTCGTGTACTTCGGAATGAGCTCCTCTGGAAGTTTCAGGTCCTGCGATAGATGGTCCGGTAGGTCTCTACTGATAGCGAGTAGGTCACCGGAAACAAGTTGTCGGCCTTGGTATCCACCTACGCCAACTCCTGGAGAAGTAGCCTTGGACCCAAACCATTCGGCAACGTTTGAGAAACCTCCATACACTGCGAGATAGGATCTGCAGCCTCCGCTTGTACTCTTGCCTATGGTTAACTTCTGCCCGGCACTGATCTTGACCCTTGTCCACATAGGAAAGCTGCTACCGTCCAGCTTAGCGTCCATGGGAGCTCCGCATAATGAGACTATAGCTGGGCCGAGGAAGAGAAGTTCGGGGCCATTCAGTGTGATCTCCAACCCTTCTTTGCCGGCAGGGTTGCCCACAAGAAAATTGGCTATTTGGAAAGCCAATGGGTCCATTGGGCCAGCGTGCGGAAACCCTCGGCCCATTGTAGGTCTACCAGGGTAATCTTGGACCTGCGTGTAGGCACCACCGCCAATGACATCGATTGCAGCAGGGGTGTACTTGAAGTCACTCAGGAACTTCGTCAACGTCTTCCCTGCAACAAACCTTTGATCCTCCAAAACAGATGCTAGGAAGTCAAGATTCGTTGGCGGGCCACAGATCCGAGTCTCCAAAAGGCAGTCATGCATTCCTTTGATGGCTTCATCACGGGATGGCGCATGAAACATGACCTTTGCGAGGAGAGGATCTAAGCTATCAGCAGAGCTCGCTTGCATTCATGTGCACTATTGAGTCTTCTCGTCAACTCACCGTAATGTGAAGAGACTATGGTTCCGGTCTTGACCCAGGTATCAATCCGGCAACCCTTCGACTCCTTCCATTGAACGCTCTGAAGGGTACCTGGGGATGGTGCGTAGTTTCTAGCTGGGTTTTCCGCATACACTCTTGCCTCGATTGCGGCTCCATTAGGTGTTGTTGGCTGCATCTTTTTGAGTTGACCTTTGTCGATACCACCTCTCCCTAACAACTCCTCGTCTGCTTGTCTCAGCATCAGCTCCACAAGGTCCACATCATAGCAGAGCTCCGTAATTCCGTGCTCGACCTGGAGACGTGTGTTCATTTCGAGAAAGAAAAAGTCACCAGACTCGTCGTCGACTAGATACTCGATTGTGCCGGCTGAGCCATACTTTATTGACTCCGCGAGACTTATCGCTGCAGCTCCCAGCTTTTCTCTAAGAGCTTGCTGAGAGTAAGTATCACCCTTCTGTACGAGACTCCTGCAGGTCACTCACCTGGGTGCTTGGTCACAAACGGACTGGGACACTCCTCAATGACTTTTTGATGCCTTCTCTGTATGGAACACTCTCTTTCGCCAAAGTGAATAGCGTCACCAAGTCTATTGCCGAACACTTGCACTTCAATATGGTGACTGGAAGGATAGAAACGCTCAATGAAGATACCAGCATTCTTGAATAAATTCTCTCCGCGAGACTTGACAGTCGCAAAAGATTCCTTGACTTCTTCAACCGAAGCACAAGAAGCGAGTCCCATACCACCTCCACCAGCAGTCGCCTTAAGCATAACCTAGTAGAGCCTTGAGTTGTTGAACAGTAGTCCTAGGAACATAACATACAGGAAATCCCAGCCTAGTCGATTCCTTGACTGCCTCATCTTCGCTCTCAATAAGTCCTTTTGTCCCGGGCACCACCGGTACACCAGCTTTGGTCGCCAAATCTCTGGCCGTATGCTTCAGACCGAAAGACTCAATACTCTCTGGGCTCGGGCCTGCGAACACCATCCCAGCAACTGCAACCGACCTTGCAAAATCCGCGTTCTCGGAGAGAAAGCCATAGCCAGGGATGATGGCTTGGGCGCCGCGCTCTTTTGCGATTTTGATGATCTCATCTCTATTGACGAGCGGCAAAGGTCAATTGGAAAACAGAGGGTTTGGAGCAGCAGTTTAAAAACAGAGTAGAAGATGAGGACAGCTGAGCAGGAGCTGCCATGAGCTGCAGTGACTACCAATTGATCGTGGAGCTTGACCATTACGCAATTCGCCGAGCACATGTAGCGAAGATGCTAATGATCAAGAGAAAACCATCAATGCATAGAAGAAGCCATCTAGAGGTTCTAATGGACAAGAACAACGAAGCGGACCATAATGAATTTCTCACCCGTCTAGATAGCCCCGCGCATCTCCCCCGGTGAGAAGCACAGCTTCATCAGCTTGTGCAACATGTGCCGACGCAGCGTCCGCGTCGGTATAGATTGCAATGGTGTGTATATTTAATTTCCTTACATCTTGTTGTCAATTATCTGAAAGAAGGAGCAATGGAAGAGCGCTCGGGTCTCTGGAAGAATAGGGGGGAAAGGAATCGCTTACTTTGCCGTTACCAGGATCCTTGCAGCTATCTCTCCGCGATTCGCAACCAGCAGGGTCTTGAGTTTCTCCATGTCTACACAATCCGACAATGACCAGATATTCTCCAAGGACAACTGCACCGAACGGAAGACAGAGGAGATATAGTCCGGATGCACAGCATAAATAGATTATAGGCCTCCCGAAGAACTGCCGGTTGGCCGTGGGTTATGGGTGACCCTATGGAGTGCGGGGTTGGCCCTTATCGATAGCATGGAGGGGCCGAGAAGACCAAGAAGCTAGGCATAGCTCTTTGTCGTTAACAGCTGCAAATCCATCTCGAACTCATCGTCATCAAAAGTTCCACAGCTCTACAACCAACACCAAACCCACAGCCATGGTCCCCATCAAGCACAAAGCCTTAATCAACGTCGACCTAGGCGAAGCCTACGGCAACTGGGCCTGCGGTCCGGACCTCGAACTCCTCCCCATGATCGACCAAGCCAACATCGCCTGCGGCTTCCACGCCTCGTGAGTCCGTCCGTCCGTCCAATCCAACCTCCCTCCCGTCCCCGTTCTGACGTGTTTCGCACCACCAGCGACCCGCTCATCATGATGGAAACGGTGCGCAACTGCAAAGCGCACCACGTCGCCATCGGCGCCCACCCGGGTCTCCCTGACCTCCAAGGTTTCGGCCGGCGCGAAATGAAACTCGATCCTGCCGAACTCACGGCCATCACGATCTATCAAGTCGGTGCCCTGCAGGGCTTTCTAAGCAGGGAGGATGTGCCTTTGCATCATGTGAAGCCGCACGGGGTGCTGTACGGGATGATGTGTCGGGACTACGAGGTGGCGAAGGCGGTGATGTTGGGGATCCCCAAGGGGGTGCCGGTGTTTGGGCTTGCGGGGACGGAGATGGAGAGGGCGGCGAACGATTTGGGGGTCGAGTTTTGGGCGGAGATGTATGGTGATGTGAAGTATAATAAGGATGGGATGTTGGTTATTGATCGGAAGAAGAAGTAAGTACTAGACCCTGTGTGTTCCAATTAGTCTTGACGTTGCCCCCATCCCCTGACTCTTTCGAATGCGATAGCCCTGGCTGATTATTCTTACAAGACCTTGGAAACTCGAGGACGTCGAGAAACACGTGACGCAGCAGTTAACAACTGAATCCGTTACCGCAGTAGATGGTACAAACGTCCACCTGCCTGTCAAAGATTACCCAATCTCCATCTGCTGTCATTCCGACTCCCCGGGTTGTGTGGAGATCGTCAAGACCACCAAGGCGGTGGTGGATAAGTTCAATCAAGAGCACGGTAGGTGAATGTTGGGAGTCGAAGAGTACCTATGGTTCACTTGGAT
>QQTW01004419.1_pt1 | contig 10549 bp, 12 predicted proteins | sample 1904831 | NCBI WGS metagenome assembly QQTW01 (sample SAMN09435610, study PRJNA476489) | Subsurface metagenome, whole genome shotgun sequencing project.
GACGCGAGCGCTGTGTTCGCGCGTGCAGCAAATTCTACCAATAGCACAGCAAGCTCTTGGCGAAGAGGTACAGCCTGAAGCGCAGCTTTCACAAATAGAGATTGCCACACCCGTTTGTCGAACCCTAGCAGACGTGCGTGCAGAAATTGTTCGTTCGCGGCGCGAAGTAATTGTTGCAGCAGCCATTGACGGTAACAAAATCGCTGCTGCTGGGACGCACCCGTTCTCGTCATGGAAACAACAGGAGATTACGCCCAAAGAACGTTATCAAGCACTGATGCGAGATTATCAACAACTAACTCGTGAGCTAATAATCTGTGGCTGTCACGTACACGTTGGCATCAGCGATCCCGAAATGGCAATTGGGGTAATCAACCGTGCGAGAGTATGGCTTTCCCCGATATTGGCGCTCTGTGCCTCATCGCCCTTCTGGTTGGGGACAGATACAGGATATGCAAGTTATCGCACCGAGATTTGGAGCAGATGGCCGATATCAGGTCCGCCATTAATTTTTGATTCACGCGCCCAATACGAAGCGCTGGTAAAAGCCTTGATTGCAACAAAAAGTGTAGAGGAGGCAACGAAGATTTATTGGGATGTCCGTCCTTCAGAACGTTTTCCGACAGTAGAGTTCCGCGTTACAGATGTGTGCATGACGGTGGACGAAGCGGTGATGATTGCGGGACTTGTACGGGCGTTGGCGCGAACTTGTTACGAGCAGGCCAGTCAGAGCAAATCATTTGAGGCTGTGCGCCACGAACTGGTGCGTGCTGCTCACTGGCGTGCTGCACGTTATGGTTTGGATGCAGAACTGATAGATCTTGACCAACAGCGCGCCATTCCAGCAAGCGAACTAGTTGAAAAGTTTTTAACCTTTGTGCGCCCATCACTAGAAGAGTATGGGGACTGGGACGAGATTTCATCACTTGTTGGGCAAACAATGCAGCAAGGAAACGGCGCAAGTAGGCAGCGTGAAGTTTACAAGCGAACTGGGCGCTTAGAAGATGTTGTCGATTTAATTGTTGCCGAAACTAGCTTTGGAATAGAGTAAACTAAGCGCGAGATCGGCGCTTTTAGCTGACTCGCAACTGCTTTAAAAAAGCGTTGAGGTAAAAATAACTTGAATCACCACTTCTGCTATCAATCATGTCGCCGCTTTTTACACTACAAAACTTTGAGCTTCACAAAATCATTAACGAGATCGCAGCTATTGGCGCAGCATCTGTCCCTTTGCTAAGTGAGGAGTTTCGACTTGAGCTATTGCTTGAAGCTGCAAGCTACTCCTACATCAAAGAACCTTCAGTAGTCGGCAATGGAACTCAGACTGTCAGGCAGCAGGTTAGCTCATTGACAAGTTTTTCTGCCTTGACGCTATATAACCAACTCAAAAATGCCTTTCAAAATCTTCTTTCTGAGCGTCTAGCTGCTGTTAAACCCTATCCTTTTGCTACTAAATTGAATTTCAATAGTATGGTACTGCAAAAGTATGAATTAGGTTCTATTGGTATTACTATGCATCGCGATCGGTCGCTTTACATTAATTTAATCTGTATCTTTAATATTGATGGGTTAGGAAAATTTTATTTATGTGAAGATCGTAGCGGCACTAATGCTAAAGAGCTTGATAGCTCTCCTGGTAATGTTATCTTTCTCAAAGCCCCTGGATTTATGAACTCTGTAGAGCGACCGTTTCACTTTGTTAACGATATCCAAACTCTTAGATATACCTTTGGTTTGAGACAAGCAGCGGGCGTTTCAAAATTGCCAATTTAACTTGTGGAATTAGGATCTATTATTTTACGTTAAAATTTTATTCTAGTTGTCTTTCTACGTTCAGTATCAATTTGAATCAACTACTTAATACCTAATAAATAGTGAAGTTTGCTATCTGAAAATGTGTTTTTTAACAGTAAATTAATCATCATTTATAGTGAACCATAGAGGCTGACTTCATGTACTCAACCTTTGTGACTCCTCCCACACAGCTAATCAACAGCGCTCGCGCTGCTTTTGCTGATGTTAAATTATATGTATTACGGCTTGACTGTATGCATCCGTTGATTAACGGCAATAAATGGTTCAAGCTCAAATACAACCTGCTTGAAGCCAAGCAGAAAAATTTTACCAAGCTACTTACCTTCGGTGGTGCATATTCTAATCACATTTTTGCAACAGCGGCAGCGGGTAGTCTGTTTGGTTTTGACACCATTGGCGTGATTCGGGGGGAGGAGAGGCTGCCGCTAAACCCTACATTATCTTTCGCCGCAGGGCAAGGAATGCAGTTGGTGTACCTTGAGCGCAAAGCTTACCAAAAATGGGATACTCATCAAATACAGTCTCAATTGCGGCAACGCGGAGGCGAGGCATTTGTTATTCCCTCTGGTGGCTCTAACCTCAATGGCGTGCGTGGTTGCGGGGAAATAGTTAGCCAAGTAGACGTAGCATTTGATACTATTTGTCTTGCCTGTGGCACAGGCACTACTCTAGCTGGCATTGCATTATCGTTGCATCAAAGCGGGTAATTGGTTTTCCCGTGTTGAAAGATGGGTATGTGCTTGCCCAAGAAATCGATAGCTTATTGAGAAATTACTTGTCTTCAGGTCTACCATTTGCTATTGCTTCTCCTTCTCCTTGGCAACTGATATGCAATTACCACTGCGGTGGCTATGCCAAGGTAAACAAAGAACTGCTGCTATTTAAACAGCAGTTTGAGCAGATGTATGGTATTCCTCTCGATTACATATACACTGCTAAAATGTTTTATGGTGTGATAGATTTGCTGCACCAGGGATTTTTCCGACCAGGCGAGAGGCTGCTGCTGTTACACACTGGTGGTTTACAAGGCAATGTCGGCATGGAAGAGCGGTTGAAATTGCCATCTCTAATGTAGTCGATAGCTCCCCATAGGCACACCAATCAAGTGAATCGGTCGACTAGTTCCATCTGCGCCGCTAATGGTATTTGTTATCTCTTGTCCACTAATCCCTGTGCAGCAATGCCATCTACTGGGTTCTCTTGGCTGCTTAGATATATATGACCTAAAACTTTGCCCTTAAACGTTCTTTTGCTAAACTGCCAGCCTGGATTTAAAACAATCTTAGCAAAACCTGATGTAATGCCATACGTTCTACCAATTTCTATTGGATCTGCTTTACGATCGCGATCACTTATCCCGACCAATACCAAATCTTCATCGCGCTTAACGACTCTGAGCCTGTAATCAAGTCCAAGATCTGAGTCTGCTATCCGAATTGAGTAGCCGTTGCTATCTGTACTCCGCCCACAAATACCTGTGAAATCAAATTTCAGCAACAGTGGCTCTACAACTTCTGGGTTAATGCCACTGGTACTCCAACAGGCTTTTTTGTCAGATTGCTGTTCTAGGATTAGTAATTGATGACCGCTACTGCCAAGTGGTGCAGCGAGCGCAATAAATTTGCTTTGGTCGACTTCAATCTGACCAAATGTAGCTGCGTTTGTCGAACCAAACACACTAGAAACACCGATCGTTCCTAATAAAGCACTTGCTGCTGTCACTCGCGCATTGAATTGGTATAGAAATCATACTCTCACACCCGATTGTTCCTCATCATACCTAATGGTGCTGTTTACAGCACCATTACTACTAGCTTTAACAACGCCACCACGATTGCAAATTATTCGCGAACGCAATTATCTGCATCAGCCACTCGCTGCATTTGTACCAGATTAGTTTTCATTTAGCTCGATATTCGTAACGAAACTTAACAGGTAGCCATAGTATTGAGCTAAAGGTTTTAATGCTCCAAATATCTGTTTAAATACCGAACGTAAAAATAGATTTTAGCAAAAATTAATGACTCATAAAATAATAATATGGCAGTCAAATAATATCTCTCGTCACTAGCTAATAACCTTCAATTGCACGGCTAAATTATTATTCCTAGGAAACGTTTGTTTACTGTAAAAAAAATTACTTTTCATTATTTCAGATCAATTAGGCAGTCTGTTAAGCAGAAAATCTAAATATTCTGTGTTAATAGCTGGAAGATTACAAAAAAGTTAATATTTTTATTCAAGTTTAAAACTATAGTTATAATGGCGCTGACATTAAAGTATATTAAAACTTTAAAGGCTATCATTCCTATGCAACTAGAAGAAGTTTATCAATTTTTTGCCCATCCACCAAAAACCTTTTTAACTCCTGAACAAGCTGCTTGTTACGTCTTATCAGTTTTACTACAAAAAGAATCTTACGGTACAGAGTTAATTCAAAAACTAGAAAGTGAATATCCTAGTTATCAGTTGTCAGATACGGTTCTCTATGTCGCGCTCAAATTTTTAGAAGAATCAAAGGCGATCGCTGCCTATTGGAAAAAAGTAGAAGGGCGCGGTCGTCCCAGGCGGATGTACCAGGTAAACCCCGAATGGCATCAGGAGGCACAAAAGCTGGCAGCATTGTGGACGAATAGCACCGCCCAACAACCGGGGCAGCGGCAGAAAGTTCTTGCAGCTTTGTTCAAGCTGAACTAGGGAGATCGCCCCACTAGCCTATTGCCAAGCCTTTTGCAATCGCCTTTGAAGATCGTCTATACAAAATTCACTGACTGGAGTGACAAAGTTGAAAAATCAACCACAAGGCTCAAAACAACCCGTAACGCGCATTGAGCTAATCGATGCCATCTCCAAATTATAGGTAATTACCGACGTTCCCAGTTTATTGATAAACTCTCTCAATAACTCCAGTAAGGTGCGGCGAAAGCAAAAAAAAATAATTCCAAAGCTTTAACCCGAAAAGGTAATTTCGTCAAATATTAGAATATATACTCTCATGAAAATAAAAGGTGAAAACTAACGGTAACGGACGCGCTAAAATCCTCGCCCAAGCTTGCGCTCAATCGACTGTTTGAGTGCAGGCTTTACGCACCTGGGGATAAATTGCTGTTCGCAAGGAATAGTTATTAGTTTCTATGAGTGCTGATTACTAACCATTTACCAATCTTCGCTGCTTTCTGGCTCTAGCCCTAGCTAGCAGTGCATCAATTTTCTGCTTTTGCTCTTGGGGAGTGCGGGGCTTACCAGTAGAGCAGTTAGGTTCGAGTTCGTATAGCTCCTCTTGCCATTGAGCCATCTCTCGATCAGTAGTTTTTTCGCTTTTTTCTAACATATTTCTCACCTACCTGTGCCTACGACGTTCTTGCCGTTCTAGAAATATCTGTGCCGCTTGAGGGGTTAACTCCCAGTCTCCCTCCAAAGTTTCCTCTAAGGCGATCTTCTCATAAAATTGCCTGGCAGAGGGGATAGCATACAACTTCAAGCGCCCGACAAAACCTAAGTCTATACTTTCCTTGACTAACTCTTCCATCAGTGCAGTACCAGCTCCCTTTATACTTTGGGGTTGATTTTGCCAGATGTTCCAAGGCGCGGTTGCTATCAGGTCAACTTCTAAATAATTGCTTCGCTGGTGGACGATGGCGGCTGCCTGCAATCGTCCTGCTAGATCGCGCACGCCTCTAAAAGTTTTTGGTTCTACTGTAGCATTTTCAGCGATATCAGAAATAATTGCTAGATTCTCACCGAATCGCGTACCGTAAATACGCTCTATTTCACGATCAAAAAATTCATTTACATAATCGTCCGCTTTATTTTCCCAGTTGGCAATATCGTGCTGAACTTGCGCATCTGCACTTTTAACGACATTGAACTCTTGCACTCCTCTACCTCCTATGTCAGTCGTTCTCTAATCAAATGGCAAGAGTATTTTTACTGAAATCGAGAGTCTAGCTCAACTTATTCATGCCAACACTTAAATATCGTCAGCGCTTTGGCTTACTGTATAGCATCAGTTTTTAGATGAGATTATCAAAGGTAAAAAGCCAGCGTCGTTACAAATTGATTGCTTTAACAAACAAGTCTTAAATCTTCCTGGTATTTGAGGTATTACAAGCTTTGTCTGACAAAGCTGATAACGTGACTATTCAAATAGCCTACGCTTGGATCTTGTCCAAATCTCGATCTTGAGTAGTTTTACCTCTACCTTTGCCCCGCCTCAAATGGTTCCTACTCAATCGCACTACCATCATATGCAGCTTACAAGATCGCCAAAAACTATTTTCATTTCACAGAAGGCTCATTTTCCGGCGTTGGTTGAGTAACTTTTAGCAGATTACATTTCTACTGCTGTTTATCCTTATTGAAGCCGCTGGTTGTAGTACCGCTCTAAAGCGATAAATTTTAGCACGCTCAGCGGATAAATCTATTCTCAATTAGCTAAAAAAAAGTAACGAATTGTAACAGGAATGAATTGAGTTATCTTTGTTGCCTTTGGACGCTAATATACACCAAATGCTTTTCCTGAGCGGTTTTAAGCATTCTTGTTTCTAGTTTAATTTGTTCAAAAGACACAATAATACAGTAGTGTGTTTTATGATTTTACTAGCGGATAGGGAGAGGGAAGAGGGAAAAATTAATGGTGGTGTTGGCGAAAAAGGAGAAAATAACAGAACCGCTGCTCAAGATGTGGCTACATGGCAAGTCAAATTGCACCGCCGATTATTACCGTCGCAGTGCAAACCAGTTTTTGGAGTATGTGGGAAAGCCGTTGCAGATGGTAACATTGGCTGAAGTTCAAGGTTTCGCCAGCTACTTGGAAGTGAGTGGATTGGAAGCTAGTAGCCAACGCACAACTTTGGCAGCGGTGAAATCGCTACTATCATTTGGAGTAAAAATTGAGGTGTTACCAAAGAATGTAGGAGCGTTTGTAGCTTTACCTAACGCTCCGGATACTCTTGGAGATAGATTGCTATCAGAAATTGATGTTTTAACAATAATTGAGACGGAAACTAATCCGCGCAATCGAGCCGTGCTGCGGTTATTGTATTATGGAGGCTTGCGGGTATCGGAGTTATGCGCTTTGAAGTGGCAAAATCTGTCAATGCGCGACAATGCCGGACAAGTCACTGTCTACGGTAAGGGAGGCAAGACTAGAACAGTGTTGGTTCCAGCCTCTGTATGGGTTGAGTTAAAGAGGCTACGTGGTGATGCCCCAGCTGAAGCTCCAGTATTTTGCAGTAAGAAAAAGAGTCATGATGGCAAAGGACACTTAACGCGGGGATGGGTGCAAAAGATTGTGAGCGCAGCAGCAAAACGTGCTGGCATAACTGGTAAAGTTTCTCCTCACGCTCTACGTCATGCCCATGCAAGTCATTCACTAGAGAGAGGAGCAAAACTCCATTTAGTGCAAGCAACATTGGGGCATTCGAGTGTCGCTGTTACTAGCCGCTACCTTCATGCTCGTCCATCTGAAAGTTCCGGGTTGTACTTGCCCACTTGAATTGGGTCGTGACGATTGAGTTATTAATTTTGTCGCTTAACTTTGTTGCTATATCCACTTCGCCAACGCCACCAAAGCACGTATTATATCTTTGGAAATACTAATTGAACAAAAAGCGATCGCGCAACAACTTATGCCCATTGATCGACAGCGCTACCCAAAAGACTGGCAAAAAATTGCAAGGAGTATCAAAGAAGCGGCGGGTTGGCGCTGTCAACATTGCCTGCGGTTATGCTTGCGGCCCGGAGAAAAACCACCATCCCTTACCCGTTCCGAATGGACTCATGCTACCCTTTCGGTACATCACTCCAATTTTACGCCCGAAGATAATACGAAAGAAAATTTGATTGCATTATGTACTCCTTGTCACAACCGCAGTGCATGGTCGCACTAAGCGCTCCAATGTCTCGCCAGGGCAATTATCGCTTTGGGACACAGCCCCTAATGTTTTCGGCAAAGTCTAAATATACCAAATTCGGGGCGCTAACCAATAATTTTTGGGTATTCCGGTAAGCTGGGGAAACAGCAAAAAAGCGCCCAGGAGATAGTCAATCAGGTTGCCTTTGGTTGTAATTCAAGTATTGACTTTGATTTTTTCTAGGGCAAGTAAAAACGCCTCTTCCTATTTGCGGAGGGTAGCATGATGCTCAATTTCTTCTTGGAGAGAATTGGCAATTGAAGTAAGGTACAAGTTCCACAGCAGGCAACATAGGCGTGGCGTAAGGATAGTCTCAGCGGTTCCAGTAGCAGTGCCGCCCGATAGTATAATAGTCCGGTTCGCCGCAGCATATACAAATGAACCGGAAATGGTAGCCCAGCTTCTATGCCAGCTTGGGCAATAATACAAGTGTTGGCTTCGCTCCGATAGGCGCTGCCGTCTTTCACTTTGCAATAGCCAGCCAGTAGTACTTAAATACTGAAGTTCTTTGAAGATATCAACTTCACCTATTGAGAGGTGTTGACGGTTTACTACAAGTGGTTGATTATGGCTTGACTTCGTGCAGTTGCGAATTACCTGTCTTATGTTCTTGTTAAAATCAACATCACACCAGCGCAACCAACCGATTTTGACTGGTTACACCGCTACACCGCTTAGCAGAATAATAGCATTGCTAGATCTGCGTTACGAGTACCTGCCCTCGTATTTTGGGTAGCAGCAATTAGGAAATTTACTTCTTCGTATTTTGGGTGGCAGCAATTAGGAAATTTACTTCTTTAAGGTAAAGGAATTCGTGATCGCGGTTCGCGGCGAAACGAGTTTTGAGTGTGGGTGGAGAAAATGGGTGGACACGAGTGCAAACGAACGATAGCTCATTATATCGTCTTAATTCCATTGACATTGATAAATAAAGATGCGCGAAGCGTGAATCAAAAATAAAAATCATAAATGTTTATGATTTTTATTTATTTTTATGGGTGTGGAGGGGTGCGGTCAGGCATTATGTCGGTTTGCACATAAAATGAAAACCGTTACACATAAGGTGAAAAATTTGCGCATAAGTTGAAAATTATGTTCGCATAACCCTTATGCTGTCGTTGGGTGTTAGCGATCGCATTGTTTAAGGAAAAGCACGCCAAACCTTAGCCCGTATGAATTTTAGTTCTATATATCCCCACCAGTCAGAAATTTTCACCTTTTGCGCGAATTTGGTAGGAAATTTTCACCTTTTGCCTCAATTATTTTCAACTTATGTGCAAATGTGATGGCTCAAAGTGCCATTCTGCCGTAGTTAATTTTTCAACTTATGTGCAAACCGACAATTAGTTGGTAACGAAGGGTAGATTTGGAATAAGCAATTCGTTGTAATGGAAGTAAGCCAAGTAAGCGTGGAAAACCGCTATGAGGCTATTTATACCTACTCAATCAACTACTTTTGGCTATACCCGCCTTATAATTTCAAAACTTCTTTAGGGGGGCAGCTCCTGTCCTAATGCCCATAGTTCTAGATTTCTGGTATTTGGGATTAATGTAATCGTAAAATACACAGCACGTTTGGTTCAATTGCAAAACTATGGAAAATATTATTGAGCGGATTGCTAAACTTCTAGCTCTGTCCAGCTCTCCAAATGAAAATGAAGCCTCAGCCGCAGCTGCCAAAGCCCAAGAACTTTTGATGCGCTACAACCTCAAACAAGAAGATATTGTCAAAGCAATTGACACAGACGCTATTGAAACTCTTGAAATCTACAGCAGCAGCAAATGGACATTTTGGAAAATCTTTTTAGCACAAGACATTGCTTCATCTAACTTCTGTTTAGCTTGGCGGTTCGGGAAGCGTCTACTTGTCAGCGGACGTAAACATAATGTTGTTATTGTCAAAGTGTTCTACGACTACCTGGCTCAAACCGTTGAGCGGCTAGCAACAAACGCTATCAAAACCCAAAAACAGCATTACCAAACCTATTTACAGCAGATAGGAGGGACGAGTATTGTTGCTTTGCCCGAACCGAATTGGCGCACGTGGCGAAACAGCTTTATCACTGGTTGCTCCGGGCGGCTACGCCAAAGACTTTTAGAGCAAAAGCAACAAATGCAGTGTGACGGGATTGCTGCATTTGACACGAGCAGTGCCGTCAGTGCGATCGCCTGCCGTACTGCTATTGAGAATGAAACTGCTGCTCTAGAACAGTGGAAACAGTCGCTAGGCATCACTATCACATCCTCTCGTGTTAAGCCCAAAGGTAAGTTGAGACAAGACGGCTACAGTGCAGGTGTAAAAGCAGCCAATGACATTTCTCTCAGTTCCCAGATTTCACCACAGTCAAAGCAAGAAACTCCTGTTAAGTATGCTCGTGATCAAGAAATTTACGAACCGTCAACTACTGATAACCGCCCGCCGTTCTTGAAGGCCGCTTCCATAATGCCCAGTGGGTGATGCCTTTTTCCATACACAACCAGCTCAAAAATGGATAAAATTTTTATCCCCTTACTTTCTGGCGAATAGACGCGAGTGTTCTCTATCACAACAATTTGTCGATTACAAAAAATCTGGGGCATCACAGAACATAATCCATCCCAGTCTTTGTTCTCAAACTTGTCAGGAATATACATAAGTAAATGTGTAGATATAGATGTTAGTACGATATTTATAACTTCGGAGAATGTCAGAACATGAAATATGCTGTCTTATCCATTGCAGCTCTTTTTCTTAGCTATTTAGCTCCAGCACCAGCTATAGCTCAAACGAACCGCGCGATTGAAATCAGTATTTTTGGTATCGGTCCGGCGGTAGACGC
>QQTW01004420.1_pt1 | contig 10548 bp, 5 predicted proteins | sample 1904831 | NCBI WGS metagenome assembly QQTW01 (sample SAMN09435610, study PRJNA476489) | Subsurface metagenome, whole genome shotgun sequencing project.
CAAAGGATGGGTTGATCTGCGTTCAGAAACGGATCTTCACCAATCGAAGTGAACCTCTACTTCGGGAGATAATGATCATGAGGCGCCTCTTTCACCGGAATATATGTGAGTACATCGACGGGTCTATATCCCGTGACGACCCGCCGATAAGTCATTGCAGATGCAGAAAGACAGCATGAAGAGTGAAATTATGATTAGAGGCTTGATCATCGATATCCGCAAGCTGTTGCGTGTTGCTATCCGTATGAGTAAGGTACCTTGCGTTGCTCACGTTGGAAATTTTAGCGATGCATCAACCATGAGATGAAGCATGAGAGATACATCTTGTATCTGTGATGCGTAATGTGTATTAATTATAACGAAAAGACCGGAGCACAAAGCCCTCGGGCCGTTCAAGCTAAGAAAGGGTTTGAGAGATCTTGTACATTCACTGCTGCCACAGTCCTGCGGTTTAGAACCCGGTTTCAGGGCTAATCAACAGGGGGAAGTATCAACGTACAGGAGAAGAATTGGACACAAATATCCAACAACGGGTATCTTATACAGGCCACCGGTCGAACAACGAGTACACAAATCCCTTCAGCCATGATCTTTAGCCCCCCTCAACCCGACAACTCGGCGTCCTCGGCTGCACATCCTCCATCTTCGACATCTCCAGCTCCTCCAGCAGATCCGGCACCATAATCTCCACCTCATCCTCCTTGACTCCAATCGCACTGGAGATCAGACGTTTAAACTCATTTCCCTTGTCGCTCATCCCCGCCGAAGCCAGGTTCTGCACCACCTCCTTGACCAGCGCGACACGAGTCGTTTGTTCTTCGTGCAGCGCGAGCGCGAGCTGGATCGTGTCTTCTAGTTCCTCGGCCGAGGGGTTGGGATCCGGGCTTTGGTATGCCGAAGGCGAGAGTTGGGATTCCTTGGTGCGGACAAGGGCGTGCAGGGTTGCATGCTGGTATTGTTCGAGGAGAGACTCGTTCTCGCGGACTAGGGCGGCGCATTCCTCCCGCTGTGAGGTCGTGACGCTCTCGTCATCTTCCTTGGTCATGTAGAGAAAGTTCTGCTGACGGGTGTGGTGTCGTTCGCGATCCATGTTGTCGTACAGGCGCTGGGCCTCGGACAGGTCGGCTTGTTTCTCCTCGAGTTCTTTGTCGAATGCTGCGGCTAGTTTCTCCGTCTTCTCGGATATGAGAGGGGCAATTTGCGAGCTGACGATCATGGCTGCCTCGGATTGACAACCTGTCGACATGAATGAGAGATTGCCGGATTCGGCTGGGACAACCTCTTGTCCGTTCGGTTTGGAATCGGGTTGGAATGGGGAAGATGACGCTTGAGGATATCGCTCGGTACGACGGGCAGTTAGCTCTCGGATGAGCTCGTTCGCGGTGACGCCTTTCTTGTTCGGAATATCACCGTCGGCACCATGCCCAGAAAACGAGCGGACACATTTGCGAGCACCATTCCTGGCAGCGATATGAAGCGGGGTGTCACCAGCGCGGTCCTGTGTGTTGAGGATTCTCGTGAGATCATGGCTGGATCTCATCTCGCTCAGCTTGTTGATGATGGTTTCGGAGTAGTATCGGGCGCACTTGAGCTTCGACAGACTGCTTGTCGTGGCAGCTAGGTGATGGAACACATTCGCCCCCCAAGAGTCCCTAATATCAATGGTGTCCTGAAGTAGATGTACTAATTTCGGCATCGTCTGTTTCTCGAAGTTATTCGTAAATAACACGGCCCTCATCAATGGAGTTTCTGTGTCAACAGACGTGGCTGCCTTGTTGGCTCCTCGGGCTATCAGACTTTTCACCACTTCTATATCACCCATTGCTGCTGCCCAGTGAAGTGCCGTGTGACCCTTGTCGTCGATTGGTCTATCTACGTCGAAACGGGCGGGCGGCTCCGGTGGGATATATGAACGTGTAACACCTTCTGATGCAGCCGAGAGCATGAAGTAGTCAAGCAGCTCGTCTGCGTACATCAGGTGCTGCTGGTCCGCCACAGATATCATGCCCACGTAATCAGACCCACGCTTACGCTTGCGTGATGCCGTAGATTGCTGCGAGAAGTGCAGCATCTCGTCCTCGTCTGAACCCGAAACGGGAGAATGGCCGAGACTGTCATCGTCGTTGAGTTGAGCACTAATGTTATCGTAATGATCTTCGCTGATCTGACTTGGGGCCGGCACTGGTTTCATTTCTGCTCGTCAGCCGATGGCTTGCAGAGGTCGCAAAAGGAAGATAAATCATACTAGGAGCCCTTCGAGGGACAGCTGCAGCTTTCGGTATCTTTGGCTTGTTTGATGCCGCGGTAGTGTGCTTCGGTGCTTGAGGCGGACTCTCGTTGCCAGGAACGTAGTCGAAGATTGGGCGCAGTTTCTCCAGAACGCCATTCCGCTGAGCTAGATCGCGGCCGTCATTGAGAGGCACCCAGGTACCTTCGAGCCTTGTCAGAGTGATGTGCGAACTTGGTGTGCCCGCAACCTCGAACCTTGGTACTTCCCATATCCTCCTTGCACTTTCTCATGCACACCTTTCTGAACTTCCCTCTCTAAAACTCGTGTCCGTGCCGGCTTGTCGAGATCGGCGACCTTCAGAATATGGGTAGCATTGATCCAATCGTCTGACCGTCGTCTCATGACATGGTTGCCGTTAACATTAAATTCATACACTGGTACCTGAAATGATGTCAGCTCTGATCAACTCACATCTAGTACTTGCGCGGCGATTGGCGAAACCGCATTGATTGACGTGACTCACATTACTATAAGTAGCAGAAAATATCTTGCCATTACCACCTGCAGGGGCCATTGTAGGCAACGCAGAGCCTCGTGGGCTCAAGTTCGGCCGTTTGCTGTGTGTGCTTTAGAGGCGCAAAGTTTCGGGAATGTGCTTTTCGGAGAACAAAGCGTTGCAAAGGTCGATGCGGCCAGACGACGACTACTGACGTGAGTTATCAAGCGCAATCAACGTATTCTAGACGTTCTGAAAGAACTGTAGATTATGATTGACACGAAAAGAAATCTGGGGTGCCCTCGTTGAGATTGGTCGACGCGAAGCGTGTTAAGTGCTCGACCGGTTCGGATTAGCAGCTACCTTAGCTTAGCGTCGCTTATGTCATCAAGCTTCACAATCGCAGCACCAAAGCTACGTTGGAGTGAAATGTTCAAGCATCCCCCGTCCATTGCCCTCGATCTACAATCATGACGGTCACTGGGACTATCAAGGAAGCGGTAGGGATGGGACATGAAGCCCGTGAGTATCCAACAGCAACAAGAATCACGCTTCTACAGAGTAGTGGAGCCGGCATCGACTGCTTACCACGACATCGACACCATCTCGATCGAGTGCTGATAGATCAATTTCGGATGACAGATGAGCCAACTAGTACTACTCCCGTGTCACGAGAAGCCATGGCCGAAGCCCGAGTACCGCTTCCATACCGAGACAGTTGTGCGCATCTCCTCATCCCGCTGAATCGATGTCGATTCGAAGAGTACTATCTGCCTTGGAAGTGCGAGGTATGTTCTCAGGGGACGGCCACTATGGGCGGTGTATGGCGCTGAACTGTGGCAACAGACAGAGAGGCATAGCTATGAGAAGTGCCAGTACGAGGAATTCAAGCAGCGGGTAGCGAAGATGGATGAGCTCCGGGCTGCCAAAGGAGGGGCCAGGAGCAATTGATTCAGGTTACAGTACGTTATGTACATATGCATGGTTAAAGCGGGCTCGTGCTGAGCTTGTCTCGACTTTTCATGCCTTGATTGTCCTGTGCGTTGTGGATCAACTGCCTGGTGACCGGAGTCGGAGTAACTATAGCTTTTCCTGCGAAGGCTCCGCCGTCCACGGTTCAATTCGGCGGCCATCTGCTCGTACAGTACACCCGTCAGAGCTGCGAACACTACCCAATTGCCCATCCGACAATGCATTGCCTGCACAACCGGCCACGCAACGCACTTGCTTTCCAGTCTTGTACACGGCGTGTACTTGAATCCTCTATAACCCCTCATCTAACCCAAAGTTCGGAGCAAGCGAAGAGTACCAGCTTGTTTCAACAGCTGAGTGGGGGAGGTCCACCAAATCGTGCACTTCACTTAACCAGAAAATGAAAGATCCCCATCAGAGTTTACATAGATGTCATTCGATCAACAGGCAAGTGCCCTTGGCTTCAGCTCTTCCTGAGTGAATTGTGTGGCCGCAAGAGGAGCCTCCACTTCAAAGCAGGATGACCCAAGCTGAGCGACTTGATATGCTTGGATATGAATACATTCAAAAACTGAACAGACCACTCCTCCTCTTTCCCAAAGGATAGATAACTAGAGCGCTCAAGAACAACCCCACCGTGATCCCAATGGCAACCTGAATCATAGAATACCCAACGTTGAAAACGGCGTTGTTAATGTACGCCTCAGCCGCTGCTTGGCTCGCGTTAGATACCGTGGTCGTTCCCGTCTCGTTCCCCGTGATCTGGTTGGCAGAAGTCACGCCACTGACGAGGGAACCACTAGCCGCAAGACCGGACGGCACCTGTACGAAGATGGCCGGAAGAAGAGCGGCGGCTGCAACACCATGTTGGAGACGGGAATAAAGGTTTCCTAGAACGCCGATGGAGAATGCACCCAGGGTTTGTGCGACCTGAGTGTTGGAGGCGAACCGTTGAGCAGAAAAGAAATTAACAGTATAGCCGACGAAGGCGATGAGGATCATGACGGGAGCTTGCTTCCATTTCGCTTGATTGATAACGATCAAGCACAGGGTGAATCCCGGCACGAATATGAATCCATAGAACGGTGGGAGCGTGGGCGAGCAAGTTGTAGCAGACGTTGCGTTTTTGTCGATGAGGCCGTAGATTGCGGTACCTATCGTGATTCCGAAGCCGAGGAAAAGTGAATAGATAATAGCATAAACCATGCGTACAGAACCGGCGACGATGGAGCGAGACTGGAGCTCTAGGGATCCGCATACTGGAGAGGTCAGTTGACAAGGCTCTGAAGGTAAGGCGTGGTGTAGTACTCACAGACGGTGTACCCGGGAAGAATGAGGGCAATGGAAGATTGCGCCAGCGCTGAGAAGCAAAAGAGTTCACCGTTTTTAATAGAACCGAAGGCACGAGCGAGAAAACTTGTCAGAACAGCTGCCGAAATCTCAAAGACATTCGAATACAGATCCGACTTTGGTGCGAGGATGAGCTGCAATATACCAAGCAGGCAACCAAGAAGGAAAGCGATCGGTAGGTCAATCCAGCGTGCACCGAACGCGAAGGGCCCGACGCAAGCACTTGCAAGACCATACACCAAAACCAGAAGCCATGGCGGATGCTTTTGTTTCTTGGCTATGATCTCATCAAGGCGTTGGGTTGCTTCTTCGACACCGACAATGTCGTGGACAACCTCCTTGTAAATTTCGTGCGTGTCCCGAAGCTTGCCTAAATCAACGCCTTGTGTGCTTCGAACAAGCCGAACTTCGGTGGTATGCGTCGTGGCGTCGTCAAAGGAAATAATCATACAGCCCGGCATATACAGGAATTGTCCATCAATCTCAAGCACACGCGCAGTCATTCTCATGTACTCTGCTTGGTGTCAGCTAAGCAGACCCTTGTGAACTCTAGAACGGTGAATTACCTTCCAGCCGATGTGTAGGCGCTCCGTACTGCATCAGTGCTCGACATAGCTTCACGAGAAACTTCTGTCGACTAAGAGTCTCGGCAATGTGCACCGTAATCCTGATCTCGTCCTCTAATCTTGGCTTACTCAATCGATTAAGAGCTGCACCGAAAGAAGAGCCGGACATGTGCCGAGAGGTCCCAGCTGGAACACGCTTTGCCTTTGGTGCTGCACCTGCGCCACCGGGTTGAGCGAGTACGGTTGAGGAGCTGACGAGCCCAGACAGAGAGGTTGAAGAGTGATTCGGCGATTTGTACCATTTTGGATGCTTGGGCTTAGGTGTGTTTAGCCCCGAAGAGGGCGGAGAATCTTGTGGGGTCTCTCTCGGCGTAGAAGCACCAGTAGCGGTATCGACACTGCTCTCGCGGCGGTGTTGCCGGGTCTGCGCCCCTGGTCCGTTAGCTGATTCGCCCCAGGCCGCACCGACACCCTGTTCATCGTAGAGCCTAAGAAGGGATGAGAGGATTCCACCTCGATAATGATGTGGGCGAGGAACGTATTCATGTGGGTCTCGGTCTCCGATGGGCGTCACTTGCCCTGATCTTGACCCGGGGGTTGGTGCATGAACACGGAACAAATGGTCTGTCTCTCTGGACTTATGTGCTCTGACCAGTCGATGAGCCTCGGACGTGTTCGAACGGCTTCGGCGTCGCTTCGGGCCTTCCTCATCATCCTCCGTGTCTTCATCAGCACTGTGGTTCCTTTCTATATTCAGATCGACTAGTGGAATATCAGTGGACAAGAAGGGCCGTCCGCCAGCTCCTGTACTAGGTGATGAGGATCCCCTGTGTAGCCTTGTTACGGTCGGTCTCCTTGCTCCGGGGGCCGAATGGCTTCCCACAGCTCTTGAAAGCTTTTCTGCCCTTTCATGTGCTGAGACTTGAGATGCAAACTCCTCTGCAGCGACTTCATCTTCCTCTGCCAATCGAGATCCTTCCACGGAGTATAAGTCAGCAGAACTGGCTGAACGGTGCCTAAGAGTTGGAGGTCGCCGCCCTGACGAGGCGCGTATTCGAGGGTAGGATTCGGGAATGTCAATAGACCCATCGTGGCCGACGGACCCCGGTAGTTGAGTCGCACCATCGTCATCATAACTCCACGAGTATGGGGGACCCCGTCTAGCAACTGGCGTCGACTCTGGCTGTGAGGTTTCCAAAGGTGACTGACTTGTATCTCGGACATTGAAAGTAGATCTCTGGTTGAGATGATCTAGTGACTCCCCACCGGGCGTAAACCTCACTCGGGGTCTTTCCTTCCGTTTGGTATCCCCCCGATCGGTACTACTGGGTCTGCTAGGCGTAGCGCTGGACTCTGCACTTCTTTCTCTCGAGCTGTCATCCTGGCGAAGAGCTTCCGCATCCGAGTGCTCTTGGTGGACTGGAGAGCTCATCGTTCAGGCAAGGGGAGGCGACGGTAGGTACATTCAGGAATTATGGAATAGGCATGAGAGGACAAATCGGCGAGGATTGTGCGGCAGTCATGAATCACTGGTAGCAACTACCAGTTCCGGAAACGGTAGATGGATTCGAGACAAAGAAATTGTATTGAGGCCCAAGAGTGGGAAATGGCAAGATATGTACATCAAGAAAGAACAATGAACACCTCACGAACCAATATATACAAGAGGAGGAACAGTCGGAGACGGACTCACAAAAGTCCCTCCATTGAGAGGAAAGTGGGTAGGATGTAAATTGATTGTTGATGCGTCAGTAGAGCCAGACCCCCCACCAGAGGGGACTGGGACTGGTTGCAGTGACGTTCGCCCATAGAAAAAGGGTAAAAGCTAAAAGCTTGCGGTGGAAAAGCTGCATGAACGTTAAACTATTTTGACTTCGCTTATGCTCGGTAGGCTTGTCCGCCCGAAAGAAGGCCCGTGCCAAGACCCAATAGACAGGTCGCATAAGGCTGCAGGCCTCGGGCTGCCTCAATCATAAGAGTGGTTCAGTGCCCATCGAAGCTGGGAATGGAAAGCTTCTCTTGTATTTGTGGATATCATCAGCCAAACAATTACAGGCTGTGTTAATGTACGGGATGTAGAGAACACAGCTGATGCTTGCAAATGGCGTAACGTGTGGTCGGCCGGGCGTTTCTACAACTCCTTTCTTACAGTACTCATAATATTCTACGTTGTGTTCGAAGTCATATGGTCAAGGTGGGTGAGCTTCGTTTTCATTTCATTTCTCTAGCAATGCCAACTGAGCAAAATTCTCATAAGCTAGACACTGTTGCCTTCGAATCCATTAATAACCACTTGGCCTTGCTCCATCACTGCTGCGCAGCACAGAAGCTAACCTGTAACAAGGGCAGAGAGCCAGAAAAGCACCTTATCCTGATACAGGTACAAAGAAAGTAATAAGCGCTATCCAGATGATGGATCGGCTTCTTCGCGGTCGTTGACCACATAGGGTAGAAATGATTATTTGTAAGGACAGGAAAGTGTAGCAGATCAGTCATCAATTCCAAGCAGCAACATCCATGGATTGAGCGCAAAGAAGTCGTGAAAAAGGGCATAGAGTAACCTCAGGAGAACAACACAGCTGAGATAATGCATCAAGAGGTCGCTGACCATACCAATCTAAAAGGCGCCGCTGAGGATCCACCTCACGGAGCCGAGGAACGCTGTTCCTCCACCAATACGACCCACGACAGAACACTCTAGAAGATGGAGCTCTTGCGCTTTTCAGCACTGGTGAGCACAAGCATTGGGGTCTTTCTCCGTTCGTTCGCTGCATTGATCTCATCCACCCTGACTTCTGCAAATTTTCCTCCCACGATGGCACCCTCCTCGCTGCTGACACTCCTGGCGGAAAGTTGACTGTCGACCGACCCTCGCTCGCGTGAGCGTTCTTTCATTTCCCTACGCTCGGAGCCAATGGCACCGTTCACCGCGGCACGCAAGCTACCGATGCTTGGCTTGCCAGATAAACTGCCACTTCGAACGCTATCAGAGTCGTTGTCGGAGGATGTAGGGAACGTAATCTCGCCTTCGCTGATGGGAGTTCCGCTCGCAGTGCTGCCGGCACTGCTGCCGGAGTTGTTAGCCCGAGAGGCACCGCGACGCTCCATCCCAGCACGGACCAAGTTATGAACAGCCCGACGGCGCTGGCGTGTGGCAAAATTCTTGCTACCTTCATGCTTGCTGGTAGGCTTGGCAATGAGCTCATCGAGAGAAGGAGGCCCACGTGGCTGACGCACAGGATGTTCGCCAGCGCGAGCCTGACCGGGCCCGAAGGAGCCAGTGAGCGGAGTTTGTGGAAAGCCAGCAGACTTGGGCACGCCAGTCTTGGGACCATCCATTACGTGTCCAGTGTTTGTATCAATACCGGAAGCAAACGACAACGACTTGTGATGACCGCGACGGAACGCATTGGCTGACGGTGGTGGAAGTGGATTGACATCCTGTGGTGGTGATGCAGTCGCTTTTGGGGGTGAACCGCTACGACCTTCGTTCACGGACGCAGGCTCAGAATCCGGAGGGGGAGAAACCTGAGCACGGAAAGTTGGCGTAGGCGGAGGCGGCGAGTGGCTCAGTTCCTTGCTGGAGATGGGTGAAGCTACAGAGTACTGTGGCTCCTGAGCACTCTTGTCCATGAAATACCCGTGCTGCCCTGTCATGGGATTGTAGACAGAAAAGAGCCCCGGTTGGTTGGGAATCGCTTGAATGACTGGTTGCAGTCCGTTTTGCAGCTGCTGGTTGTAGAACCCAAGGTTTGAGGTGATAGGCGGTTGACCATACTGTTGCTGCTGACCATATCCCATACCATTGTTCAAGCTCAAAGTTTGAAATTGCTGAGCAGCCGCGGTAACGTTAATGAGCTGCTGCTGCAGGCGCTGCTGTTCTTGAGCAAGGTAAAGATTCTTGGCCAGAAGCTCGGCGTACAGCCCAGGGTCCATGTGTTCCTCGCCAGGATCTCCACCGACTTGAATTGCGGGCGGAGCAAGGACCTGCTCGGGCATGGAGTACATCTGGCTACTGCCATTCACGGCGTATCGGTTTTGAGTATGAGCGGGGAAGCTAACTCCAGTGGCTGTCTGAGGAATACCACGACCGGCATAATGTTTCTGCTGGTGAGCGTATTGACTACTCCCAAGCCCGAGATACTGAGGGGGTTGAGATAGAGGGGCGGTGGAAGGTACTGCAGGCGACTTTGGAGCGGTCCTGAGACCAGCAAGCAGATGGGATCGACTAGTTCTGGGTGTTGGCGTAGGGTTAGCTTGGTGAGTCTCATCGATGGTCGAGATCTTGGGTGCCGGTGAGACGCTGAGACGCTTGATGTGGGACCCTTTCCCACGCGAAGCGAAGCCGGACCCAGGCACACCCAGACCGCCGTTGAAAGGATTGTGGTTATTGTACGTCATCTGAGCAAGACCGCCAGCGTCCATACTCATGGTGATGGATATGATGTTGGTGCAACTGTATGTGCAGGAAGGAAGATGTATCGACGAGAGGACTGCTGGCTAACACTGGCAGCAATGAAGTACGATTAGAATTGCGAATCGAAAGAGCAGTAAGCGGCGTGGTACGTCTTGAGATCTTTGACCAATAATCAAGGTCGACACTCTTGAGATAACACCAAAGAGTGAAGTGAATGGATGATTTCAAAGGCGTGGGGTAACGTTGGGTTTCTGACGATATTAGAGATTAGAAACCTCCGAGACCAAACGAGGTGCCCACGGTCCAAGGTCCAAAAGGTCGTCGGATAATAGCAACAGATGTGGTTTGGAGCTGAAGGTCGACAGGTATTGTCCGGATTGTGGTCGAGACCCAGTAAGGTAGATAGATATTGATGGAAGAGTTTCGCACGAGAAAGAGTTCACCTGGTGAGGTAAAAGACACGATGTTGAGTGGAGGGAATACCGTATGGGCGACAGGCGAATGAATAATTTAGAAC
>QQTW01004421.1_pt1 | contig 10545 bp, 8 predicted proteins | sample 1904831 | NCBI WGS metagenome assembly QQTW01 (sample SAMN09435610, study PRJNA476489) | Subsurface metagenome, whole genome shotgun sequencing project.
GGTTTAGGTTCTGTTGCAAAAAGTGAAGGAGATCGTAGGGTAGGGAAGCTTTGTTATTGATGATCGGCTTCCTATGTCCACCCCACCTCTGTTCAAATGGCGCCATTTTCAGTCAGACATCATTCTGTTGAATAGACCTCTTGCGTGAATGGAAAAAGGTTAGCTAAAAATAGGTCAAGGAGGAAAGTAGTAATGACTTATAAACAACTCAAATTTTTAAAGCCAAGTGCTTTCAAACGAAAATGTGGGGTTCCATAGAGCCAAAAGGCAATGAAATTGCCTTTGCCATGTGCCAAGCGGTTTGATGCCACACGCCGTAATCAGTCGGCCAATGCTCGTCTTCAGTCCTGCATCGGCTTTCGTCTTGGCAGAAATAGCGAATGCGCAACAAGAGCCGGTTTCTCAATGGCGGCATACTGCTTGAGCAGGTCTAGGTCGTCCGCGAGGTTTTTTTAACAAAGATTAGCTCTTGAAAACCGTAAGAATCAATTCCTCTTTTTTTTATATGAAAATAAGTTCCTGAGAAATAAACAGGGCCTGCATCATTAAGTTGGTGAATCTGCTTTTGAGCTTCTATGGTGTTCATGCCGTACTCAGGGTGTTTATATTTGATCACTTTAATAATTTTTTCCTCATCAAGTTTGAGAGGAGGAGTATCAAGGGATACATAATAATCGTTTTGAGCCGTAAAATTATGCACCATATTTGCGTAATAAGTGACAAATGTGTAGAGTTTATCTTCTTTCTTTAGCTGTCCATAGTTCCATGATTTCCACTTGCTTCTATCAGGGTACATTACGACGGAATCAGTATGCAAAGTAACTGCAGTTTCATGGTACTTAAAGCAACTGAGCACTTCTTGCTCCAAAGCTGTTGGTTCCTCTAAAACTTGCAGCGCTTGGTCAGCATGCGTCGCGATGATGACTTTGTCAAATACCTCTTCCCCCGTTGCAGTCTTAACAATGGCTTTGTTTTCAGCCCGTTTAATAGAGATAACCTTTTGCTCAGTTCGAATAGGTCGCTTTAGGAGTGATTTAACTTTTTCTACATATCTTGTACTACCTCCAGTAACCGTTTCCCATTCTACCTCTCTGCCACCTAGTCCCCCTTTATCATGAGTCATAAAAAAGCTAATAAAGGTAGACGCTGGAAAATCCATCAGTAAATCCGTGGGAATTGACCAGACAGCTGAACCCATCAACATAACAAAGTTATCTTTAAATTCCTCACTGTAATTATTCATCTTTAAATAATCTCCCATAGAAATCCTGGTTTTTCCTTCCCAAAAATCATTTCTAGCTTGAGCAAAGAAACAATTTGCTTCGTCATACAATCTAAGAAACGAAGTCGGGTACTTCTGCTCAACTTCTTCTCGCTCTAACTCAAAATCATTGGAATTAAATTGCATTCCCGACTCCAAGTTATAGAAATTAAATCCCCATACATGTTTTTGAGTTTGAACATTTAGATCCCTAAAAAATCCTGTTAAATAGGGATAATTGGGCTGATTAAACACTAGAAAAGCCGTATCTATGGAAATAATTTTGTCTCACTCTACAACGTCAATTGTGTTGGCATGACCACCTACTCTGTTACTTTGTTCGTATACCTCAATATCGTATTGATCTTGAAGGTAATACGCTGCTGGTGTTCCTGAAATGTCGGCACCTACAATAGCTAACCTTTCCATAATTCCTCCATTCGAGTTTTGATGACAATTTGCTCAACCGCGTGCTTGATTCCGCCGAATTCAGAAACCAGCCGACGAGAAAAGGTGGGATTGCTGGCTTATAGTCCCCTGGTCTCTGGTCTTCTAACTAGGACTTATGCATTGACATAAGTTTGATTGTGTGCAGTAAACCTCTCCTGGTGCAGCTGAACGGAAGTTTTGCTTCTGTTGAGCTTTCCTGTTTATATACGTCTAGCCGAATCGACTTATGCACTCTTATTGCAAGTATTTTGCGTAACAGACGGTTAGGCTGGGAATACACAAACGCACATTTGCGCCCAAAGAGCAACACCTTGCTTTGTGTGTTGCGTGTGCTTTGTGTGTGGTGTAGGTTGTGCGAAACCTGCGATGCATTGATGAACTGTTCTCAATGCATACGTGGGTGCATTTGTACAGTGCGTAAGTCATACTAACATGAAAGTACCTACACTTCACACAGGAATTGGCGAGTAGTGGCTTTATTCCCAGAAGTTGGATGTCGCTTCTGCGTCAGACAATTCTTCCCGGTCCGGATTTATGGGTATAACCAGGTAGAGGGTGGTGGGGGTTTCTTCAACAGCCTTAAGTTCGATATTTGCAGTCAGGTTAATTCCTTCCTGTTTGAGTGTTGCCTTTGCGTTAGTGAGTAGCTCTTGCTTGAACGCTTCATCTTGCCAAGCGCGGCAATTAGCCTTTCTTCAAGTTCTTTTCTAATCATTTTTGGTTACTTCAATTCGAGTCAGCACTACACCATTAAACTTAAGGGGTGCGAACCGCAGGTTCAATGAAAAATATTTCGGGAAGATAGGATATTCATTCGGTTCTGAGTGGATGCACCTTCAATGGTGAAATTGGTGGCAGGGGCACCACTAGAACGGTTCTCGGCATCAGAGTCAAGGGTACTCCACTCTGTCAAGACATTATCACCGGTGAGCGGGTACGATGGACTTATCTAAATTTGTCGGACCGTATTTTTAGGCTCTTCGCTACGTACTAACATCTTCAGTTGGACGGTCCGACAAATTTAGACAGGTTTGTGGCAGGGGCTCGTTGGGGTGGGCGATCGCCTTGGTTGGGGAAGGGTGGCATAGTACCGATGGTAATTCTCCCCATCTCCCCTACTGCTAGGTGCGTAAGTCAAAGATTTAAACGTTTGTAACTTGTTTGCATAACCTCCTGAAATGAAACGTATAGATCATCAGAGGCAGGACTTCCGCAGAACACTATCCCCGTTCGTTGGTAGGTGGTAGATGGTAATTGTTCCAATCTCCCCTGCTGCTGTGATGGTAACTTCTAAGATTCTCACAATCCCTAACCTTGTCTAGTTGCATTGCCCAAGTTTTTGGAGTTTATGCATAAGAAAAGTCCATGCAAAAGGAGCTTTATGCCCTCAAAAAGTTTTTGCAACACAAACGTATCTTTGCCCGCGACATCACTAAACACAAGCACACAGAATCAAACCTACACAAGGTCCAATTCGACGCTAGAGGCTAGAGTGCAAGAACTTCTGGCTGAATTAAGGGAAGCCAACGCTCAACTGTGCCGCGAGAAAGCTGAGCGCAAGCTTCAGGAGGCGGAACTGCAAAAGTCTCTCTCTTTGCTTCATGCCACCCTCGAATCTACTGCCTCAGGCATTGTTGCAGTCAGCTTGTCGGGAGATATTGTCACCTTTAATCAGAAATTTGTGGATATGTGGCAGATCCCAGATTCCATCCATCCGTCACTGGACTGCGATCAATGCCTGAACTTTCTCAGAAACCAACTACTGAAACCAAAAACTTTTGACAGGTGCATCCGGGAAGTGTACAGTCAACCCGCGAGTTCGCTCAACGGGGGGGGAGACCCCCCTCCGGGTTCGCAGTCCCCTCCTACAGGAAAACGCCACTTTCTTTATGTCGGGGAACCCGCCAACAGAAGTGGCTCCCCTCCTGCAGGGCTGTCTCACTGCACGCGACTCGCTCCGGATGTCGAGAGTTACGACACTCTGGAATTGAAGGATGGAAGGCTCTTCGAGCGCTACTCCAAGCCTCAGCGACTTGGTGAAAAAATCGTAGGCACAGTATGGAGCTTTCGGGACATCACTGAACGCAAGCGCACCGAGGAAGCACTGCGGCAGAGTGAAGCTAGATTTCGTACTTTGGCAGAAACGACTAACGCAATCACATTTATCAAACAAGGCACACAGTTTTGCTATGTCAACCCTGCAGCGGAAGCTATTACTGGCTACAAAAGAGAAGAGCTACTGGCCTACCCCGATATTAGTGAACTGATTCAAGAGCGTGGGCAGGTATGCCAACTGGGTATATCGGTCTTCCCCCAGTATGGAGAAATCAAGCAGTGTTCGGAAATCAAAATTCTGACCAAAAACGGTGAGGAGCGTTGGCTAGATTGTGCTGTTGGTGTGATTGAGTTTGAAGGTAAGCTAGCTGTACTGGGAACAGCCATCGACATCACTAAGCGCAAACAAGCGGAAGTAGAAATTAGGCAGGCTCTAGAAAAAGAAAAAGAACTCAGCGAACTTCGAGCGCGCTTTATCTCTATAGTCTCCCATGAATTCCGCACCCCACTGAACAACATCTCCTTATCTACCAGCTCACTGAGACGCTATAGCCACCAATTGACTGAGTCGGAAAAAATCGAGTATCTCCATGGCATCGAAACAGACATTGAACAGCTCAGCCAGTTGCTAGATGAGGCTCTGTTAATTGGTGGGGCAGAAGCAGGAAAACAAAAGTTCTCGCCAAGACCTCTTGATGTGCGACAATTCTGCCGTGGCATATTAACAGAAATGCAACTTTGCGACAGCAGCCAACACGCATTCTCCTTTGTTAGTCAAGGTGACTGCTCAACAGCCTGCGTGGATAAAAAACTGCTGCAGCCCATTCTCACTAATTTGCTATCGAACGCAATTAAGTATTCTCCTCCAGATAGCAAAGTCGATTTGGAACTCTCTTGTCGGGATGGGGATGTGATTTTCCAGATTAAAGATCAAGGAATTGGTATTCCAGCAGCAGATCAACAACAACTGTTTGAGCCATTTCATCGGGGAAGGAATGTTGGCGATATACAAGGTACAGGACTGGGGCTATCAGTTGTCAAAAAGTTTGTGGATTTACACGGCGGTCAAATTAGTGTAGCGAGTGAAGTTGGGGTGGGCACCACGTTTACTGTCACATTGCCACTGAACAAGCTTTTGGAAATGGAGTAACCATTCCCCTCATTTTCTCAATAGACCAGCAATTGGATAACAGGAGACACAATGAAAAAAGATTCTAGTGATTGAAGATGAGACCCGAACCCGAGACCTGTTTCTAAAATGCCTTGATGCTGAAGGTTTCTACACTATAGGTGCTGAAAACGGCATTGTCGGCGTCCAGCGGACACAGGAACAGTTGCCCGATTTGGTGATAAGCGACATTAAGATGCCCCAACTCGATGGTTACGGCGTCCTAACTACGCTACGCCAGGACCCTGTCACAGCAAGTATTCCCTTCATTTTTCTCACTGCTAAAGTTACCAAGGCTGAACTCCGCCAAGGCATGGAACTGGGAGCGGACGACTATCTCACCAAGCCCTGTACGGTAGAGGAATTATTGGGAGCGATCTCCGCCCGACTGGAAAAACAGACAATCCTCAGGAAGTCGTACACTGCTGAGTGTCAAAAAGTCCCACCGTACAAACCCACTGACACTGAGAGACTGCCAGATTTTAAGTCAATTTCTCCTGCCGACTCCAGACTGAAAAAAGTCTTCCAATTTATCGAGGACAATTATCACCAACCAATCAACGTCTGTGGTGTAGCCCAGGCAGTCGGTTACTCTCCTGCTTATTTAACAGACTTTGTGAAACGCCAGACTAAACGGAGTATACACTGCTGGATTGTCTCGCGCCGGATGCAGCAAGCGCGCTCCTTGCTTCTAGAGACTGACCAGCCCGTGAATCAAATTGCTGAAGCGGTGGGTTATCCGGATGCAGGTCATTTCATCCGCCAGTTTCGCCAGCTCTACTCGATGCCTCCAAAAGTGTGGAGAAACACACATCGCACCCAACTAGTCACTTAGCAAAACCGAATAAATCTTCAACTTCACCAAATGGTTTTCCATTGAAACTGCATTTTGTACTCGTGTGGTTGACTTCCATGCCCCGCTCATTCACCATTTCAGCTACTTGCCGGTAGCTGAGTGGGTAGGTGCTTTTGCCAGCGCATACAACGGAGGATGATTTTGGCTTCGTATCGGACGCCACTTGAACGGGTTGGACTTGGTCATGGAAAAGAGAGCGAACAGATGCAGTCTCCCACCGATTACCATCTGCCACCCAGGTTTTTGCAACACAACCGCGATGAGCGCTTCATTTGTAAGTGTTACCATCTGTGCAAATCCAAAGCTTTTGTCAAATTGCTGTTTGAGTTCATCACTCACTGTCAAGTCTTTGACTTTCCCAAGCTGTCTATGTATGGTTTTTTCTCATCAATCATCTAGGATTGCTATATAGCGTTCATGCGTAAGTCCTGTCTCCTATCATCTCCGGTAGGAGTGTATGCTTCAAACCCAAGACATTCAACAGACACCAATTTCTGATCTATGTGTCCAGGTCAACTGCGCTGCGCTTACCTCAATGGTCTACTTGCCGTTTGATATTTTTGCAAAAGCGAGATGCTCCCATCCGCCAGTTTCGCCAGATATACTCGATGCCTTCAAAACAGAATAAATATCCAACTTCATCAAAAGATTTTCCCTTGAAAGTGCATTTTGTACCCTTTAAATTTAAATTTGTAGTTCGCTACTTCAATTGGAGTAACTCAAAATTAATAAGCACCATTAGCGAAATAAACGGCAAACCTTATTTACTTGAAATGCTAGTATTGCCACACTACGGCTACCGACGGTTGAAGTTAAGGCTGTTAAAAAAAAAACACCCTCTACCTGGTTATACTCCCTATCCTAAAGCCATCGACGAACTAAAAGTAAAAGGGACCGTTTCAGAAACATGTGAACTGCGGCAAGTCTTGTAACTCAACAAGATCGCGGAGCTGCGTACCCATCGATTTATCAAACGACTCGTCAAACCAGGGCTTTGTTTCTTTTCATTCCACCCAGTCTGGAAAACGTTGAGTGGCTACGAGACGATGCACATGATTCGCTTTGGACGCTCTTTAAGGTATAGAAAAAGGAGACAACGAGAATTAAGTCAAGTTCATTGCCAAGATTTTTGGAATTGCTGCATAAGGAATCCTTTCTCAGAGAATCTTTATGTCCTCAACAAGGAGTTGCAACACAAGCATAAAAATGGCTACTAACAAAGAATCACGCGGTTTAATGCCTCTGTTTGATTGGTTTGCAAATCGGCAGAAATCAGGTCCCATTAGCCGGGAGCGCCAACAGCCTGAAATTGCTGATGGGCTGTGGAATAAGTGTGCGGCTTGTGGAGTTTTGGCCTATACAAAAGAACTACGAGCCAATCAGATGGTATGCCTGGAGTGCGGATATCATGTACGGGTGGATAGCGATGAGCGCATCCACCAGCTGATTGATGCCAATACCTGGACGCCACTGGATGAGAATCTGCGTTCAGAAGATCCGCTGCAATTTCGCGATCGCAAAGCCTACAGCGATCGCCTCACAGAAACCCAGGAAAAAACTGGTCTAGTGGATGCTGTGCAAACCGGCGAGGGTCAACTCGAAGGCTTGCCGGTTGCCCTCGGCGTCATGGACTTCCGGTTTATGGGCGGTAGCATGGGGTCCGTGGTGGGAGAAAAACTCACTCGCTTGGTGGAGCTCGCGACGCAAAAGCGGTACAGCGTGATTATCGTCTGTGCCTCTGGTGGTGCCAGGATGCAAGAAGGGATGCTGAGCCTGATGCAGATGGCAAAGATATCAGCTGCACTTGATCGTCATCGAGAAGCCCAATTACTTTACATCCCCGTTCTGACTAATCCCACCATGGGGGGCGTCACCGCCAGTTTTGCCATGTTGGGTGATATCATCCTGGCAGAACCAAAGGCAACGATTGGTTTTGCCGGTCGCCGAGTAATTGAGCAAACTCTGCGAGAAAAGCTGCCCGATGATTTTCAGACCGCTGAAGATCTTCTGTGTCACGGCTTTGTGGATGCTATCGTACCCCGCACCCAGCTAAAGAAAACCCTTAAGCAGTTGATTTCCTTGCACCAGACCCAAACGACTACACACCATCTGGTGCAGTGGGAGGCAATGGCTTTGAGTTCCAGTTCGATTAGTAGTCGGGTATCAGCTTCGGGAGGTGTTGAGGCCCAAAGGGCATTTGGGTGGGCTAATCGCTAACCGCTAATCGCTAATCGCTAACCGCTAATTGCTAACCGTTAACTATGGCAAATATTGAGCGCAAACCGCTACTTTTAGAGTTTGAAAAGCCCCTGGTAGAGTTGGAATCGCGGATTTCAAAGATTCGTGAACTTGCCCAAGAAAATGGCGTCGATGTTTCCGATCAGATTCGCCAGTTGGAATCCCGCGCCATGCAACTGCGCCAGGAAATTTTCAGTAGTCTCTCACCATCCCAAAAATTGCAACTCGCTCGTCATCCGCGCCGTCCCAGTACGCTCGACTACATTCAGGCGATTAGTGACGAATGGATGGAACTGCATGGCGATCGCTGTGGCTTGGACGATCCAGCTATAGTTGGTGGTGTGGCAAGGTTCGCCGGGCGACCGATAGTGATGCTGGGTCATCAAAAAGGCCGCGATACTAAGGACAATGTTGCCCGTAACTTTGGCATGGCTTCTCCCGGCGGCTACCGCAAGGCGATGCGGTTGATGGAACACGCCAATCGATTTGGAATGCCCATTTTGACTTTTATCGACACGCCGGGAGCTTGGGCTGGTATGGAAGCAGAGTATCAGGGCCAAGGGGAAGCGATCGCATACAATCTGCGTGAGATGTTCAAATTGGATGTTCCCATTATTTGCACGGTCATCGGCGAAGGCGGCTCTGGCGGCGCGTTGGGCATTGGTGTGGGCGATCGCCTGTTAATGTTTGAACACGCTGTTTATACCGTTGCCACGCCCGAAGCCTGTGCCGCTATTCTTTGGAAAGATGCAAGCTTGGCACCCCAGGCGGCAATTGCCCTCAAAATCACTGCTCTGGACCTCAAAAACCTGGAAATTCTGGACCAAATTTTGCCGGAACCCCCCACAGGTGCTCATTCAGACCCCCTTGAGGCAGCGAAAATTCTACGCCGGGCGCTATTGCAGAACTTGGAGGAGCTAACCCAACTGACTAACCAACAGCGTCGCCAAATGCGGTATCAAAAATTTCGCCAAATTGGTGTTTTTACAGAAAAAACTGCTTAAAATGCTCGGCTCATATAAGCAGCTTAACTCAAGGAGCGCAAACGAACCCTAATGAATACTCTATATCCCAGAAATATTTTCGATTGAAGCTGCGGTTTGCGCTCCTTAAGTTTAATGTGTAGTGCTGACTCGAATTGAAGTAACCAAAAATGACTAGAAAAGAACTTGAAGAAAGGCTAATTGCTCGCGCCTGGCAAGATGAAGCGTTCAAGCAAGAGCTACTCACTAACGCAAAGGCAACACTCAAACAGGAAGGAATTAACCTGACTGCAAATATCGAAGTTAAGGCTGTTGAAGAAACCCCCACCACCCTCTACCTGGTTATACCCGTAAATCCGGACCGGGAAGAATTGTCTGACGCAGAAGCGACCTCCAAATTTTTGAAATAAAGCCATCCTGACCAATTTCTGTATGAAGTGTAGGTACTTTCATGTTCAAATACCAGAGGCCAGGCGACTGTAAGCCAGCAATCCCACGTTTTCTCGTCGGCTGGTTTCTGAATTCGGCGGAATCAAGCACGCGATTGAGTAAATTGTCAGAATTAAGGCGCAATAATTTCATCTTTTCATATAAGAAAAAGAGGAATTGATTCTTACGGCTTCCATGAAAATCGATAGCGATGAGTTCCACCGTTGATGAACCCCAAGCATCACTACACTCCGGAGCGTCACTTCCAATCCGACATCATCCTGCGTCCGGTGGTATTTGCGCTATCCCTCTAGCTCCGGCCACGAGTAAGAGATGATGCGTACCGCAGGCCCTAACAGTAGACCTTTTGCATAAATGCCAAAAGACGGCAGTATAAGTATTAAAGTTGCGTAGCCTAAACTGACTTACGCTTATAGGTCTAGTAGACCATACTCCGGTGCAAGAGAGTTCGTTTAAGAGTATGCCCTAGAACTCCTCAAACGCTCTTTGAGATTACGCCAGACCGACCAATGATTCAGTGCGGGTTGACGAAACCTATATCAAAGTCAAAGGTCAAATTCGGAGATTTAGGAAATGCTCAAAATCAAATCTTTCAACCAATCCGGCGAGTTCAAGGAAACAGCTCTGACGCCAGAAACGAGCATTCAAGGTCAGTGTACTATTGGGCGAACCGCTAGCTGTGACTTAGTTCTGAATAGCCCTCAGGTGAGTCGTGTACACGGCAGGATTATGTTCCAAAATGGACAGTATTACTTTACTGATATTGGTAGTAAAAATGGCTCCCGAATCAACACTGAAGAGGTCAAGGCTAACCAGAGCTACGTCCTGAAAGAGGATGACATCATCCGCATCGCGGATAATGTCATCCTCATTGAAGCGATTAAGACACCTCCATCGGGCGGAGACGCCATTTTAGGCGAGGGACGAGATAGCGTCAGCCGCTGGACCGAGGGCGACCTTACAGTCCGCTGTATAGGGGTGATCTATGAAACTGCGGACGTAAAGGCGTTTTGCTTCGTCGCTTCACCACCGGATTTACGGGTATAACCAGGTAGAGCGTGGTGGGGGTTTCTTCAACAGCCTT
>QQTW01004422.1_pt1 | contig 10543 bp, 18 predicted proteins | sample 1904831 | NCBI WGS metagenome assembly QQTW01 (sample SAMN09435610, study PRJNA476489) | Subsurface metagenome, whole genome shotgun sequencing project.
ATTCATTTTTCGACCCGGTGTCCGTTTATCTTTTATTTCGAGTCCCATTGCAGAGGATAGAAATGCCGCCGTCTTAAGGCTCCAGGATGGTTTGCCGCGCTGGGTTTCTCGTTCTACAGACACAACTCTCTATTCACAATGAGGGATAAGATCCCGGATACGCCTTCCGGACGACTAGATCAGAAGACGGTAGCTGTATATGCCTATGATGGAGTCGGTCTTGGATTTTCGGTCCATGGACTTACTGCCAGAGATATCCTGAGAGTCGTGGGAAGCTTTACGCTCGTCGATCGTTCAACTTCAGTGGATAGGGAGCAATACGATCGACGGCGGCATTTCTATCCTCTGCAATGGGACTCGAAATAAAAGATAAACGGACACCGGGTCGAAAAATGAATGGAGCCGTAACCAGAAGATTGACTTGATCTTCGTTTCCATCGCGCTTACGATGACGATTAGCTTATCCCAATGGTATGATGACGATGGTGGTTACTGCAGAGCTGCTCCATTTACTTGTCACCCGCTTGCAGCCGGGCAACAGCTCGTACTGTACCAGCAATCACGCGCAAAACGAGCACGAACAGCGCGACGCGCGCTCAAGAGCCGGCATCGCCGAATACGACATTGTTAATGCGTTTTTCGAGGACCGAGAAAACAAGTCGCGAGGGTCGTCGTCACCAAATAGCGCAAGCGACCTATAGAAAAGGATAAAGAGTTGGTCGTGCTCGAGGATCCGAAGAAGGTGATTGCCCAGCTCAAGCGACCCGATCGAACTTCGACCCTATCCGTCAACAGTCCCAATGCTCTTCGCATTCCCGTCGCTGCTTCTCTCCCTGTCAGGGAAGGTTGTTCTCGCCGAGCTACGGCAAGAGAATCATTACATCAGCGAGACGCCCAATCCTTTCGATGCCGATACGATTTGGAGATGTAGGGGAGTGCAGGCTCCTTTCCACAATGAAGCCGAAGAAATGTATTCCGGCTATCTTCAAATAGCCATCTGTAAGGTTCGTCGTGTCCAGCTTGTCCTCCCCCCGTCGATGACCTGGTTTCCATGGACGGATTGTTTTTCGATCAGTGGAACGAAAGACACAAACGAGGAGGCGTGCGTAACATCAAAAAGGAGGTGAGGCAGATGGCAAAAGGTGAGGTTCCGGCTGGACAACGCATCTCCGTCAACTCGCGTGCTTGGAAGGTGTGGAATCAGGAATTGGCCAACTTTGCTCATACCTATTGGTGTGTTGTTCATAAGGTGGGATTGCCCGAAAACTGTTCGAAAAGGAAGAGGGAGAGGGAGAAGAGCAAAGTGGATCGGTGTTCCACGTCCACCATAACTAATCGTCATAGCTCGGCCCCGAATGCACCAATGATCTTCGGGCCCTTTTGGGAGTTGAACCTCAATTGATCCCCAAAGAAGAGTTCGAGTCGCTATGGCGCGATTCTTGTCGAGTCGAGGGGGAAGCTCAGCGGAGATACGTATTGAGCGGTAAAGATTGGGAGCTAAAGGGTGATGTGGAGGAGGGCTTCTGGGCCTTTACCAGTCCTTGGCATCGACGCCAGAGCGCGTCTTATGCCAAATACTCTCTTCGGAATCTGATCAATCGATATCCCAAGACAGACTCGTCCTCCGAACAAAGAGGACAAGCGGGACAACAGCCAGAGGGTGAACGACGGGAAACCCCAGGAGGAGAAGGAGGAGGAGGTGGACAGACCACGCCGGATTTTGCAATGGTCGACAGGGTCTCGAGTGTGGTTCAGCAGAAGATCAACCCGGCCTTGCAAAAGATGGTGAATCACAAGTGGGATTCTTATTCTCCTGAGAGCTTGGCCAGACAAGCGGAACAGAAAATCAAGAAGGCGGATTGGGGTACGGCGATGACGAAAATTGTTGCACCACAGCCGGCGGGCATGCCCCAGGTTCGAGGTCGGCCGGTGTTTGTTGGTCGGTGAGCGAACATGTTGAACGGAGTCAGCCAATCATCTATCGATCTATCTGTATTCACCAGCCTATTCGCTTCGCCGCCAGAAGTTCAAAGGAGACTTGGAAGTGGTCTCGACACTGAGCCTCCTTCCGTTGCTTAGAGAGAACATATCACGAATGAAAGTAAGCGTCTATATTTATTTTGAGTCCCCAGACTCTGAAGCAAGTTACAGAAAAGGTCACAGTGGAAGTCAGCCAGCGCAATTCGGGCCAAGAGAAGAAGATATGATCTCATGACAGTCAAGCCTGCGAATGGAATGCAGTGCAAATGAAGGACTGTTCTACAGACCTGAAGCCGCGGAGAAACTTACGTTGAACATAAGATGGGCTAGCCTATAATCTGATACTCATAAATCTTATCGACTGGAAACTCGGGCGCTTTCATTATGATCGACGACAATGCGTCAACTCGGCAACGAATCGATTGTGGGATCACTAGTTCTATTACGACTGTCAGAGCCAACTTGGAACAGCAACAGAGTTGCGATCAAGAAGAAAAAGAAAAAGGTCAAGAACGAAGAAGATTGAAGCCTTGATAAGGAGTATCCAAAAGAACGCCAGGAAAAGCTGCTGATGTATCCGGGGGACAGTCGAGATACCAGTTGTCTTATCCCGAGCCTCGACACCCGGCAACAAATCAGCTCTAAGGCCTTATGCATAGCAATCATCACAAACTACAGTAACTATGAAAAGAAAATCCATTGTCATCAGAGTACACTGTCCCTCAACCCCGTCCCACGGAGAAAGAGCAAATTGAACAGCTCATAATTCAAGATGTGATCGAACAACAAGCTCGTCTGGGAATACCCTCGGGAAAGTGACGCCCGCAGCGTTATTGGAGGCACCGTACAGGAAAACCCAATTGGGGTTGGAAACTCATGGCGTCAGAGGAACAGTAACACCCAGTGCGGCGTCATCAGTGGTGGGTGACCGAGATCACGGCCAAACTTTTACAGCGAACGAAGGTAATAGGGGAATAGATAGCTTGATAGTCTTACATCTCGGAGGAATCACCTGCTAAGCAGTGGAACCTTGAATCCCACGAGTAGCTTCATGGCATGGTAGAGCTTCAATATCCAAGCCTACCCATCAGACCCATATACAAAATCTAGCGCCGCTCAATGAGCGAGTGGGTCGTACCCATGAACGAAATTCCCGCTGAGGATATTTCTTACCCACTCCACGATCTGTCCCGTCGTCACACGTACGACGAAAAGGGAAAGGTGAAGTAGCCACTAGCTAATGTTATAGGAATTGAGGAACGTGTTCGTTATAGAGCTGATGGTACTGTCGTAGAAGTCGCTTGAGTCGTCAAGAAAACTTGAAGGAACACAAGACCAAGTAGAGTGCGAACTTATTCTTCCTAGCTGTCGAAGCAAATTAGCTTGGATTTGACTTAAGTCAGGAACTGTAGTCTTGCATGTTCATTCATCCGAGTCTGCTTCTTCATCTCAAATGGAACTCGAGAAGGTAACGTACGTACCCCGTATAATTTGATTTGATTCGGGAGTCTGATATCCCTGACGGTGCTATTGAGTTTGGGATTCAGCTAATCATTAACACAATCCGTCACTGACGGCTGATGGATATTCGTCGTTATAGAGGTCGATATAACATGATATGATACAGCAATGAGGTAAAACAAATACAATTAAAGCTCCACTGGGAATGATTGAAATTGATTATTCTCTCCCTGTCCGTTGCCGCTCAATCTCCTCTCGAAAAGCATTCGTTCCACTCGCGTTGCGATGATCATGGATGTCGGTCGGTACGCCGTGCGTGGGCTCATCCGTAAATCCACCGTCATCATCAACGTATTGTAAATCACCCGTTCCATCGGATGGCGTTCGCTGATGACCATGAAAACCGCCCGTCTCATCCAATCTGATTCCTTTATTGTTGCCTCCCGCCGCACGCATCCGTTGTCGATGGGATTGTCCCACGCCGTACCCCTTCCGTCGACCAGCGCCGCCCATGACGTTCGCGAACCCGAGGCGACGCGTGCGCCGCATGCCGATGTACACCGCGCCGAGAATCACCGCGATAACGAGCAGCGCCAGGGGTAGACCGACATACAGCCCCAATTTCGAGGTCTTTACTTTCGGTGGTGGCTGATGGTGGTTGACGGGCTTCTTGGTCAGCGAGACGGTCGGTCCTGGCCTGCGAGTTGCCTGGGCGCCGGGCATGGGATCCATCGCGACGATTTCCAGGGTAAGATTGTTGCGAGATCGATCTTGAAGCCAGTCTTCATTCATGGTGATGGCGACGAAGCCGTAGTTGTTCCGCGTCGGCGGGGATTGCCAGGCTTGCTTGGTCTTGCCGTCGCTATCGCGCTCGGCATAATTGAGCAGCACGGTGATGGTGCTGTTGGGGAGGAAGTATGACGGGTCCCAGGTTACTGTTTATAAACCGTCAGATGAGCACAGAGTGGTGAACGGCTTGTTGCTCAGAAAACACACCGTAAGGAGTATCCCCCACCCAGACATCACTCCCGTTGGTCGGCTCGCAGAACGGTATAAAGGGCGCGGACGGGTGATGGCATGGATTGACCGTGCCAGCGCTTGGCATAGGGTGGTCCACGGCAGAAGTGCTGGTGTTGCCAGGGGCTGATGGAGATGTGTTCGATGCGGTTGTTGATGAGCTGGACGTGGTAGAGCCAGTGCTTATGGTACTTGGCGATGACGTGCCGGAGGAACCGTTGCGGGAGCTGGAACTGGAGCCAGAGGACGAGCTGGTCGATGCCACGCTCGTGCTAGAGCTACCAGTTGTTGTCGGAGTACTTGTAGTAGCTATTACCGTAGATTCTGTCAGTCCAAGAATCTCAGTAGATGTTCAATGGCACATACACTCTTGCCTCCGCTGAATATGCTCCGGCCAAGCCGCGGCGCTGCCAGCAAGCAGCCCGAGCAGGGCAATCCGAGCTGGGAAGGACACCCTCATATTGCCCACTCCAATGCAGGGTTTCAACAGTCGGCTGATCGAACCAGCACGATCGTTGCCAGCTGTATGACTATGAAGACATGGAAGGTTGATGCTGACCTCTGCGTGGTTTATGGGCGGACGTTGAAGCTCAGCTCGGCTCAGGTCTGATTAGTAAGCAACGCCAATCTGCTGACTAAGATCTTTCTTGAACCTCGGCATTGCTTAACGGCTTTGGCCAATGGCAAAAGCTGAGGGGTTGAGGGGTAATCATCTCAGAATTAATGATCCCAGAAGTCCGCATTCTGACCCATTCAAGATTATCATGACTTTTATGTCGATGATGCACATATGTGACCCACGCATCTTCGAAGGAGCGCCATACTTATAGGACTCCTCAGCGTGTCGGCCTGGGGAAGTTTCACAGGCATTGTTACAGCTTGAGGAAGATAGTTACCGTAGTCAGTTAAATCTTTACTCGCATCGAGTTGATCATGCATCTCAAACATCGGACGTTTATCGTCTCAGGAGGGTAATTATATTCATCGTTGAAGGCGACAAAAGCGAGTGCTGACTTGCCACTTTCTCCGGCAGCGCATCCGGTCTGGGACGGGCCACGGCGCATCATCTCCACGAGCATGGCGCATCCGTGGCCATTCTCGACCTGAATGCCGAATTGGGAGCCGAGGTCGTCTCCAAACTGGGTCATCGAGCGCGCTTTGTGGAGACCGATGTGACCAGCTCCGACAGCATCGCCAAGGCTGTTGAGTCAACGGCGGAATGGGCCCGCCAAACCGGCCACGAGCTGGGCGGTGTTGTCACCGCGGCGGGCATCGCTACAGCGGAGAAGGTGCGTCGTGTCCGCGTCCTCTCCATGAAACATGGTATTCATTCACCATGAGCAGATCATGGACAAGGCCGGCACTCTGCTGGACATGGATAACTTTGACCGCGTCATGGCCGTCAATGTTCGGGGCACGGTGGATCTGGTCCGACAGGTGCTGCCTCACCTCGGTCAGGTCACTCCGCTCCCACCGGACGGCGAGCGAGGCGTGCTGGTGCTCGTCTCCTCCGTGTCGGCCTTCGATGGTCAACCGGGCCAGGTGAGCTACTCGGCCTCCAAGGGCGCCATCGCCGGCTTGACGCTACCCTTAACCCGAGATCTGGCCGAGCATGGCATCCGCGTCGTCACCATTGCCCCAGGGCCTTTTGAGACGGAGATGACGGCCTATCTGCCCGACAACGTCCGGCGTGTGTTAATCCATGCCGCCGAGTTCCCCCAGCGTCTGGGAAAGCCCGACGAGTTTGCACAGTTGGTGCGGCAGAGCATCGAAAATCCCATGTTGAACGGCGAGGTCGTGCGGCTCGACGGTGGCATGCGATTGATGGGGAAGCTGTGAAGAATTGGAACCTTTGGTGCCGCCCGTTGATGAGTTCCGACAGGGCTTATCGAGAACTGGCATCACGTGCAACTCGCAAGATTGAGATGCTCATGATTTGATTTACGGAAATCATGTATCATGATTGCTACAACTTTTGGCAATACAAGGACTCACCTTCTTGTATACCTTCATACATATTGCTCTCTCCGTTAGCTTGTCTTCCGTTCTGGCTGCCCCCAACAAGCGTTGTTGGAGCAGACCCTCCACTATGCAGCCTTTCGAGAAGTCAAAACTCACGCGATGACTTTTGGCGAGGACTGTGCGCGCTTAGAGTCATCAGTTGTGAACATCTGGCATCCAATAGCCGACCTCCATCAACCAATGAGCATCGACATCACCCGGCGACGCTCACGCCCCCGGCGGCTACAGGCACAAGGAGTGTGTGACGGGCTGAGCGGAGAAAGCGGGCGTGCAGATGCGGCCGAGCGGCGATGTTGGTTTGTCGAGGGCAAGAAGATCACTCCTCCTCCCAAGTCAGGACTGGGTTGCTACCACTCCAACTTCATCTCGTCGGCGTGGTTGCGATATCATTACCCCCGGCGCAGCGTTGCGACATATCGTTCGTCTCCAGCAGGCGACCTTGCGACCATAAAGTCTCCAAGGTGCTGAAGCGCATCACGGCCCGGTCGCCAACATGAAGATCCCCAAGCAGTGGAAGACGCCGCGAGTCATCACCTGGCTGTTCATCGTTGAATTCATCTTCACCATCCCGACGTTAGCCCTGTTCGGCATCGCCGCTCCCAACACCTTTCGCACGCATCTCTGGAAGGATGGCGGTCGCAATCAGTTCAACTCGGACCCGAATCAGGTCCTTTACGCCTATGCCAATTATCGTCCGATCCCCAAGACGCCCATGGTGTGGAGTCAATTGTAGGTTTGAAAATATGTTCGCGTTTGATATAGCAACTTGGTGCTGATCGCGATCCGTCCTCCTCAGCATCACCAACTGGAATGTGGCCATCTCGCTGGTGTCCATGTTCACCTTGTTGATCGAGGCCGTGCTGCACGTCATGCACATCTTCTATCCCATCCTTAGCCTGCTGGCGCATCTGGTCTTGACCGCCTTGTACGCCGTCAGCATCTACGGTCAGGCGGGTCCGGATCGGTCCGACTCCCGACACCCCAGCTCGTCGCCCTGGTACCTTACCAAGAGCTGCAGCGTGGCCATCGAGCCGCGCAACGAGCACTACTGCAAGCTGGCCAAGGCGACCTTCGCTGTCACAGTAATTATGCTGTACGTCGTACTGTTCTTGATGCTGGACGATTCGCATTGCTGATCAACCATTTCAGCATCATCTTTGTTGTCCATATTCCGTTAGCCATCTACTCCCTCATCCCTGGTAAAGGGTCGGGGCAGGCCGAAGATGCGAACAGTGTCATGAGCGAGTCCGGTGAGAAGCCCGTGGAGATGAACGACGTGCCTCGCACCCCGGCGAGGACGCCCTTCACCCCGAGGACCCTGGCCTTCAATACCCTGTCCGCCAGGGCCTGAGGGCGATGAGATGTCTGATGAGGACGTGGAGACCCCCTTGTTCGATGTCAGTGGTTGTTGAAACTGAGTTTCGGGATCAGGTGTCTTGCTAGCGACGTATGAAGAATAATTTGAATTGGGACGGGCTTTGTTGGCGCTGTCTCCTTTCCCTTTCCCATCTTTGGTGATGGTGGGTACCTTTCTTGATTTTCTTCAATTTTCAATCTCTTCTGAACCAATCTCTTAAATCAAATAAAACCTGATGACGAAGTGGATCTGCTCTTTCCGTCGATCGTTTCCAGTAAAGAGGTTCGTTCATGCAAAGGGACCTCCGTCTATTGTGGGCCCCCTTAGTGGCCAACTTCCGCTGCGTTCGTGCTGCCATGTCAGCTCTGTGAGTAGCATATGACTATGAAGTCAAATAACAATATCTTGCACACGATGCTGTTCCTGGTGGCAGTCTTGACAAACGAAGGTTATGACACTCTTGACCGTGTAGTCCTCAGCCTGAAATCATCATGGTCTAAGGAAGCAACAGATGAACTTCCTAAGACTGCGAAGAAGTAGAGAAGTAGCATGATAGGAATGAATCTATCAGACGCCCAGGTGGAAGCTCAATGTCAGATTGAGGTATTAGGGGCGAGCAGATCGGTATCCCTAGGGAAAGGGGAGGAAGGGCCGGTGTCAAGGGGACGAAAAGAGCACATGGAATAACTTATCGTTCTGAAAGGGTGCATATCTCCAATACCGCAGTAGGTTCATGTGGGGATTTTCGCCTGTCGACAGCACACCTCCAACCATGGCCACCGTCCATATCTCTCTCTTTGAATTTGAGACTGACCAACAGTACTATCTCGAAGAAGATCGAGCTCGTCTGGAGCTGGTGAGGAGGTTGAAGGGCATTGTGGGCCGTGCCCAGGTCGTCGACTCTGTTCCCAGGGGATTCTAGATCCACGTAGGATACAGTATTTTGGACAGCAAAATGGATTATATTTGAACCAAAATAGCAGTGGCTCCAATTACACTACTGAACCAAGTTCGAGCACACGCACGGGTCCTCAGGTTGGCAGCCATCATCACACCTGGTCGACTTGATCATCAGAAAGAGCGACAAGCAAGCTACCACCCGCGGCCGCGGGTTCATTTACCGTACTGTAACTTCATCGGATCGGACGGACAACGACAGGTCCGTCATTGTATGGCCGACGTTGACTCCTTGTCATCCATTCAATGACGGTGATCAAGGCTCCTTCATCGGACTGACTACAGAGGCAGCCAGTTTCCTATACCAGATGGGTGACTTTGAGAATTCCTTCATCCGATTCATGGAGCCACAGTGATCCTCATTGAACTAATGAAGATCTCAACATTCCTTAGCATCATCAGACTGATAGTCATGGCCGGAGTGTGAACTTTAGCTATTGCCTTTTTAAACGATAACTCTAGTTCGTTCATCTTGCCTGCACTCAGGTATCGAATTGGACAAATTCCATCAGACATGATACGACTCTTCTTCTGTGAGAATATCCTATGGCTGGCCAACCGAGAGGTGAAGATTCTTATTTCCATCTATAGTAGGTCCCTTCCAACTGCCTAACCAGTTCCCCTTTGCTTTCATTCTGGTGTAGACAGTAGAGCCCATATTGACTTGCATGTGTCCATTCGCTACAGCAAACAGGATTGTTCCTTGACATTTACCAGATCACAATCTACCTCCATCAGCATTGATTCCGAGCAATAGCAAGCATTGCCATTCCATCTACCGGTCATGGCTCAATGTTTAGTGGCAGTCTGATGTGGAAAAAGCAGCCAGTGCAGGTCTTCTCAGATGATGTCTGAAAAGGCCCTTAAGTCTCGGATATGCTATCATCCTGGCAGATAAGGAATGAATCAAATTCTAAGAGGCCAGATATCTTCTCCATGGACTGGTTCGTTGCCCTTCATTTACTTGAAATTTATGATTCTTACGTTGTCTAGATGCGACTCATTTACATCCCTCGATTGCTGCGTATTGCAATACTAATGTCGTGTAATAATAGCAACGTTCCTTAACTAGCAATTCTTGGCTTGCTCCGTCAGCTCAGCATCTCGTCTCCCTATCCGTCAGCCCTGCATCAAGTGACACGCAGTAGCTTGCAACGTCTCCTCGTACTACCGTCAACATCCGAGTCGCGTCTTCTCGTTCTTATTCCCAGCCTCCGTTTAATGATGAGCCGGTTAGCTATCGATCGTCCGCTTGCACATCCAATGTGGAAGTGGGAGAACGAGCGCCGTGGTGCAGTGTCTCGAAAACGAACATCATCACGCCCAGGTAGCGGTTGTACGACATGCGGACGGCGTCCTACCGAGTGGACCGTGCCTCCACTCCAGCAGAGCTCGGATTCATATCTCCTCGGCCCGGACCGCGCAGAAAGACCGCGGGCTCGAAACCGTAGGACCAGATTACGAAATCCCAGGGACCACTGGACCCTGAAGCCGGCCGAAAGGACTTGAAAGCTCGATTGATCCAGTCAAGCTTCTTTTCTGTTATCAATCTCTTCCGTCTTATAACCATCCAACGACGTGCGTCCGTCGTTGTCTCTGCCATCTCTTCGGCAAGATGCAATGGGTCAATCTCAAGGTTGCCCTCCTACTCTGCTCCGTTGCCCCCGTTCTCTCGAGCCCAACCGAGACTCCAGCACCAAACCCCGATGCCCGTGAGCCTCTGACAGCATACCTGCGGTTGGTCAAAGG
>QQTW01004423.1_pt1 | contig 10541 bp, 8 predicted proteins | sample 1904831 | NCBI WGS metagenome assembly QQTW01 (sample SAMN09435610, study PRJNA476489) | Subsurface metagenome, whole genome shotgun sequencing project.
GCTTGATTCTAGATGGCAAGGCTGGAGTTTTACACCAGCAAATAAAGAATTACATGGTCATTTTGAAGTTAAATATTATTATGCTTGTGTTCTTCAAACACTCTGTGCAACAAAATCAGACAATCAAGCGAGATTTCCTACAAATGGGGTAGCAGCTTATATCGATGTCAAATACCATCCAGCACAAACTGATCCTAAACCGGGTCAAAGAAAACTCTACTGGATACAATTTATAAAAAATAATCATAGTCTGTACGACGAAAATGGTATATCAACGGATGTGGGAGTACATGGTCTTATTTATCAGGGTTTGGACATTCCTTTAAATCAAGCTGAACCATACTATAGAGGTAAATATGAAGAAAGTGGTGACTTTGGTTTTTTTGACAGACCACGTAGAATAGATTACAGTCAAGCGCACCAGTGGATTGCTCGTAGTTTCCTAGTTGAGGAAATAGCACCAAAAACAGTAGTAGTTTATAACGGAATTCAATGGGGTTGGGAAAATAGAATATATCCTAACAATAATAATAGTTGTCCTAACCCTAGCCTCCGTACCGTGTCAGGCGAGACAAATATTACAACCTCTAGCTCTTTAGATTCAATAGACGCACTACAAGAAATTGATTGCCCACCACCGCCGCCACCAGACGAACCACCACCAGACTGTCCTTCGGGTATCCCAAACTGCTGCTCGTGTACAGGATTACGTTATGGAGATGATTTTTTAGTTGCTAGTGAAGGAATATTGGATTTAAGTTTTACCATGAATGCAACTATAGTGTCTGATGCTTCTGAATTTACTGCTTTACCTGCGGAGGAAACTTTGAAGGTAGGTAAGTGGCTGGGTAAATCTTGGGATGAAGAATGCAACCAAGCAAAAACTGACTCTTAAACTACTTTTGCGATCCCCCAAATGAAGCAATCAATTAGATTAAAGATTTCTTACTCCTGTTTAAATTTACATTATTTTTGTACCTATGTCAGAGCTAGTTTCTGTAATTACAACCGTTTACAATCGCGATCGCTACCTGCCAAAAGCAATCGAAAGTGTTTTGACTCAGACTTACCCCAACTTTGAGCTAATTATTTGGGATGATGGTTCAAGCGATCGCTCTTTAGAAATTGCTCGCTACTACGCTCAACAAGATAACAGAATCCGTGTAATCGCCTCTACTCATCAGGGTCGAGGTCATGCTATTGCTAATGCTTGTTTGGTCAGCAAAGGAGTTTATCTTGGCTTGTTAGATAGTGATGATTTGCTATCAGAAACCGCCCTTGAGGAAACGATACTTTATCTCCATCAAAATCCTGCCACTGGATTAGTTTACACTGACTATCTCGTTATTGACGAGAATGACAAGGTGAAACAATATGGCCCAACTTGTCGAGTACCTTACTCACCGGAAAAGCTACTGACAGAATTTATGGTTTTTCACTTTCGTCTTTTCCGCCGTTCGCTCTACGATTTTGTTGGTGGATTCGATCCAACATTTACTTATTGTCAAGACTATGATTTATGTTTGAAAATTTCTGAAAGCTCTGAAATTGCCCAATTACAACGTCCCCTTTACCACTATCGACAACATCAGCAAAGTATTTCTTTTGAAAAGCGAGTGGAGCAGCTTCTTTTTGGAAAACGCGCAGTAGAAGAAGCTCTACAAAGACGTGGGTTATCTGAAGAATATGAATTAGAGTTTCAAATTTTTGCTAGATGCACGTTATTTCGTCAAAAAGTTGTGTTGTAGAAACAGGGTCAAGAGAAGACTCCCTTGTATTGAACGCCAATATTTTCAAATCAAAACTAGAATCAAGCGATTTACCCGTCTGTTTTTCAATATCTGAGGAGAGCCATGATTTAGTAATTGGGCTATTTATCAATGGCAACGAATTTAAACTACTAATTTAAAGACGGATAACATTACCCCCAAACTAAATGGAGTATGGAAGGTTTGAGTTTACCTACCTGTCTGAAGCCACAGGAGTTCACTAATTGGGCATTAACATCACAAGCACTTTTGTGGATACAACAGTTTATTCAAGTCCAAGACATCCGTACTATTGTAGAGTGTGGTAGTGGCTTGTCAACGATTTTATTTGCTGCACAGAAGTTAGACCGGGTACTTTCTTTAGAGCATGACTTCAACTGGTACACTTATACTCGTCATCGGCTACAAGAAAAAGGACTATTGAAATATGTAGACTTACAACTATGTAATTTGCGACAGTTGGCACTGAATAGAACTTTGGTTAAGTGGTATGATATCGATGCGATCGCATCTTTCCCAACGGACTTAATTTTAGTGGATGGGCCACCAGGAAATAGTTCGCTCTTGGCTCGGTATCCGGCTCCACATCTACTCAAAGCGTTTGTTAAAGATGGAACCTGGATACTACTAGATGACTATTACAGGTTGGCGGAAACTCAAATCGTTGCTTTGTGGTTGAAAGAAATTCCTCAACTGCAACTGGTTAAAGTTGTCAATCTTCAATATGGGTTGGCTGTGTTGAGATATCATCAAGCGCCATAAATATGCAATTGATAACTCCAATACAAATAAATCGAAAAGTTTTCACTTCTTCCAGTGACTTCTGCACATAACTAAAGTTTTATATATCAAAGACAAAGAAGGCGCAAACAGTTAAAGCAAGCGTAATTGACTATTTTGATTATTAGCTGTAGGTTCGCTTGGATCAAACCAGACTTCCTCAGTCTTCGCAGATAGCAATTTATGAGCGGCTTCCATCATTAAACCAGATATTTCTTTAAGGTCTTGGCGATTATTTATGTAAGCTGTCAATGCTTCCATTGGGTCAATAGCACTACTAGCGCCTAATTCTGGCAAACGCGGTCTAGCTAACTGACTAATCAATTCTGGTTGAATTGTATAACTGTGCGCTGGATTCAGGGCGTTATGAATAGCGGCATTATCAATTTTATCTATCTGTTCAGAGCCAAGTTGATAAATTAGCCGGACTACCGCATCCTCAATATTATATTTAGCGATCGCTTTTATTAATTGCTCGTGCGGTTCCGTTGCCTTAGACACATCTACTTTAATCGTCTGAAACTTCCGAACTTGCAAAGCGCAAAATTCCCACTCCACTTTCCCTTTTTCTAAAGAGACTTTGACATAACCTTTATCTTCTTTTTCTTCACTAAAATCAACCCGCTCAATACTACCGGGATAAATTACAGGGGGGTCATTAGATTTATTTAGGTTCTGGTGGCGGTGGATGTGTCCTAGCGCCACGTAATCGAAGCAAGGACGGGTAATTAATGATAAAGGGATAGTAAACCCTTTTCCTACAGCTAAGAGGCGTTCAGCGCCCAAATTAGCGTTGTCAATCATTAAGTGACCTAAAAGCACCGTTGGCAATTGGGGGTCTAAACGGCGAATTTCTCCTTCCATTGCCGTCCGCAGGCGTTCGATTAACATATCGTTGACATCGGTAATCGATAAACCTTCAGTTTCAGGGCGAGTTAGCAAGGTAGAACGAGTTAACCAAGGAAGGGTAACTACTTGGACTGCACCATTACGAGTTTGGATGTGATGAGTTGTCAAACGATCTCCTACCACAAACCCCGGTACGCCCAAAGTACGATAAATACATAAACTCGCCCCTCCCATCCCTTGCGAATGCTGGTCGTGGTTGCCGACAAGCAACACTGTAGGTATTTGAGCATCGACTAAACGCCGAAATTGAGTAGCAAATTTTTCTTGCACGTAAGGCGGCGGTGTGGCATCGGGAAAGGCATCGCCGCCAAATAATACTAAATCTACTGGTTCGGCTAAAGCCTCGTCAATACATTTAGATAATGTATTGACAAAATCCTCCAAGCGTGTGTTTAAGCCAGTTTCGGGGTTAAGCTTGCCGTGAGTGAAGCCGCTTCCCATGTGGATATCAGACAGATGGAGGATTTTTAGCATTTGAACGTACTGCACCAAGTGCGAGGCTATAGAAATAAAGAAGTTTTAGATGTGAATGCCACATTCAGTTTTGCCCATTCCGCGCCAGCGTCCGGCGCGTTCGTCTTCGCCTTCGCCTACCTGGGTTGTAATGGGTTCGTCGCCAATGCTGGGGTAGCCTTGGTCGTGCAAAGGATTGTAGATAACGCCGTGTTTAAATACATACGCCCAGGTTTCTTTGCGCGTCCAACTAGCGATTGGATTGACTTTGAGACGCTGGTTGCCGTCTACTTCAAATATAGGCATATCTTGGCGAGTATTTGCTTGATCGCGCCGCCGTCCCGTAATCCAAGCTGTAGTATTTAATTCCGCTAGTCCCCTTTGTAAGGGTTCAATTTTGGTAATTTGGTGAAATTGGCTAATGTCTTTTTCCCACAATGCGTCTCCGTATTTAGCGGCGAAGGCTTCCCGGCTATCAAGTTCGGGCATTTTGTAGGTTTTGAGGTCTAAGTTGTACAACTCTTTAACTTTGCCAACTAATTCTAAAGTTTGGGGGAAGTGATAAAGAGTATCGAGAAATATTACTGGAACTGGGTGCTGGAGGTCGCGGTAAAGTATATCTGTAATTACTATATCGTCTACGTTGAAAGCGCTGGCTTGAACTAATCCAGTGGTAATATTTTCAACACACCAAGCTAAAACATCTTGTGGATGGGCGGTGTCGTATTTTTGGTTTAACTCGGCTAAATCGAACTTGGCGGCTAGGTTGGGCGATTCAATGGAAAGGCTCATAATTATTTTTGTTACTTCTTATTCCAGAATATCGAAATATGCCGCGATCTAGAAAGAGTAGTAGTTTTAGATTGAGGATTAATAACAATGCAACTAATTTTGTACAGTAAACCGGGCTGCCACTTGTGCGAAGGTTTAGAAGAAAAACTCCAACAAATTCGCCCCAATCTAAATTTTGACTTAGAAATTCGCGATATCACTACCCGTCCTGACTGGTTTAATGTTTATCAATACGAAGTTCCAGTAATTTGTAGAGTGTCGGCGGGTAAAGAGGAAGTTTTACCTCGTCCTTCGCCTCGCGCTAGTACAAGGCAATTGCAACAAATGCTACAGAAATATTTATCGAGCGATGGACAATCAGCGCAATTAGGTGAGGTGTAATCAATATGAAATTAGGCGAATTGTTAGCTCAAGTTAATGGTATTTCCCTATCGCCCCAACATCCAGCAATAAATGACGAAGTAAAGGGATTAACTACTAATTCTCATGCTTGTCAACCGGGAGACTTGTTTATTGGAATGCCCGGAACGCGGGTTGATGGCGGAGAATTTTGGTCAAGCGCGATCGCATCGGGGGCAATAGCAGCTATAGTTTCTTCCCACATTGCTACAGAAGCTAATAACCCACTTGTAATAGGCGCTACAAATATGGTAACTGCTTGCGCGGCGATCGCGGCGGCTTTTTATGGGTATCCCACCAAGCAAATGCAACTTGTGGGCGTTACCGGAACTAATGGCAAAACTACTACGACTCATCTAATTGAATATTTCCTCACCGAAGCTCATTTATCTACCGCTTTAATGGGTACGCTTTACACTCGTTGGGCGGGTTTTGAAAAAACTGCTGCTCATACTACGCCTTTTGCTGTGGAATTACAACAACAATTTGCCCAAGCGCGGGATGCTGGGTGTAAGGTTGGAATCATGGAAGTTAGTTCTCACGCTTTGGCGCAAGGAAGGGTCAATAGCTGCGAGTTTGATGTTGCAGTATTTACTAACTTGACCCAAGATCACCTCGATTATCACAAAGATATGGAGGATTATTTTAGAGCCAAAGCTTTGTTATTTAGCCCCGAATATCTGCAAGGATTAGCAATAATCAATATTGACGATCCAACAAGCCTGCGCTTAATTAAACAAATTCAATCCCCTGTATGGAGTTATAGCGTAAGACTTACCACCGCAGACTTGTATACAACTAACTTGCAATACAAGCCGTCGGGGGTTAGCGGTATTATTCATACTCCCAAAGGTGAAATAGCTTTTGAGTCACCTTTAGTTGGTCAGTACAATTTAGCAAATCTTTTAGCCGCCGTAGGTACAGCAATACATTTAGGCGTAGATTTACAATTAATTGCCCAAAAATTGCCAGATTTCCCCGGCGTACCCGGACGCATGGAACGAGTGCAAATCTCTCCAACCCAAGACATCAGCACGATTGTGGATTACGCCCATACGCCGGATAGCTTAGAAAACTTACTTCTTGCTGCTCGTCCATTTATTAGCGGTAAAATGATTTGCGTGTTCGGTTGTGGCGGCGACAGAGATCGCACTAAACGCCCGCTCATGGGTAAAATAGCTGCCGAACTTGCTGATATCGCTGTTGTAACTTCCGATAATCCTCGCACCGAAAACCCCGAACAAATATTGCAAGATATCCTTGCGGGGATTCCTTCAACTATTAAACCAATGGTAGTATGCGATCGCGCGGCGGCAATTAATGAGGCAATTATCCAAGCTCAACCCGGCGATGGCGTAATAATTGCTGGCAAAGGACACGAAGATTATCAAATTCTCGGTACAGAAAAAATCCACTTTGACGATCGCGAACAAGCCAAAAACGCCTTAAGCAAACGTTTGGGCTAAAAAGGACTTGTCAAAGATTGGTCGCATTGGTAATTGGTCATTGGCAATTGCTTAATTATTTATTACCCATTACCCATTACCAATTGCTAATTCTTGAAGCCTCCTATAAAGTACCTATCAAGGCGTTATCCCAAAAATAAGTATGGTCAGTTCTTTTAAACAATCTCCAAGCCTTTATGAGTTGAGCCTTAGTACCGAGCGACCTCCGCAATTATTAGCTGTTACTCCTGCTACTTTGTTATCTTTAGTTAAAGCAACTATCGATCTGCTAATTGAGCAGAAAATCCGCGCCCAGCTTTGGATTAAACTGCCACCCGGTAAACTTTGGCACTCAGAAATTCAACGTTACAATGGAGCTAATTTAAGTGAAGGTGTATACCATTGCTTAGTTTCTAAACCTACTGAAATCAATCTAATTTCCCCACTAATATCAGTAAAATTAACTCCTACAAGTAAACTCCAGCGCGAGTATTTTATCTTAGTTTTGTCGCCTCAATTTTGTAGTTTAGTTTTGGCGCACCGTCGCCGCCTTCAGCGCCAAGGTACAGTAACTAAAGTTCTTTCTCCGTCAAAACCAGTCAATAAGCCAAAACAAAATTCCTCTCTAGTAGCTGTTTTCTCTTACGAAACTCCTGTAATTGAGCGCGTACTAGAAGGAATTAAACAAGAAGTCGTCGCTGTTATCGCAAAAAGTTCCCCTAAAAAAATAGCCTCATGCGATCGCGCTCAACTTACAGAACTATTGCAAAATTGGGATTCGTTATTTACGGTAACATCAACCCAAGCCCCGCTAATTAGTCAAGCCGCTATCAAACAATTGCAATACTCTGATGCCATCCTCCGCCAAACAAAAATTGAACGTACAACCCAGATCCAGCAAAAAAATCAAGAATTGCTCAATACAGTAAATCTTAAAAATGAATTGCTCAGTCGTGCAAGTCAAGAGTTGCGTACGCCGCTAACTAATATGAAAACAGCGCTAAGTTTGCTCAATTCACCCCACCTCAAACCACCGCAACGAATGCGCTATTTACAAATGCTGCATACCGAATGCGATCGCCAAAATTCGGTAATTAATGGTCTACTAGAACTATTAGAAATCGATCGAACTCCAAAATACACACCTTTGCAACCCGTACGCCTAAGTGAAATTGTGCCGGGTGTAGTCAGCACCTATCAACCCCTAGCGCAAGAAAAAGGTTTAATGCTGGCGTATACAGTACCAGAGCAATTACCGCCAGTATTGTGCTTCAACTCTTGGCTGAAACAAATTGCCATTAATTTACTACACAATAGTATTAAGTTTACTCCGCACGGTGGTCAAGTTTGGGTGCGATCGCGACAAGTAGGCGATCGGGTGATGCTGGAAGTACGAGATACAGGTATTGGCATTGCCGAACGCGATATTCCTAGAGTATTCGATCGTTTTTACCGCATTCGCCCCACCGCCGACGATAGTAGCGGTGCAGGTTTAGGTTTAACTATTGTCCAGCAGCTTTTGCAACGTTGCGGCGGTTCAATTTCGATTAAAAGTAAACCCGGCGAAGGCTCTACTTTTACGATATTATTAGCAATTGCTCCCACTCCACCAGTTGATTAAGTTTATTCTTAGCCCCTAGATTGATACAAGGTGCGGATGACTTAAATCCATCGGTAAGAAAATAGTTAATACTTCTCCCTCGTGGGGGCGTTGTCTGACAATAAGCTTGCCACCAATTGCCTGAAATAGATACTTTGTCGCCTTAAGATTTAAGCTGATATTACCAGTCTCTGGCTGAAACATCAGCAATGGACCTAAAGACTTAACTGTAGGTGCAACACAATCAGATGGTACAGACTGATCGCTTTTACCAGTAAAAGATTGATGCAGTAGCTGCAATTTTAGCTGATTGCCTGCGGGAATAACTTGCACTTGAATGTGACTACCCGCCGTCAAATTGCGAGTAAAATTTTCAATTAAACCCGTCAAAACTTGATCTAGTATAGTTGGATCGCTTACTACCGTAGGCATTTGTTGAGGTAAAACCACATCCAAAGTTAAGTTGCGCCGACTAGCTTGTTGTTGCCATCGGGGAATGCTTTGTTGGAGTACCTGAGCTAACGACATGGCTGTAAGTCGAGCTACAGTGTTAGAAACGGCGGGTTTTTCGACTAATTCCACTGCCCTAAAGATTAATTCCATCCGGTTTATTTGCTCGGTACACTCGCTATCGATAACTTCTAAACGTTTTTTAACTTCGGGTGCTAAGTCTTGTCGCTTTAAGATTAACCGCGTTAAGGTGCGGATAGTTGTTAACGGCGTGCGTACTTCATGAGCAAAGGCTTGTAGCAACTCTATATCTGAGCGGTGAGAATTTTGAGGAACTAAATGTTCTTCTTTTGACTTAGTTGGTTGTAATTGCGATTGCTGAAGTAACAAATGACTAAAATCTGTTACTACCTGGTAATCTGGCGCTATGGGATAAAACTTTGCAACTAATTGGTCTAGTTCGCTCGTCGCCAAATGTGGATTAGTTAATAGTAAACGCGATCGCAATAATTCCCATACTTTAATGACTTCTTCCGGCCCAAAAGTAAACCTAAAAACTTTATTACCGCTACTATCAACACCTAAAACTAACAACAAACAAAATTTAGCTGTTAAAACTACGCAAAACTGTTCCTCCGCTAAAGGATCGTTACTGAGCAAAGGAAGTTGCTGCGGGGTGATAAATTGACTGGGAGTAGTTACGTTAGCTGGTAGTAGTTGCAGAGGTTTTGCACTTTTTTGAGCTACAAAAATCCATGTTGGTAAGCTAGTTTGTAAAGCTTCATTGCTCCATGGGGGCGACGAGCCAGCAAATACTACTCCTTGGGGGGAACCCATGCGATCATTTCTGGAACTATCTATAGTTTGTAATAATAACTCCTCTGTAGCAGCAACCGCCGTACACCATTGTTTTTCTGCTTGAGCTTGTAATTGTAACGGTGACAACTTTGAACGATCGCTAAACACAGATTTTGCCTTGTCAAATTGCAAGGCTAGTATTTCACTTAGGGTAGGCAACATCCATTTTTGCACGAGTATTTGCCCCAACAACTACAAATCGCTTAATTTCTATAACTCTACTTATTACGAGCTTATAGATATTAAGGTATTAGTGACAGTCGTAAAACCGAACCCTTAAGTCGCAATTGCCGCTAAAAATTTTCGCATCCCATTCTTATTAGTATTATATATTTCTTTTAGTTAGTTAAAAATACTTAAAAAATTTTAGCCGACGATCGTTTTCTCCCTCCGTAGATAGATAGATCGAAACATTCCCCCTGTAGACCGATGGAATTTAGGTATAAAAAAGCGAAAACAATAATGTTAGCAAAAATAACTTATCAAATTCTGTATTTGTGCTAACCCCCGTTAAAATCCCAAGATAAAGGAGGAAAAAATGGCTTTAGGTTTAAACAAAAGAGCAGTGGGTGTATTTAGCACTCGTAATGAAGCAGAACAAGCGCTTCACGAATTGAACAATTCTGGTTTTCCGATGAATAAAATCTCGGTAATCGCCAAAGATAATAAGCAAGATGATATCGCCGGTGTCGATGTCCAAGATAAAGTAGGTAACAAAGCTGATGAAGGAGCTAGTGCCGGAGCGCTTACCGGAGGCGTATTAGGTGGCGCAACAGGTTTGCTTGTAGGCTTAGGAGCATTAGCAATCCCTGGGGTAGGACCGATTGTATTAGCTGGGGAAGTAGCAACAGCAATAGCTACAACTTTAGCTGGTGGTGCAATTGGTGCGGCGGCGGGTGGACTAATTGGTGCTTTAGTTGGTTTGGGTATCCCTGAAGAAAGAGCTAGAGCTTACAACGATCGCGTATCGCGAGGTCATTACTTAGTAATGGTAGATGGTAATGATGCTGACATCAATAGAGCCGAAGCAATTTTAACAGGTAGAGGAATAGAAGATTTTGGGATCTACGACATCCCAGGCAGCAC
>QQTW01004424.1_pt1 | contig 10541 bp, 11 predicted proteins | sample 1904831 | NCBI WGS metagenome assembly QQTW01 (sample SAMN09435610, study PRJNA476489) | Subsurface metagenome, whole genome shotgun sequencing project.
CAGCATGGCCTGGTGCTCTTGAGGCGCATTGGCTGGCGATGTCTATGCAAAAGCTGTCTAATTGAGGGAGGAATATCTGCTAACTCACAATCTGTGACGTACGATACCCGCCATAAGCGCCAACATCGACGAGATTCCACAAGGGCTTTTAGCAGAAGGAATAGACATGCTTTCTCGTTTGCAACTATGGCTGATTCTACCCCTAAATCGTATCATACTGACCCGACCTTGTACCTCTACACATCATTAACCGCCGGATCATCACACATCATTACGGCCACTTCTCGCCTCGAAACCATCCTCAAAGCGAACCGTATACCTTTCCAAGCCCTCGATGTCGCCACCGATGAAAAGGCCCGGATGTTGTGGGGCCGGCGGGCGGGAAAGAGAAAGCTACCCGGGCTGGTAAGAATGGGCATGCTAGTCGGCGTACGTCATAAGTCACCCAACATATCTGTGTTTTACACTAAGGTACATGACAGGATCTGGAAGAGATCGAAGAATGGAACGAGTATGGCGAGCTCAAGGACAAAGTCGGCGTAAAGCCAATGCCATCCACACCGTCCGCCGCCAACACCCCTACAAAAGCTCCTTCCTCGATATCGACAAGCAATACACCTTCCAAGCTGCTATCCTCGGTCGAAACCCCGCCGCGGCACACCTCATCTAGCAACACGGAAAATCCAATGGCGACGGCAATGAGGCAAGCGGGCGCAGAAGCGGCCAAAAAAGCCGGTGATGCAAAAGTTAGGACTTTGGCGAAAGCGAAAGGGGCTTCGAGTGCCCCTACTGGGACACCGGAGAAGTCCGAGTCTTCGTCAACGAGTCCAAAGCCGTCTGGCGAAGCTCTGCATGGCGCTACTGCTAAAGGACCAGTGACCGAGGCTACCAAACCAGCGTCAGAAACAATCTCGACTGCCGAAACTGGAGATGAAGCGGATGATTCGTCTGAGACTGGGGCAGCCGAAGGGTCAGGGAGCAGAGATCCTGATGAGGAGGCCGTTGTGCCGGACTCGAGGGATACCATAGGCATCAAAGATGACGCAAAAGCTGCAACCGCGTCCGGTGATCCAGATACTAAGGCTGTAGTGCCAGGGTCAAACGATACGGTCGAAGACGATAACAGTGCATTGACAGATTCCAAACAGTTGGAGACAGACGATCCAGATGCAGAGGCCGTGGTTCCTGGCACCAAAAAGACTGACCATACTGTGGGGAAAACGCAAGCTGTTCCCAACGACAAGAGCGAAACTTCGCAGGATGACGAAGGAGATACCGAGACTAAGTCTTTAGATAGTAGGACGGTTGAACTTACTACCAAAGCCGCCTCTGCAGTAAACGATGCAGAAGACTTGCCGGGCAAGAAAACGCAGGAACAAGCTGCCGCGAAGGCGGATGAAGCGGGTACAAGTGTTGCGGATTGAATACTTTATGATGATCAGATAAGGGCACCGGTGTATTGACATGGTTGATCAGCACTTGCCCGCAGACGAGCTGAAAACCACAGGGACAGTCATGAATACAATTCTTGCAAATTACACGTAAATAATACCTGTCTCACGTGATCACTCAAGACGGTCACTGTTGAACACGGAGGAGCAGCAGCACAACCAAGCGCATGTAGAAACGATTCATTTAAGAAGGACTGAGGTTACCTCATCATACTCTTCACAATCGAAGATGAAAAGCTGCAGCTGATGTTTCGGTATACCCAGTCTCATGGATCTTAACTTTTGGGAATTGTACCTCCGGTGTTTGGCCACCGAGAAATCGTTGCCGAATCTTGCGATGCTCATAGATGTCCTTGCTTCACTATGCTATCGTCTTTTCTCCACGGCATCTCGGAGCTTTGCTATTACGTCTGCAGGGTCCTTGGCGCCGAATACGGCGGACCCAGCAACAATGACGTTAGCGCCTGCTGCGGCGGCTTGATCAATGGTAGCTTCGCTGAGTCCACCGTCAACTTCAATATTAAGATTGGGGTATCGCTGGCGTAGGGCCTGGACTTTGGGCAATTCGGAGGCCATGAACTTTTGGCCGCCGAAGCCGGGGTGGACTGTCATTACGAGAACCATCTAATGCCATTTTAGCCAGGTGATCCGGCTAGCAAGTGGGCAGGGGCATACATCGGGAAGCTCGTCTTTGTCTGGGTTGTCGAGGATGTCCCACAGCACATCTACCGGGGTGTCTGGCTTGATGGCTATGCCCGCTAGCATCTTCTGTTCATGCACGTAGCGGATTATCTCTTTTGGACTGGTCTTGGACTCGGATTGATCCGCAGGGCTCTCGGCGGCTGTGGATGTGATGGCGGCTTCGTAGTGGAAGCAGTAGAGATCGCATCCAGCCTTCTGGAAATCTTTTACCCATTTCTTAGGCTGTACGGGGGATGTGGTTAGCCATTGACCCTGGTGGAGAACCTCCAACAGATGGTAAGAGAAGGACGCAGCATACAGCAAGCGTACCTCAGCGATCATCATATGGCAATCGAACGTGCCCACTCCATGCGCTGTACTCGGGCGTTTGACATGTGGACGAATCTTAGTGACAACGGGGGCGCCAAATGTCATGTTGGGGACAAAGTGGCCGTCCATCTGGCCTGAGCATCAGTAGCCATAGCGCAGTGAGACTGCATAAGAGCGCTAGAGTACAATGTCAATATGGAGCCATGAGGCGCCCTGCTCGATTGTGTCTGAACAGGCCTTGCCCAGGGCAGCAAAGTCGGCGGAAAGTATAGACGGGGCGATAATTGCGGGAGGCGACATGATGGCCTAGAGGTGCCGTGCTTGCAACGGCGCGACCAGTACTGTGGCCTTTGATACAGAGCCGCTGGAACTCAGGATCGAGAAGAGATGATTGTGGACAACATTTCCAGAGGTTGACCTCTTGGGCGTCAATGCAGGATGCCAAGAATGTGTGTGCCAAGTCGCATGCCAAGATCTTTCCCCAAACTCCACCGTCTCGTCGCACTCTCATCGTCCTCTGGATCGTCTGGCTTCCACTCTTCGGTGCTCAACAATCTAATCTACGGTTCTATGCAGAGCCGTTATCTGCAACCACAAGGACCATAGCCACGTTGCCCTCGAAGCTGTTGAGGTACGCGCCATCCACCGAAATAGTTGGTGGGCGCGTAGCAGGATGGCCGTGACATCCAATCACTCCCCTCCATCATGCATGTCAACCTTTTGCATCAGAGATGCTGCTGACGACGACCATCATCCATTGGCTCGTCAGAATCTATTACCACTGATTTTTGTCTTGACTCTATCCCTTTTTGTCAAAGAACCAATAGCGCTTCCACTAGAGAAGAAGCTTTCGATTGCTGCGACCATCTATGTTTATCTCATCCCTGTCCTGTTCGCAGCCGCTGAGATCCCGGGAGACTACATAGCAACGTCCTGGTCGCGACCTCTTTACCGACATCTGATTCTCGTCTTCTTGCCTTGTCGTCGCTGCATTGCTGGTGTTGTCTTTCACTTTCGGTACTGCTCATTGATTGAGAGTACGTTTTCTTTAGATCTGTTGATCGGATCACCTGTAGAATCTCCCTTAATCTTTCTGTGAACTACCCACCTTGACCATGGATCTTTATACTCTGCCAGCGACTACTTATGTACCCCCATCCCGGCTGGCCCGGAAGCATGTCCTTAATACAATAATAGAAGATGATGGAACCGAAAACGAGGAAGGTAATCATAGCGAGGAGGAGAAAGAGCAAAGAGTACGAGGGAGAGCACGGCACTTGCTGGCGCCCAGATCAATTGGCTCCACTTCCCCCGTTCCTTCTCTCACATCATCGATATCTTCATATCAAAGAAGCAATCGGCGATCCCAAGACTTCGATGACCTATACGATGTTTCGGACGACGAGTCCATTCAGGATCATGACCTGACCCCCTCCATCCGATACGAAGACATGAGTACTCGGTCAACTTCTCCCGATGAGTCCGTTTGTTCAGCCAAGAGTCGGAGTAGATATCCTTCCCTGATCATCCCTTCTCCTGGTTATTGGCCGACTATCGAGAAGTTGCAGAATGGCTCGCCTCCACTTCCAGCCAAGATTCCTCTTTCGCCGGCAGTCCTATCGCTCCTGCCACAGGATATTCCTTCCATCAGCCAACCGCCCTCGCTTATCTCAAGTGTCATATCCAACCAGCAAGTAACGTCAACAGCTCCCGTGTCGCCTGAATCTCAGCAGCCAGATGTTGACGAGTCTTGGGGTCAGGTGGAGATGAAGACAAAGGCTGGTCGAAGGACAACAATATTCGAGGACTTTGAGCTGTCAAGGTTTGAACAATTCAATGCAGACGCTGCAGGATGGAGTCAAGACGCTGGCGATGGTTTCCGCTGCAATATACAGGTTCGCGATTTCGCCTGCGGACCCGAACACTCCCTGCCCGAAAGTCCCGTGCTGGGTACTGAGGATGGATATCCAGAGGAAGGCGTCCAACTACCAGCCGAAGCACTCAAACTATTGCAACATCTCTCACTTGATATACCGTTCCGACCGGACATCAGCTCAGATGAGGAAGCCAAGGAGGAGGAGATGAAGGAAGTCCAGGGACACTACTCACGACGGTCAAGTGTTGACTGGACTCCAGCGTCCCAGCAGTCAGAGTACAGCATCGCCCAGCTAAGCATCCCTTCACCCGGAGGTTTTTTCTCGTCACTTGGCGGCAGTGCCCGGCACACATGGTGCGTGTCAGACTCGAAGCCACAATCAGCAGCTCCACCGTCGTCGACCACAGCAGAACAATTCTATAACTGCCCATGGAACCGAGATCCCTTGGCGACCGTTGAGCGTATTATTGAAATCCCTGATGCGGATACAGATGGACCCCCAACCGCGCGACAAGGCCCTCTTTTGCCGTTGAAAGAAGTCACCGAGCCTGTTGTGGATGACAAGGTTGTGGACTATGACGAAGACTACGAGAAAACCATTCAGGAGGTGGCGGAGAAAAGTCTCGATAGGACAAGCGTTTGGCTAGCTACTCAGACATCATACATGGCTGCACTAAGGGAGACGAACCCCGTGAACGATCTGAGCGCCGATGTTCTGCAAGAGGAGAAGCGAGCAGGCCGACATCTTCGAGACAACTCCCTTGGGTCTCCCATCAGGAAGGCCGTCAGGTTTCTCGAAGAAGAAACGGCGAAATGTAAGTCCACAGATCCCGCCACGACCGAGTCCTCAGACCCGATCTACTATCACGCTTTTCAACATATCGCCAACCATACCTCGTCCAAGGACGCGTTCAGACATCAACGGACACGAGCCGACTCCCTTCAAGCCGGCCGCATCTGTCTCCCGCATGAGCACATTGAGCAGCTTTTCGGCAAATACAAACTCAAGGTAGCAGATCGTCCCGTCCCCCTTCGACCAATCTCGATGATGCCGGGTACCGGCGCTGATTCCGCTGAAGAGACTTCTGAGCAGAGAATCATCGCTCGAGTGGAAAGAGAGCGCCAGGCAATGGAGCAAATCAGTGCTTCCATGTGGGTGGTTGAAGCCGCACGGTACCTACATGGCGGCAACCTTCTCAACAATCCGGCCGTTGATTCATTGCTGGAGGGCGACTCGGCTCGGGTTTTGGACCTTGGCGGACAGCCTAATTGCGGCTGGGCTTGGCACTGCTCCCGAGCGTATCGCAATGCCACAGTGTACACTGCGACGACCGAGCACGAACTCATGGATTCAACCCTACGTGGCCCTTCGAACCATCGCCGGGCCGCTGTAAGCAAGCTGTGGGAGCTTCCGTACCCAGACAACTACTTCACCGTCATCTCAGCTCGATCACTCTTCCAGTATCTGAAGCAAGAGAAGCCACTTGGTGAGGCGATCGATCAGTATGATCTCTGTCTCCGCGAATGTCTTCGATGCCTGAAGCCCGGTGGATATCTTGAATTCTTCGTCATGGACTCGGAGGTTGTCAACGGTGGCACTCTTGGAACTGCGGCATCCGTCGAGTTCGGTTTCAATCTGAAGACTCGTGGTTACGACCCGGCTCCAACGAAGAATTGGCTTGGTCGAATCCGCCGATCTGGTTTCGATGACATCAAACGGGCATGGACCTTCTTGCCCATGGGTACGCCTCAGAGAGAATCTTCGCCGCTACCCGAGACTCCACCGCCCCATGTGTCTACCTATGGCGAGAAAGGGTTGGAGGCTGTGCAGGGCCCTGTCGGCTCAACGGCGGATGCGGCAAACATCACTGGGTTAGTGGGAGGATGGGCTTGGGAGCAGTGGATGCTACAACTTCAGCTTGAGATGGGCAAGGAGCATTTGTTGGAAGGGGTTGCAGGCGTGATGGAAGAAGGCAAGTCGACGGGTGCTGGATGGAGATGTTTGAATGGATGGGCGAGGAAACCATTGTAGGCAGCGTGCTTGCTTTTTGTATAAATCGTGTCTACTTCGAATGTGAAAGATGACAGCGCCAAGCCGCTTGAAGCAGCATATCCTTGGCACCTCATATTCTACCCCTGAAGAATAACACCTTTCAAGGTTTAACAACGCGTTGCCATGTCATTATTCAGAGCTCTCATCAAGACCCATCACATGACCTCCCGAAAAAAGATTCAAGCCATCACAAAGTCCGCGAAACACAACTCATGCTCCGTAGTCTTCAAGACTGGTAAGCCGCCAGGTGTTATGATTGCCGAGGGAAGTGAAGAAGCAGTCAAGCAATGGGTGGAGGGCGTCAAAGTAGGTTTTCTTTACTCATTGGAATCAAAAGCCAGCCAGTGGGATTTGGTGGTAGTTATGATTTACGCATGAGACAGAGATTGCGATATAAAGACTATCGCTTATTGCGACTCGAAGCCGTGACCGAGGGCCAACTCGGTATAACACCAGGCAACGTGCACGAATTCGACTCGATGAAAGATCTGAGCACTTATTTGGAAGAATGCAATATCCTACCCTGGTGGACAGAGCATATGGGATTCAATCAGGGTGGGAAGTAATTAGGTGAAGATGAACATGCTGAAGGGGCTAAGCTTCGACAAGTGTCTTGGAAGAAGCTTATTTTGATCTCAATTGACGGGTCGCTGTTGTCACCTTGAAACAAATTGACGGCCTTGAAGCGTCAGACGACGTAACGAAACTCCAGTTCTCAGCTTTCATCCTGCCGCAAATCAATACATCCCAAGCTCATCCGACGCCATGGGAGGAATGGCAACAGACCGAGGGTGGTCGGGAAGGTGAAGGAACTTTGAGCGCTCTGCAACAGCCCTCAATGAATGAATCCTGCCAGCATTGGATAGGTGTTGCTACTCTTCAGTCATTGGGGTCGACAAACAATGTCTACGAAGTGACGGGAACACACAATCACTTGAAATCGATTGTGTCGACAGTCCAACCCTTCCTGTGGGATCTTTAATCCTGGATCTCATAACTAATGGAAGACGCTCAACAACATTGCTTCTTGGTTCTTCTTTGACTGCTTTGAGACCTCTCTGCATGTCCGCCGATCTATACGCTCATAGCATGGTTTACGTGTTGAAATCAGACACAGATGAAGAATATGTATCCTACCTCAGCGGTCACAAGAGAGACTCCTAGGCCCCGGGAAAAGGCGATATCGATCTAGACTTCATCGGCACCAGAATACATCATGAGACAGCAAGGGACAACACGGGGGCTTTTTTATAGTCATAAGACGGCCTTACTAGCCTGCCTCCACAACACATCTTGATGGAAATGACGAGAAGCGTGGTGTAAGCACGAATCCTTCGAACAGTCAACAAGGCAAATGTTACTTGCTATAGATGCCAAGAATGTGGTCATTATGCTTTCATTTGGCTCCTAGAGTCACGAGGCCTGAAATCTGTTCACCTTGAGTCGAAAGTCAACATTGCCCAATCAGAATGGATATATAAGCTGTGGATCCTCCCACAATTTCTTTCCCAGTGTTTCCCATCTTCCTTGGATTTCTCTTGCTCTCTAAGCTAGTAGCACGACGCCTACTCTCACCAGATGGAGAAGATCAATCGCTTCAATGTCGTTCACCGCTTGCGGAAGCGCAATCTCCTCATCGCCATCAACAGTGTGGCAGCCTTGTCCATCTTCTTCTTTGGTTACGACCAAGGAATGATGGCTGGTGTCAATAATGCTGTTGAATATTACACCCGTATGGGCTTTGCCCACGAAGGTGAGGATGGGGAACCAGTTATCACGAACAGCCTCCTGCAGGGGGGTATCGTAAGCCTCCTCGTATTACAAAATGCCTGATTATGTGGCTAACTCTCTAGGTGTCTGTCTACTATCTTGGTACCCTCCTTGGTGCTTTCTTTGGTGGCTGGTTTGGAGATAAGTATGGACGTATCAAGACCATCGCGCTCGGAGCCGCCTGGGCTGTTTTCGGAGCTACCTTACAAACCTCGGCAATGAACCATAACTGGATGATATGCGGTATGTTCACAATCACAGTATCTAATCACTCAATCTATCGTCACTGATCTGACATAGCCCGCTTGATCAACGGAGTCGGTACTGGTATTCTGAACGCCATTGTCCCTGTGTGGGCGACTGAGACTGCCGAACATACATCTCGTGGTAAATTCGTGGCCATCGAGTTCACTCTCAATATCTTTGGTGTCGCCGTTGCATACTGGATCGAATACGGCTGCAGCTTCTACCAAAACGGCGAGTCCCAGTTCGTCTGGCGCTTTCCAATTGCCTTCCAGATTGTCCCGTTGTTGATCCTCTTTGGCATTGTCTGGTTCTTCCCGGAGTCTCCTCGTTGGCTCTGCAAAGTCGGCCGCGAGGATGAATCTCGCTATGTTCTCGAGCGCCTACGAGAGGATGGTCTACAGTCAACTGGCAGAGCGGAAGCCGAGTTCCAGGATATTCGTAATATCGTTGAGCTCGAGCGGAAGAACGCCAAGAGCCAGAACTACCTTTACATGCTCTTCGGCTACAAGAGTGGAAAACTCCATACCGGTCGCCGTGTTCAGTTGGTGGTTTGGCTTCAGATCATGCAAGAGTGGATCGGTATCGCTGGTGTCACCATCTATTCGCCAACTATCTTCCGTATCGCCGGCCTTACTAGGGGTACTGTTGGATGGGTCGCCGGTAATTCTAATTCTATCCACTCTTTCCCCCCTTGAATGTGTTTCTCATTCGTTTGCTAGGACTGAACACAATCACCTACACTTTATCGACTCTTGTCTGTGTTTACACTCTAGATAGAATCGGACGTCGCTGGACACTATACTGGGGCTCAGTAGTCCAGGGCATTGTCCTCTTTCTCGCTGGCGGTCTCTCGCGTGTCTCCATCGACGCAGTGGACGCTGGGAACCAGGGCCGAGCCGATGCCTTCGGAGGCGGCGCCGTCGCCATGATCTTCCTCTTCACCATGACCTTCGGCGCCACCTGGCTCACAGTACCCTGGCTCTATCCCGCCGAAATCTTTCCTCTCGAAGTCCGCGCACGTGGGAACGCCTGGGGCGTGGTGGGCTGGTCCATCGGCAATGGATGGCTGACACTCTTGTGCCCCGTCATGTTCGAAGCCCTTAACGAGAAGACTCTCTATATCTTCGCGGCCTGTAACGTCATCACTATTCCGATGGTCTACTGCCTCTATCCTGAATCTAATCAACGGACCCTCGAAGAGATGAATCTGCTGTTTGCGTCGGATTCAATCTGGAATTGGGACGCGGAGAAGAATTATAAGCTATTGGTTGATCAGAACCCGGAGCTTGTGCAGGCCGCTGGGAGAGGGCACGGTATGGATGACCCAGAGAGGGATATCCGCCACCAGCCGGGAAACATGAGTTTGGACGCTGGTGGAATGAAGTCATTGGGTTCGGAGAGTGGCGACGAGAAGGTGTCTACTCAGCACTTGTGATGGCGCACTGAATAGCCAACCGGCGGCAATTGCTTTCGATTTCGGACATACTGACCCCTTGGATGAAATAGGGAAGATGTCTTTTTGGGTCAGATAAGCCAATCGATGTGGTTTGGATAACTCCCGATCACCTCTCTCACTCATTTCGTCATGGCTTTTTCCTTCTGTGTCTTTTAAATCTCTCATCTATTCCCAAACCACCTATGGACGCCTACTCCCAATACTCTACCTTTCCGTTACCGGACTTGCTATCTCCAGAAGCCTACCTTATCCCCGCAACGAATCAAGAATGCTTACTTTAGCATTACCCGCACGCCAGCAAGTACTCATTGCCCGGATGAGAAGAAACTTTTACAGAAAAGTCATTAATCAAGTCCGCCACTAATACCCACGAAGTCCGTCCATCCACGAATAAGATGTCGAAATCTCTCGCCAACGGAATAAACGGTAAACCCATCGGTATGGAAAAGAAAGGATTTTGAATATAACGGGTGTTTTCTCAATAGATGTAGCAAGTTTATCATTTCCATTCCCAAACATTCCACTTAAGTTTAACTCTAGACTGATAGCTATATCTGAGTCAAGTTCATGGGCTGGGCTGGGCTGGCACCGAGGATAGGGGAAAGGTGTTAGTTGCAATTTTATGGGATGAAGAGTTATTGGGATGCGGCAGACTTCGTCGCTGTCCCCGTGGCTTAA
>QQTW01004425.1_pt1 | contig 10540 bp, 8 predicted proteins | sample 1904831 | NCBI WGS metagenome assembly QQTW01 (sample SAMN09435610, study PRJNA476489) | Subsurface metagenome, whole genome shotgun sequencing project.
CCTATGGAAAAGCACATGCGGAACGATTTCCAGTGATCTGGCAGCTGAACTCGCTGATCCGACGGGTTATTGGCAGGTGAAGGGGAGGAAAGGCGAAAAGGGAGAGCTGCGGCGGTGCAATTGGGAGGATCTCTGAGAGAAGGGTATGCCCGAATAGAAGTGGTGTCATCTACCACGCAACGCGCCAGCTGACACAGGACATCTGAGAGGATACATTGCGTGTCTACAGGAGTTGGAAGAAGCCCCAGGGCCAGACCTGATGTGAATGCCGAGTTCGCAGCAAGCCGTTCTACGGGCTCATCACCGACCAGGACTCTTGATATCTGTGGGTGTTACGATGTACGGTGTGGGCTCAAGCAAAGACATGCAATTCCATCCTAGGATCTCGGTTGCTTTCTATTCGTCAAAGTCTTGTGACGGGCTATCTCGATTGGGACTAACTTATTCCAGCACAAGCGTAACGTACCTTACCTTAGGTATCCTTTCATGGACCATACTCGTCGAATCAAATGATTCCCCATGTAGCCTGCTTCGAAGTATCCTCACATGCCTCATTCGAGGTGTCGGCCTTCTTTCGATCGAGATAGCTCGGTTCGCACGTGTAAAAGTTGACATCTGAATAGGGGATCGGGATCCAAAGATAAGGTAGTCACGGGGTACCTAAACTAAGGTAGGTACCTTACCTACTAGTAGTCGACGGCAAAATGTTGCAAGGATGATTATGTAAGATGACAGGCACACGGTGGACATGCCCTGTCTCGCCACATTCTTTTGTTTCAGGCGATGCTGAATGAACCACACCCTCTCTTTTATTGCCAAATACAAACACCTCAGTCATTCGTCTGTGAATGGTAATAACACTAGGATTATATATCTAAAGCGATGACATTAGTGTGCATCATGCATGATGGATGGGAATACCCGTCAAGCAGGAACCCACTCACTTACTTTACCTTTACTCCCCGGCACCTGCCTCGGTCTCAGATGGCGGTGTGACCACCCAATCAAGAGGGGCACCCCAAAACACCACACCTCACACCTCACACTTGCCTCTCAGGCTGCCAAGCAGAGCGATTGTCGGTCGTGGGTCGTGGGTCGTGGGTCGTGGGTCGTGGGTCGTGGGTCGTGGGTCGTGGGTTGTGGGTCTTATGCGGCCCACGGTCCACATGAACAAATGTCTCGCTCTATCACTCACATACTCGTACCTTATTACCTGTCTGTACTGACACGTGAAGTTCAACGAGACATTCACTAACAGAAGTGAACTCTCAACAACAGCAGTCACCATCACGGTGAGGTGAGGTGAGGTGAGGGAAGACTGATATATAAAACAGCACTCCTTAATCATCACCTTACATTCATCTGCCACGTCTGAGAGTCTGAGAGTCTGAGAGTCAGGTACCTTACCTGCCAGAACACTGTACAGAAAGCGGTGAGGCTGCAGTACCTTAACTAGGTACCTTAGCTTTACCTTACTCGCTACAGCATCGGTTGCATGACGCCGTTCGATCAACAAAGAGACTGACCCATTAGGTATATGTATATAAGTTACCAATATACAACTGGAACTCTTCCGCGGGTCCTCTCGAAGGTACACTGAGTTTGGTAGCTCAGGAACGACCCTCACCACAAACTACGAAAGCTTTCACCTTAGTCCTCCCAGTGAGTATGAATTTGCCAGATTCACAAGTATGACCATACGTACATATGTCCTGATCAATGGAAGAAGAAGAAGAAGCTATCTGAGCTGAGGCATGTTGCTATGCCGCACTGCAACCACGACTGGCGCATATTCCATCGACCGATTGAGAGACTGACCTGAGCCGGATCTTGGTGTCAAATACTATAACCCTGATAACGATTGCTACCATCCAGCTTACCATATCTTCTGGACGACTCGACAGAAATTTAAAGAGCTATCCTTTAATCGACAATATGCCTGCCACTGTTCTCTTGAGTTCTGCGTTCGCTGCCGATACGTATGATAAGACGGAGCACAAGGAGCATTCTACAGGATCACAAGCGGGAAAATCACACGGCAAAGGGAAGCCTGGCAGGAAAGATAGCGGCTTCGTCGATAGTCGAGGGGAGTCTGAGGGTGAATCGACTGCGATGCCAAGCCAAGCGGTAAAGGCAAAGCAACAAGTTTTTACTGAACTTGACACTCGCGTCTTTCCACATCAGACGCCCAACCCACCGAGGATGAGTAAAGATACCACATCTCGCTCTCGCTCTCGCTCTCGCTCTCGCTCTTCCTCTCGTGGCTATCAGTCTTCTGCTGGGACGCCTTCCCATCGAACGAGCAGACATCAGGGCTCCATGTCAAGAAAGTCAAGAAGCATCAGCTCAGTCTCACCGCCTTCGATGCCCCACTCCCAGAGTTTCTCCGACAAGAAGTCACCGACGTACAACAGGGTCCGCCCCAACATATCAACAAGAACATCGAGTGCCCCCACCTCACGCTGCCCTGACAAGGACCCTTTGCTCGTCCATTACCATAGTTGCCGTCTGTTCCAGTCTCCGGGCAACAGGATCGCTTACCATCAATATTCATCGACCGCGAACTCGACAGATGGTTTGACCGCCAGCCCCGCGCCTCTCTCGCGTCAAACTTCCATCAGTGCACCTGACGGCCTTCCGCCCATGACAGCGCACCACCGCAGCTCCGCCAAAGAAGCCTCAAGTCTTCACGAGACCTCTCTTGACCCTCCACCGGTGACAGTCATCGACTGGACGTCACCATCCACTCGGCGCCGAGAATACGATCAAATCGACCGGTCCACTCGCGGTTTGCGGGGCTGGTGGCGGCGCGTGGCACCTCGTTGGTGTACCAAGTCCGGTAGAATCGGTTTCTACGACGGAGACGACGACGGCGACGCCTGCAGTGTGAGGAGGTACCGGGTGAACTTCACGACTGACGATGACGACGATGACGACGGAAAGAACAAGCACCATTCCGGAAACGACGAGAAAGAGGCCGTGGTGGAGGTCAGCCAGACCGAAAAGCGGCCGTCTTTGGCTATTGCTCGGGAACAGTCGAGTTGGAGTTGCTTCACGTCCAAGGCCAAGAACCCGTTTTCGTGACAGTGTCGACGTCGCTCCGACGGCGTTCTTCGACAGTACATAGCACGACGTAGCATGGCGGGGCGTAACATGCATGGCGCAGCATTGGGTTGAGGCTAGGACCCACGGTATACCAATCCTCCTTGGCGTTGGTCAATAGAATCAGGCAATTAGATTTTCCAGACAATATCCCACGAGCACAAACACCTTTGATTATGCGTGCTAGTTCCAATACCCTCAGTCGAAGTTGTCGTGAACGCCATCGGGCAGGATCGGCGGCAATCTCAGGAGCCTTGCTTCGGGCATCACGGCACTGTAAGCGGCAAAGAGTAAGTGCAAGATAAAGTACCCGAGCCATGTGAATTCCACCTCGCCGTAATGTACTGTCCTGCAGTGTATGCTACCCACCCGACCCAGCCCACAGGTATCCGAAACAGATAGCATTGTCTGTATAGCTGTACACGCGTGTACACGTCCCTCCCATATGATCCTAAATAAACGCGCCGCCACCACCACCGCTTCGCCCAGATCCATGCCGAGGCCCAACGCCACCTCCACCTCCACCTCCACCTCCACCAGCGCCTCGCCCTCCTGCCTCCCACTCCTTGACCGTCCGCTCCTCTCTTTCCCTGTCACTCTCATCCTCGCCCCTCCAGCCTCTCGACCTCACCCCCGTCGCCGCAACAGGAGCCGGCAAAACGGTCCGCAACTCCGGCGACGTCGGCGTACTCCCGTATGGCCCCCAATTTCCCCTCCGATCCTCATACTCTTCCAGCTCTTGCTCCTCATGAATCGGTATCGCGGCCGACGATGCGCGCGGTCTGCTGGCAGCGGTGTTGGTCTTGGTCTCGGTGCGCCCTTCGATCTGCCAGTCGCCGTCATCGTCAGACGCATAATCGGGCAGAGGCAACATGGCCGTGGAGTCGCCTTTGACGAGTCCGAGGCGTTCTTCTTCCGTCGCGTTCTTGCTCTTCATGCCGGGGAGCGTGAGGTCTTTGCTGCTATGTCGTGAGCCAAGGCCTAGTCGGGACGTCGGGCGGTGCGAGTGCGTGCTGTCGACGGATTCGTTCTTCGGCCGGTGAAAGACGTTGTGGAAGGAGAATTGCCGTTTGGCGGTGTGGGGCGGAGGTTCGGGTGCGAGACTTCCTCGCGATTTGCCCCGCTCTTGACCGACGCTGTCGGCCCACGCGAGAGGTTGGCCGTGTTGCCCTGTTGATGCCCAACCGCTACCACCGGGCCCGTCGACGCCGTCACTTTGGAGACCAGGTGGGAGACCATAAACATGGGACATTTCCATCGGCTCTGAAGTCGTGATGGTACCATCTTCTTTATACGAGGTCCCGGTCATGGTAGCCGTGTTGGGGTACTCGGAGCCGGCAGTCCCCGGAGGCTTCCTCTGGATGATGCTCTGCGCCCGGCGTCTGAAACTGCCCAAGAAGCTACCATTGTCGGTTCTCTCTCCATAATTTGACCTGCGCTCATCGTTTTCTGTCTCGTCTGGAAAGTGAGTCATGCCAAGGGGCGGATGTAATGTTTTGCTCCGCCGAAGACTCCCCGGCTGGGCTCTGGAGGTCTTCCGCCTCCTTAGCCCATCCCATTCGACATGCTCGTCTTCGCCGATGGGCTCCATCTGATCCTTCAGCCTCTCTTCGTGAACCCTCTTCGCTTCCGCAGCCTCGAGCTGTTGCCGAGATTGTGAGATCCTTCGGATGATGGCAGCAGTGCCACGGATGGCGTCGGCTTTAGGTTCGGACTCGGGCTGTTCTTGCTCCGCGACCGTCCGAACTTGGTCGAGATCGCCGGTAAAGACTGCTGTGTCGGGAACATCTTTCGCGGACTTGGAGAGTTGGAGGAGGATAACGCCAGCACAAATCTGCAAGAAACCCATGACTACCGTGACAATCGAAGTTGGTGTTCCCTTGAATCCACGGAACAGGATCGCTGATGTGATAATTGTTGAGCTTGTGAAGAACACGTAGTAGGTCGGAGTGACCAGAGCAGCGTTGAAGAGGTTGAGAGCTTTCTGTTGTAGAGTTGGTTAGGGTTCCGCAAAGGAACATAGGAGCTGTGAACTTACGTTAAGGTAAATAATCTCAGTAACCAGTGTAGCTAGAACAAAAACAAGAAGTACGTATAGAAACCACTGATTGAATTGCGCCCTACCTCCAGCTTGGGCGACTACCGCGGCACCAAGTCCCTGAGTGGCAACCACACTCAGGCCGCCGATGAGACTGCAGATGCTCAGATAAACCAGCATGGTCTTTTTGCCGTATCTGGGTCCCGCCCATAGCGCAACGAAAGTGCACGCGGCGATGATAACCCCAGCATAACTCAGGAACCCGGGTGCAATGACAAAATGCTTCATCTCTTCTATCGTAGCCGCACCGGATTGCTCAGGTGCGTTCATGACAATAACCACCGACCCTATTATACAATTGAAGCATCCAACCTTTCCCACAAAACTTAGGCGTTCTTTCAGAAAGATGGCGGACAGTACTGTGGTGATGACCACGGACAAAGCTCCCAATGGCGTGACGAGAATGGCGTCGACGAAAGCGTAGGCGACGAAGTTGCAGATCTCTCCAATGATCATCAAAGTCATCCCCGACCACCACCAGACGTTCTTGAGGTATCCATAGCCTTCGCCAGCCTCTTCATTGTATTTGACATTTGCCTTGAGCAAACCGACCTTCTTCAGGACGAAAGAAATGCCAATGAAGACACCAGACGCGATAGCCAACGATATACCGACTGCTTTGTAAACCGGAGGTCGTTTGACCCTGTCAGGATCGGCAGCGGCGGCTCGGGCGTAGACAACATGAGCGGCAGACAGTAACTCTGCGGTGGTGTCCATGATAGAATTGGCTCCGGAGCCGTTGTCAATAAGGATGTCTCCGCTTGTAGGGACGGGGAGCAGAGCAGTGTAGGGGCCGAGTCAACCTGAAGGTTGTTGACGTAAACGTTTTCGAAAGGATGGAGGATTGAAGTTGTGACGTCTTGGTCGTCAAGTCATTGTCTATGTATAATTGAATGCTCTTGTGGAAAGGGATCGTGTCGGGTGGCGGTTGGGTAATGTAAACTGATACAATATCACAGCGGCCGTTCTCAGGCGTCTTCGATCATCGATCATCGATCATGGATGGCTAGCAATTGCAGATTTAACTGAAGAGTTGAGGAATAGTATCAGAAGGGGAGGTTCGGGACTGATATGACTGAGGAGGCTTTTGCGGACCCTCAAGATTCAGATATATTGCGAGGGTACTTTTATAGACCGGGGGGGCGTCTTTGCGGCGGCGCGGTAAACAGGGACGAGCACAACCTTGTCGGGGAAAATGGAGAATTATTGGTGTGAGATGCGGAAGTTGAGAATCGGAATTGACAGATGCCGGTCTCAACGAAGCCGTAATGGTAGGGACGAATCTCGAAAAGTCGTTGGGGAAGTTTTTGGAGTGGCAGTACCGTAGGAACGACTCGACTCGACTCGACTCTTAACAGATCCTGTGCTGGCTCAAAACAGATCAAGCCACACCTCAGCGCCCGATGTGGCTGATTGTTAAGGTAGTTAATCGGCACTTTGTGGTCCCGCGATGACGAAGCTTGCCCGTTCTATTATTGTCTAAGGTACCTTGGGTATTGTCATGATATCTTGACTTCATCGCCTAAACACATCCGGATATTTCGTATCTCACTTTACAAAGGGCCAACAAATTAGACGTGAGGGAGCTGAGAGGGTCTCTAGCAACCCCACAAGTTACTGCCACAATTCCAGAAGTCTCACAATATTTAGATGGTAGTCTGATTAGTCCACCCTGTTGGTGACATATAGTTTCACATTAGAGAAGCATAGAAAGTGCGATCATGTCGAACCAACCAGACCGTCGCAGGGGCTCAGATAGGAACGCCGGTTATCCTTACTGACGGTAGAAGCACGAGTAAGAAAACAGCGACTCAGAGCTGTGCCTTGTTTAGTTCACTGATATGGTCCTCCAATAAACCATCCACGACAGCTCCTAACTATTCCAAAGCCAACAGAAATACAAGCAGGCACCGGACATGGTATCAAAAATTGTAAGAAATCGTCATTCATGGATAGAAGCAAGCAACGGTAGCCACCTGCTGACGAGCAGCTAATGAAATGAGCGCTTATCTGCTGACAAATTCTGGCTTCCTCGCCATGTTGACCGCGGGAGGGGGACCGTCTGTGTCCGGATAGGGAAGCCTGACGTTGCCAGCGTTGCCGTTCGTTCGTGGAGAACTACTCGGCCTCCGTGCTTCTCGCGCATCAGGGTAAGGTATGGGTGTCTTCGGAGGAAGTGGAGGAGGGCTGCGTCTGGCAGGGTCGTCGTGACTCCTTCTCGGCGACGGCGAGTACGATCCATATGACCTGCGACTATCCTCAGCCCGGTGTTGGTCGCCGCTACGCCTATAAGTAGACGAATCGCCCGACTGTCGTGGGGGTTGAATGGTATCTGCTGGCTGTGGGTATTCGTCCGAGGATATGACAGCGAATTTGTCGTTTGACGTAGAGAACTGCAGATACGGATGTGGTGGGTTCGGAGGATATTGGAGACCCTGGTTCTGTGGAGGCGCTGGGAACGGTAGCTCTGGACCGGGTAGCTCCACAGCAAGAGGATTCAATGGTGGAGGCACTTCAGGCAAAGGCCGAGCATATTCGTCCGCATTTCCTCCAGTGGTGATTGGCGCGTGTCGTCGTCGTGACCTTTCAATTTTAGCCATCTTTTGCGCCGCCTCCACGTTGATTCTTTGAACCTCGCTCTTCTGCAGGTAGTTCCTGGTGTTTGTGCTGATGTCCGCCAGCCGATTCCATTCATTCATACCAAAATCTCCGACACCGACTTCGACGTTAAGTCGATAGTAGTTCTCTGGATTCACACCTCTTTTTGCTAGGTGCTCGTTGCGCATGTATTGATGTGTCTCCTCGCAGCCCTCGATTTTCGACATGAGCCTTCGTCTGGCCTCAGCAAAGTCTCCCATCCCGCCTCCAATGAACCCCTCCCACCACTCATGTTGAATGTGATTGGTCCCAGGTGGCCTCTTCCCGGTCCCGATGCTTAAAAAAACACCGACGTCCCTTCCAGGCCACTCATTCACCGCTGCTTCGTCAAGAACCTGTGGAGCAGGGTTATACTTCCCTGCCCCTTCATCGATAAAGATCGATTGTCCAATCCTAATTGGCTTAAAGGCAAGTCCAGTGGCACATGTCGCGCGTCCTGCTTGCCAGATAGTACAGTTGAATTCGGGAGGGGGCTCTTTCCTCGAATCATACGACCTTAGGAGAGCCGACGAGCCGTTCTTTGGCGTCCCTTTGTAGACAGCAGTGACGGCCCTATAAGTATGAGCTTTGAGTAGCTAGGTGGTATGAATGAGAACTCACGTCTTCGTTCGATTCTCTCTCATGTCATACAAGTACGCGTCTGGATTTCCCCATCTCGTCGCAGCGATGGGTCCCCTTCCGGAACCTGGACTGTAAGCGCCAGTTGTACTCGTGCTCGCCCTGCTCGCACTTCTCTGCGGTCCGCTAATGGCGCTGACAGGCGACAAGGGGCTTAGCATGGAGTTGTTGCCACCTGTAACGACACCATCATTGCCCTCATCTTCGAATATGGTGTGTTCCTTTACACAGTCGCGGATGGCTTCCTCCAGCTTAGAAGCTTTGAAAAGCGTGGACCGATATGGTATACCGGCTATGGTCTTGTCCGTCTCGAATACCCTCCTGGTCATGCGAACGTAAACCTCCTTACAAGTTTCAATATCTAGGCGCAACCGACCCAACATGATGGCGATAAGACCTCCGGTTCCCGTGCCAGCAATAAGGTCGAAGTGTTCGCATGGTTTCGGAATCTGATCTCTTCGTGGCGCCTTCCCCTCACACTCGACGTAAGTTCTGTACATGAGCTCCTGGAGAAGTATAAGCATGGAGTAACCCCGAACGCCTCCGCCATCTACGCGCACACCGTCAGCTTCAACTACTTCGGCTCTATAAAGCGGCTTCATGTGTAAGGGCGACAACATACCAAGAGATAATATTCGTAAAGGCGGACCTTTGGTTGTGTCCTTGCGACGTATATTTTTGAAATCCATCTTTTTGCAGCTTGCGCCTGGGCAGTGGGCGATCGCGGGGTGTAGGAAATGCCAGTAAAGAGAGTGCAAGCTATGATGCCCCACGATGTCTAGCAGGCTGCTATCAGCAAATTTGTTTTCTGTGCAGAAGTCGTGTTTGCTCACAAGATTTTGTGACGCTGGATGGGATATACGGAGTGGACAAGTCCTCCAGTGTCGAAGCCGCACAACGTCAGCCTTTGATTAGTAAGTCAGGCTAGCTGCACTGGTGAATCCACGAATTACCCGACCTGACATGAGCCAATCAATTGGGACTGATGTGCAGCGGCGACTACCTACCTCGTATTAAAATAGATTTCCGCCGGTGAGGAAGTGGAACAAAATTCGACCGGCAATGAGAAGCCCCGTGGTTCAGGGCTGTGCTGTGCACATTCGTCCTAAGGTACCGGTAGTTTTGCTCCTAAGGCCGAGATGGTGAAGTTACACTAACTTATTGGATCCACGGACCCCGCTCTAGTGCCTTTCTATCGATGGGGAGCACAAACAGCGGGGGTGATCGCAACTCCATTCGATAACTAACAACCGTGGGAGGGAGGGGAATGTCATGAATGGAAAATGCACCAATAGACACACTGATATAATCTGTTGTGATTTCGGTGCACTATCCGGAGAACAAGAACATGAGGGTATCTCAAGTATGCTGCAAATCTTCTGCTCCCGGATTCCTACTGACCGTTAAATGCTCGCACAGCTATATACCTACCCCATAAAGTCGCTTCGCGGGACTCGATTGACCTGCGCCAAAGTCACCAAACAAGGCTTCCGTCATGACCGGCGATTCATGATCCTGAAGGTGCACCGCGACGATGTTGCTTTCCCGAAGGCAAAACAACTGGAAAACATGCATGTGGCGTTCTTTCCGGAGATGGCGCTCTTCCTCCAAGATCTGATTATACCAGACTCCGAGAACGGGACGACTGGAAAGGTTCGGGTCACGTATCGAGGACCAGGTCAGATTGATGCCAAACATCTCGAGATACCACTGGAACCGCAAACGTCTGATCTGGACATCATCGAAGTAGTCATGCACCAGAGTCCCACCAAGGCTTATGATATGGGTGCTCAATATAACCAATGGTTCTCTGAGTGTTTTGGCTACGAGGTGCTTCTGGCTTATCTGGGGATGAATGTCAGAACGGTGTTGGGAAATCTCTCACCTCATGCTGCCATGGGTCAATCCGCGAAGGGCAGCTCCTGGCTTTCCAACATCACCACCAGTATACCATTGCTGGGACAATCGGCAAAAGAGGAAGAAAGCATAACCTTTGCAGATTGCGCTCCCTTCTTGGTCATCACGGAAGAGTCGCTAGCTGATGTCTCGAATCGCTTGCCTGAG